>TARA_R110000824_G_scaffold27426_14_pt1 | contig 10782 bp, 18 predicted proteins | sample TARA_R110000824 | Tara Oceans TARA_R110000824 (sample SAMEA4397747) | marine metagenome | biome: Polar Biome; feature: [MES] marine water layer (ENVO:01000295) within the mesopelagic zone...; material: water (ENVO:00002006), including particulate matter (ENVO:01000060) such... | reverse complement strand
TGGCCCGCACTCGCAAGAGTGAGCGTGTTGTCGTGGCTCTTGCGGGCTTTGTAAATACTCTTTCCCTTCGTGATCGGCACATCTTTACAGCCCGTAACCTCGCGGAATACTTGGGAAATGACCCCACGCCCCAGCAAGAGCTAGCTACTGCCAATGGCGTATCCAAGCCCCGTATCTGCCAGATTGAGAAGGCCCTCAACCGTAAGTGTGCGGAATTCATGAGGAATTCTGACCTCTCCGCCTAATTACAATATGGCCGAGAGTAACAATAAAAAAGAAAGTGCCAACGTCATCGACTTCACGGCAGCTAAGCTAAAGCAATTAGTTAAGCATTACGGTGACTTAGGCCAACTTGATGTTGCCATCCAGATAGAGGAGTGCCTAATGGCATATGAGGATGGTGATGTAACCGTAGTGTGGCAAGGTGGCCTGCCATATATTAAGCTAGAGAAGCAAAGCTAGCGATATTATTACGCTTTTTTTTTATTGCCTGCTACGTGCCAGTACCCCCCTCCCCCCTACCGGGGTACCGGAATATATGTCGCAGTGGGATGTAACCGCCATATGGGATCTAAGTACCTTCGCGTGATCCGGACAAAATTTTCCCAAATTAATAAAAAGCTACCCATTCGCCTAATTATAGCATGCCCGAGCTTTGCAAGTTTTGTCGACAGATAGCGGAAGAGAACGAAAAGCTGCATGCTAAATTGGTTAACCAAGAGTCATGGCTAGCTTATTGGAAATCGCGCTTCAACGTTGTGCAGAATGATGCCGGCGTGGCAAAAGCTATGCTAAGGGATGAACAGCGCTATAATGCGCATCTTAAGCCCATAAAACAAGATGTCGGAGATTAAAAGTAACAACTAATAAAATTCCCAGAAAAATATCCTCAAATTATGAAAACCAGATTGGTAGAACTAATTATACTATAGGGGGAAACAAATTATGGGAGCAATTGAACGCGTAGTCGTAATAGAGAAAAAAATGAATAATTTAGAACAACAAATGGAGCAACTAGAGGTACTTCTAGAGCGCTTTACTAAAGAAATCGATACATTACATGAACGAATTAGTAGTGTACAGGCTCGTTTGCAGGCAATGCATTCATTAAATATGCGTGGCTTAGCGACTGTTGGCGATAAAAAAGAGTAAAAAACTTAACATAATAGCTATTTAAAGCTACTATTAGTCGATATGAGCGTGAAAAAGAACAAAACAGACCTTATCAAAGAGCTTCGAAATAAAAATAGAGAGCTTCAAGATGAGGTTGATTCGCTTTGGACTATGTTGGGTGAGATTAAAGAGTCCGAGATTAAAAATTGGACCGATATTATTTCCCAGATGAAAATCAAAGTGGGTACGCGCGCGCTGATGACATCAAAAAAGAAAGCTGATTGTTAAAACATAAGGAGAACATCATGGCTACAATTTCAGAAACGGTAACAACGTTAATTAATGACCTTACTGAGGCATTAAGTGACGCCGAAAAGCACGACACCGGTAATAATGCTGCTGGAGGAAGACTACGAAAGTCTTTACAAGCAGCTGCTACCACTTGTAAGACGCTACGCAAGACTGTACAAGATGAGCGTAACGGTCGGAAGGACTAGTCCTCTTCGACTTCATGTACTTTTGGGTTACGTGATATAATCTGTAGGTCCTCCCAGCGATACCATTTGATGATATCGTTCATAAAAGCAACCAAGGCATGCCCATGGTTATATTTTGGGGTAGGATCTACAGTATTTATCACTACGCCCAGAGATCCTCTGCCACACTCAGTTACTAGATCTCCAATTCTTATGTAATAAGCTTCCATTAAATCTAATTATAGTATGGATTTTAAAATTGGGGATTTAGTTAAACCTACGAAAGATTATGCTGATGTAAAAAAACATACAGCGCGCCAGTGTAAAATCGGCATAATTATCTCATATGATAAATTCCAAGGTAATCTGCTCTACAAAGTATATTGGTGGCCATATAACAGTTATTTTTATTTCCCTGAAGAGTCTCTCTCCCTAGTATCACGAGTCGATTTACAAGACTCCGAGACTTTAAAACCGCTTCCTTTAATAAAAAAGCCCACATAAAGCCTATTTATATATAAGAAAAGGAGCATATTATGGGAATTTCATCGATCGCCGCTGTTGGGGCAGGGGGATCATCCCCCATCGGTGGCCACGTGGCCGCAGAACAAGCGTCTGGCGCATCCAAGGGCGCCGGCATAGGGCAAGGTAGGGATATATACGAGGGAAGCGCTGGCCAGCTTACTGGCGCGCCCTCTTGGTATGGCAAAAATCACCAAATGAGTACTAGCAATTTTGTTACCCTCACACAGAAGATCGCTGCGGCCAACAAATCCGGCGGGATCATGGATCCAAAAGAGATTGCTAGTATAATAGCAGCCTTGAAAATACTTGAAAAAGTAGTTGAATTGGTAGGCGAAATATTAGATAATTTAATTGGTGAGAAGGAATCGTGATTAAAAGGTAGAAAAAATTTTTGAATTTTTTCGTACTTTTTATTATAGCTTAAAGTACAAACTAGTTATTAATATGATAACTGCGTTAAAAGAAACTCTTTTCGCCGGGTTGTCGATTATGCTAGCAATTATATTATTATGTCTTGTATATATCGGTACTGCTCACGGACGATCACCGAAAGCAAAATTTTATGATTTTTCAGATCAAATAATAGATGGAGAAATCAAGGGGCCGACGGCTTTATATACAGATGCTAGACATAGAGTTCGCTTTTCCAGACTTTTAAAGCTTAAAAAAAGCTTTTTAAGAAAGCTTTACCAAACATCTAAAGAAAAGGTTTTTAAATAATGCCAACAACATATGGCGCAGATGCACAAATCACAGGATCCTTTGAAGTCGATGGTGATATTATTCTAGGTACTGGAGATGATGAGGTAATTCTTAAAGGTTTAACCTATAGCATTGAAACAAAAACAGGTCCAGGAGATGATAGTACTAATTTAAGTGCTATATTACCTATATCGCTTTTAAGTTCTACATCCGGAGCGCTTTCTGTTACTTTACCTGATGGAAATATAAACGGACAGTCAAAGCGACTTTTAGTTACTGGATACTTTAGTACTCTCGCTGTAACTGTCACTAGTGCGTCGTGGGCCGGCGGAAGCGGCGGTACAATTACTTTTACGGCTCCTGCCACATTTATACACTTGGTGTGGGCTAATTCGGCTTGGTGGATCATCGGATCCGCAGCTGCAGGAATTAGTTACAGTTAAAGATGAAAAAAATTTTTGTAAATTGGAGGCGCGCTTTGAGTGAAAAGATTTTTAATTCTAAAGAAGATCTTCTTACATTTTTAAAAAATAATCCTAATCAAAAAATTCATTTAGATAATCCCAAAGGAACAACAAAAAAATTCGGTGGTTTGAAGGCGGTCGTATTACCATTTGATTATGGAGAATGGCCGGAATTAATTAATCCAGCCGATGATATGGGTTGGGATCTAATTATAGTGTCAAGTAATGATAAAAATACAGAAAATTTATTGCCCGTTGGGGAAGTAAATTATAGAGACGAAGATGAAATATGGAATAAGGTGGGTAAGGTTAAACCCAATGGTGTTCTAAATAACTCAAAAATTGTATTAGCACAAAATGGTAGTGCATCTGAAAAAGATAAAAACATTATTAATGTATTTTTCAGTAGTTTGGTTCAGTTTAAACCAGTATCGTGGTATAATTAATATTAATAGAGGAATATATTATGAATTTAAGTAAAGAAGAGATTAATCAAATTGTATTAGAAGAATTACATGAGATTTTAGGTCTCAAAAACCTTTTAAAAAGAAAGAAGAAAGATTCTTCTGAAGAAGATAAATTGGCTTTATCTGCTCTTGATCAATTTTCTCCAGCAACTCGTACATCTGCTAAGGATGCGCGCGTAACTGGTTATAAAGATCTAGCAACTAAAGAAAAAGGTATAACTCCCACTTTAAAAAGTAGAAGTTATAGTCTTGAAGAGGATGAGGGCCCGTTTACCGTTAAAAAGGTAAAAACAAAATTAGGGGCTATGTTTTATGTCATGGATTCAGAAGGTAATAAGGTTAGCGGGCCCCACAAAAGAGAACGAGATGCCAAAGAAGTTGCTGCGGATCCAAACACTCCTGCTGATTATGACGCCGCGAAGCAAATACTAAATAAATAAATGAATATAACTGGAAAAGAAAACCCTACTCTTAATTTGTTAAAAAGAGGAGGCCTCAAAGTCGGTGATAAAATTATCGATCATGATGAGGGTGGTTATGGGAAAGTAACTCAAGTTGGTACATGGGTTATAATAGATTGGTTAAACACGGGAGAATATGGCATACCGTATGATTTAGCTATAGATGCTATATCGGATGGAGACTGGGAGTTAGATGATTCTCAAAATATTAGAAATTTAAAACTTAATATTCCATCTCGATTAGATTTTTTAAAGGAAAGAACAATTATGAATGATGAAAATATTATATTATATAAAAGTAAACACAATCCAGAAGTTGAAATTATGGTTATTTATCCAGAACATGAATCATATGATTTAATTAAAGAAAATATTTTTGAAAATAAAAATGTGGCGTCAATTCCGGAAATAAAAAGAATTATAATTGATGGATCTCAAATTAAAGATAAATTCCATCTTAAAATATTAGAAAAAAGAGAATGTGCTAAATTATGAAAAAAATGAATGTTAATATAAATATTAACGACACAGAAGTCATTACATGTAATGATTGTGAATGTACTGAATTTATAGAAGTGCATCAAATAAGAAGAGTTTCTCCTGTTATTTCACCAACAGGGCAAGAAACATATATTCCAATAAAATTATTTCAGTGTTCGGGCTGTGGCCACATTAACAAGGAATTTACTCAGTAACGGAGTTATAATCAATTGATGATAAAAAAAATCATATATAAAGATGTTGATAACCATACTGTTAACATTTATGTAGAAGATGGATTCGGAAGACATCATATTGGTACGGCTAAACGCAGTGTGGGTATAAAATGGGGATTAACAGCTCATTTCCCCGTAGAATTTGTTGATCTTGAAATCATAAATTCCTTTTATGAGGGCCCGGTTGAAGCTGGAAGGCGTTTAGTTAAAGCTTGGGACTATTATAAATCTCTAGATTTAGATTCTCACAATTCTAATGTAGAAGACCTCTTTTTTGGAGATCTTTTTAAATGAAAAAAATATTATTAATTTTATTATTTGGATCGTTAATTTTTAATATTTCTTGTTCCGATGAATTAACTCCGGTTGAAAACCCAACGGTTATTCACACTCCAATCCATACTATTGCTGATCTTACTGATCCTCGACTAGTCCTTAATATAAAGACTCCTGAACAATATCAAAAAGAATGTATTAGGGAAGAATGGTTTTTTTGTGATTTGAATGCTCAATGGAGAATGAAAATTACAAAAGATATATGTTTTGACCCTCCGAAGATTATCGACGTTGGTGAATGCGAAGAATTCCTTGAGTGTGACCCAACAAATTATAATATGGGCGAAGTGAGTTGTATTACATGGGATGGCTTCCCAGGTACTCAGGAACAAGTTTGTGATAAAGGAAAAATCAAATTTTTAGATTGTACTAGTTTATGTTTCGAAGAAGTTTGTGATGGAGAAGACAATGACTGCGATGAATTTATTGATGAGGGACAACTAAATGCATGCGGCCTATGTGGTTTTGTCCCTCCAGATATTTGTAATGGTGTCGACGATGACTGTGATGGTGTTACGGATGAAGACTTAATACAAGAGTGTTCAACCGCATGCGGAGTTGGGTTGGAATATTGTATTGGTGGAGATTGGGTCTCTTGTACTGCACCACCTGTCCAAGTAGAAATATGTGACGGGTTTGATAACGACTGCGACGGAAGTATAGATGAAGAACTTAAATGCGAATGTACACTAGCACATGTTGGCGCGCTCTTTCCGTGTAATGAATCACCCCTTAAATGTGGTACGGGATACAAGACTTGTGAATGTGCTGATCCTGAATGTGTCGACATATATACAACAGAGTGTGTGGCACCGTGTGTTTATTTCCCCGATCCAGACATCATATGTGACCCCACAATCGGTATGTCTCTAGCGGTTGAAGAGTGTAATAATTTTGATGATAATTGTAATGGGTTAATTGATGAAGATCTATATGCTCAATGTTATTCTGAAGATCCTAATACCTTATATATAGGTATATGTGAACCAGGACAGCTAATGTGCTTTGAGGGTACATGGGGTAATTATCTAGATGATATGCCTGATAATTTTATTCCCGGGATGTGTAAGGGCGAAATTACACCACAAGAAGAGATTTGTAATGGTGTAGACGATGACTGTGATGGAATAATCGATACAGGTGAAGATATGGATCCTGTTGATGTATTATTTATTATAGATTGGTCAGGTTCAATGGATATTGAAATATTTGCTGTAATGAGTGCTCTCAATAAATTTGCCGGCAATTACAGCGACGAAGAAGTACTCCAGTGGGGAATTTTGATCGGCCCAATTGATTCTCAAAATAATATTTGGAAAGAACATCTTAAGTTACACCATAATCTCTCCGGATTTTCTGATTTTATGGTGGCCATGACCCAGTTAAATTTGAATTCTTATACAATGACAGGCGCCAGAGAAATGATGTATGATGCTATATACCTCGCAATGCATAATTTAGTTAGTGTTGCCTCTTTACCAATATTAATAGCTGATTTAACATGGGATACTGTGAAAGGAGTTTCTGAATCAGATCCTCCGAAAGAAAATTTTATTATCAATTGGAGAACAGACACCGAAGTAGAAAGAGTCATTATTCTTTTTACAGATGAAGTTCCACAATCTTACTTTTTACCAAAGATAACTCAAGATAATTTATTAGATTTAATAGCTAAAACGTTTAATACAAAAATATATGTATTCACAAAAGAGTGGTATAAAAATAACGGTACCCTCGTTGATGGCTGGGAGCCTATTTGCAGCGCTTCTGGTGGAAAATATTATGAACTATCTTCTGATACGTTGGTTGTTTATAACAGTTTGATGGAAATTATTGATGAAAATGCATGCAAATAGTATTTAGGATATGGGAAATATGAAAAAATTATGGGAAGAATTTGTAAATGATCTAAAACCTATGGATCTTACAAGTTTTGAAATGAATGATGAATTAAATCCTAAAATATGGGATAGGGCCATGGGCCTTAATCCAGAAGTATCAGCAAAACTACGTGATATTGTTGATGATTTTCTTGAAAATATTGGGTTAGAGGGACTAGAATACGAAGATATTACCTTTACTGGTTCTTTGGCCAATTTCAATTGGTCTAAATACTCAGATATTGATCTTCATATTGTTGTTGATTTCTCTAAAATAGATGAAAACGATGATTTGGTAAGAGAATTTTTCAGAGGTAAGTTTGGTTTATGGAATAAAAACCATGATATCATGATAAGAGGCTTCGAAGTAGAGATTTATGTACAAGATTCTAGAGAATCACATGTGTCTACTGGTGTATATTCAGTATTAAGTGATGAATGGCTTGCCAAACCGTCTAAAGAGGTAATAGAATTTGAGTTTGATGATATCAAAAAGAAAGCTTCGAAGCTTATGTCTTTAGTCGACTCTGTAAAAGAAGTTTTTTACGAAGAAAATTACGAAGAAGCCCACGAAAGAGCAATTAAAATTAAAGAAAAGATCAGAAAGTTCCGTAAATGTGGTCTAGAAAGTGGCGGACAATACTCTTCGGAGAATTTAGCATTCAAAGTATTACGAAGAAATGGTTATTTAGAACAACTTTCCGGTATTACATCAAATTCTTATGATAGAATGATGTCTATGGCCGAAAATTTTAATAAAAAGTTTAATAATTTTATTAAAGAAGAAGAAAAATACCAAAAAATGGTAAAAAATAAGCATTCTAGGCTTAAAAAGGGAAATATTGGTCTTGGAGACCAAGAAAATAAGCCGCCGTACACCAAAAAGCCCAATTTTAAAAGATCTAAGTCCGCTCCGCCACATGGTTGAAGATAAAAGGGCCTTTTAAAGGCAAAATAAACTAATTATTTGTTGAAAACCGAGTTTTTTGAAGGTATATTTCTAATAATGACAATTTTAAGTCGTAAAAACATCAAAATTAGCGTAAAAAGACGTAATTTGTCTCTAAATGAAGAGGTTGATAGCGAAAATACGCAAAATCAAGATGATTTAGAGGATAAAAGAGAACAAACGGCCGGCAATATCCTTAAATTCTTGGATAAATCGGTCGGAAAGGCCGAAAAAAGCCTGTTTAACAGCATTAATCTAGTAGATAAACCCGAGACATTTGATGATTTCTTAGTAAAAACTAGGGAAATACTCGTTACAGCAGTAACAAGAGTATCTGAATTTTCTGATAGGGTGCTTGGAAATAGTGGAATATTGATCAATATGGGCGATGCAAAGACCATTTCAGGACAATTACATAAGGCTATTGAAGATTATAACAAGGAAACCCAACAAAACAGTGCTAACGAGGGTTTAACCGAAGAACGAGACGAAGATATAACCAAATTGATGAAAGCCTTGGATAAGATGAAGGCTGATAGAGTGAGTACACAATCACATGAGCTTAATTTCAATAAAGATCTGTTAGTATTGTCAAGAGACGCGTCTAGATGGCTAAAACAGTATAAAGCTAACTTTACAAAAATGACAGGTGCCCTGTCAAAACAAAAATTAGATCCTGTAGAGGTGTTTGGGCAAGAAATTAATGCTAACATTTTTACAGAGATGAGATTAGTTTATGCAATCTCTCATATGTTGATTAGTTTTAGTATTGTTGGTAAAAAAGATATTGAAGGTCCAAGTGATTATAATAAGGTTTTAAATTCCCAGTTTATTAAAAAACAGTTTGAATCCGGCCGTAGTTTATTTAACTCTCAATTTAAAACGTTCCTTAAAGGATCTTTTGCTAGCGATCGTTTAGACAAGGTGGCTGCCAAGAAAGTTGGCCAAAAACCACAAGATTTTAAGAAAGCTTTGGATATTATGAAAGGCGGCTCTCTTGAAGAATCAATTTTAAGAGTAGAATCATTTTTAAGAGGGTTATCCGAAGAAGGCACCGAAAACTTCTATTCTCGACTTGATAAAAATGGTGATCTTAGAAAAACTTTTGATTGTTGGTCAGAATTAGCAAATTTAGATCGAGGAAGAAAAGTTGATTTTCTGGCGCTGTTGCGTTCGACGCGTAAAGAGGAGGTTGAGCAATTAATTGATATAATGCACAAACAAGCAGAAAAGAGAGAACTTCCTTGTGCTATGGATGAACCCGAGTTAGATATACCCGAATTTGAGTTAACTCAGTTTGTTAAACCATCGGTTATTAAAGCCTCCATTAAAAAAATTAGAAAATTAACAAATATTCCATTTGATACTGCTGGAGTATTAAATCAGATAAGGACATCAGTAAAAGATGCTACTGCCGGCGGAGGTCAAAGAGACGTGCGGGTCTCAGGTGGTCCAGAAGCTCTCTCAGAGGCTAGCCAACACCCAGCTGTAGTCAGTATGTCAACTCTCCACAAAAACCTTATGCAGGCCACGTACGTGGGTGATGACGGAAAGGTAACCGGCAGGAAATTAAGTGCTGATGATGCTTGGAAAATCGCTCAAATGGTAAAGTCTTGGCTTGAAAATCAAAAAGGTGCTAATATATCTGTTAATGAATCTCTACAAATGAACACTAATATTGTTAATGAAACTGGAAAAGATATGAGCCAACTTATTGATATGGCTAATCAACTTTACCCCTATTCCCAACAAAGATTAGGATTTAACAAACCCGTAGACATTAGGTTAACATCTGATGTTGGCAATTCTGCGAATCCTTTAGGAAGAACTGCTTATTATGATCCTGCAGATATGGAAATAGTATTATATACAGATAGTAGACATCCTAAAGATTTATTACGATCACTCTCGCATGAGTTAGTACATCATGCTCAAAATTGTAGAGGCGAGTTTGACAATGTTGGAGAGGTTGGTGAAGGATATGCACAGAAAGATGATCATTTGAGAGAAATGGAAAAAGAAGCCTATTTGGAAGGTAATATGATCCTAAGAGATTGGGAAGATTCTATAAAGGAGAATAATAGAATGTTAAGTGAAGAACAAATTAGAAAGATTGTCCGTGAAGGGCTAAAAAAAGCTTTATTTGAAAATGAAGAAGTTTTAGGTTATGGTGGCGACGAAGAAACTGAAACTGATGAAGAAGATGTCGGACCGGTCGATTTAGACGAAGAGTGTGGTGATCTTCATGTTGATGACGTCGAGGAAGATCTCTACGAGAGTGACCTAGGCGAGAGTAGAGGGTCCGCGGACGTATCCGAGGCGGAAAGCCATGGCGATGTCCGCGAAGGCGATGATGTTGCCTTAAACACGCGTTTAGAGGAGTCTGACGAGGTAACAGAGGAAGAGGTTACCGAAGAATCTCAAGAAGTGACTGTTGAAAGCCGCATGCGCGACAAAAGTGAGTTCCTATTTGAGAAATTAACGAAGATGTGGACCAAATAAGAGATTTAAATCGTGGCAGATTATTATGTACATACGACAGGAAGCGATTCCGCGAGCGGTGCCATTGACGCTCCATTTATAACTCTTCAAAAAGCATTTGATACTGTTTCAAGTAATGACAGAGTTATTATATATGCTGGTGTTTATCAGGATGTTAGTATAGGCAATGTTTCTGCAACGGGTATAAAAGT
>TARA_R110000824_G_scaffold93487_1_pt1 | contig 10783 bp, 11 predicted proteins | sample TARA_R110000824 | Tara Oceans TARA_R110000824 (sample SAMEA4397747) | marine metagenome | biome: Polar Biome; feature: [MES] marine water layer (ENVO:01000295) within the mesopelagic zone...; material: water (ENVO:00002006), including particulate matter (ENVO:01000060) such as...... | reverse complement strand
CCTCCGCTAGCCGAAATGCCCGTAAGCTGCGATCCATCTCCAAAAAAGAAAGAGGCCGACATCCCCACACTGGCTGTGACGTCACCAGTGAGATTGAGAGTCGACCCATCAAATGTGATGTTAGATTCGCATGTGAAGGAGTTGGCATCCCCTCCTACATTGGTTACAAGTGCATTGTCCGTCGCATTACTAAACCGCGGCACATATTCGATGGTAGAACCATCGCCCTGGAGGGTGCCTGAAAGAACATTAGTTCCTAGAGTACCGGATGCGGGCCCAAGATACGTGGGGGCCAATACATTTCCTGATAACGTATTGAACGCCATGGGACACAATTACCTCCTAGAACACATACCAAGCGGTTCCATTAGTAAATAAGCTGATGGAAGCTAAAGACCCTGTTATTTGATAATAATCTGCACCATCAATAATATCCCCACTTCCGCTAGCGCCCGAAACATAAATGGACGCTCCACGATCTGAGAGTTGATCTTTGATTACCATGATAGCGCCGCTATTGGCTGTGGAGGCACTATGAAGAGCGATTGTCACTTCGCCGCCCTGTTGGACTCCAAGAATATAATTGTCTGCGGATGACGACCATGTGGACGCCGTGACTTCATAATAGTCAGCGCGGAAGCCTTCAACGATGGTTTGTTGTGTTGTGAGACTTACTTCGAAAGTAGGATCTTCTCCCTTTTTTCCCACATACATACTTCCTGTGCGAATGTGAGTGTCATCATCGGTGTTACCAAACTTGGTAGAACCGGTTGCATCAATAATGGCAATATCTTCTACATGGAACAGGCTTGCACTAATTGTTCCGCTTACTAAAAGGGTGCCCGTAAGCACCATGGTGTTAGCTGTATAGGAGGCATAAGCCGCCGTGTGATAGACGAGATTAGTAGAGCCGCTTGTCGCGTTGGTTCCAGTTAAAAATTGGATCGATCCCGTGGGACCACCATTCGTACTTGTAGTGGTGGACCCTGAGTCCGAACAATTGATGTAAGCCCATCCAAAGGTGGCCATTCTATCCTACTCCTGACGAACCTGACCAACTGGCGCCATCATCGGTGTTTACCTTTCCTTCTTCGATAGATGTAAGACCTGCAATTATTTCCACGTCGTCGGAGCCTGACACCCAAAGTTCGCTTACTTTAAGTTCCAGAACATCAGTCTGGGAAGATACAGCAAGCGTTAGAAAATAGTTACCAGTAACGGCATCGACGCCATTTTTAGAAAAGCCCACTTTACATGTGTTGTTGCTGTCTTTATTTATCACTTGAACCCATCGTGTAATATAGGGAAAATTAATGCGTTGTGCACCGCCTGTGCCTTGGCCATAGGGTTCATCCCTGCTGGCATTAATGCCACCAGTGACATAGGGTTGGCCACTTACTTGATAAGAACCGACATGGTTGAGACCAACAGTGGGATAATTTGGTTTATATGGCATCGAATAAAACTCCTGATTTTTTATCTCTTCATTATAAATAGTCGCTAATATTTTCTATTGCGTCTTTCTTAAGAAAGCCGGCGTCTTTCTTGTGCTCGCTTGCGTTTTTGCTCATCTCGGGCACGTTGTCGTGCTGCGCGAATTTGCTTTTCTTTCTTTTTCTCGGAAGGCTTTTTATGGTGGCGGCGATCTTTAACTGTTTCTAAAACTTTAGCTTTTTTAACTTTTTTAATAAAACGGCGAATCATGCGGTCAGTTTGGCCGCGGCATTCTTTTGAAGTTACTTTGACATGTGATGCTTTGCTCATAACGTTTACTTTAACGCCTCCCAAATGGCTGTAGATTTGCCCATTAGTGAACTAATATCTACACCCCCATCTCGGGGATCTCCCAAGTCGGTTGAGCCCTGCGTGGGTTCATGAGTAGCTATCGCATCGGTTCCTTCAAACAGATTAACTCCATTGTATGCGTCTTTCCCCACAGCTTCCATCAGGCTTTTTTTATGAGCCCGTAGTTTAGCGCGAGATTCATTATTCTGCTTCTGCATAGAGGAGTCCGTAGGTGATCGCGACGGAATTGTTTTCTCTTCTATGAGAGTGTGTTGCATCCCTTTTGCAACTTCGGATACCACGTTCGATAATAATCCTTCTTCTAAGAGAGTTTCATAGATGCACTCTTTAACTAAGGGCTTTAATAGCTTTTTAAGATCTTTTTTATTCATGTAAACACCGGTGTAATTCTGTATAGATAGTATGCTCTAACAACTTCGCCAACTCAGCGTCTTCATAACCTCGACGTTTTAATTGGCGCTTCAGAGAAGTAGTAACCGCTTTACGTAATTTATTAAACTTTACGGGATCTGAAAATACGGCTTGAAGGGCATTATCCTTTTGCAGCAATTGTTGATTGTCGGATACAAAGCGCGAAATAATCTTTCCAATGATCCCTTTCTCTGCTCCGACACCTCTTAGCTCGCCCCGTTTTTGTGTCTTTTCTTGGGCACGGGCTTGACGCATATCATAAGCTTGCTTAGCGCGTTTGCGTACTGCCTCGTTTCCTGTGGCGTACTGCATTAATGCTGCAATATCTTCCGCGCTCAAGTTCGCAATAGTTTCTGCGTCTCCTCCTTTCTTAAATCGTTTAGTGATAAATGCTTTAAATTTTTCAGGATTGCCAGACTTAGCTACATTGTGTAAGCCTAAGATAAATTCACTTCCTTGTTTTTGATATGCTGGATCAGATTCTCTATTAAGCTTTTGTAAGTGGCCATGAATACTTTTTTTAACGGAGGCGGCATTTTCAGATAATACTCCTTCTGCCACAGGGATTTTACGTTGTTGTAAATACTGGCCAATTCGTTTAGCAATTTGTTGAGCGCTCGATTGTGAGAGTCCTAATTTTTGTAACTGCATGACAAGCGGTTGTTCTGTCTGCCCACCAGCACCTGCTTTCACGTCTTTTTGCTTTTTAGTTACAGAGAGCGGTGTACTCTTATCTAAGCCTGTCCCTTCTTCCTCGCCGGGTGCTTCAGGTTCTTCAGGGTCGGTAGGGGCCGGCTCGGGAGACGGATCGGGTGCAGATTGATCTTTTTGCTGTGTATAGCGCAAGCCAGAGTAGGCTGGATCGTCAAGGATCCCCTCTCTTAAAAAGAGGCGCCACGCATCAGTGGTAATCTTAGCATCGGAAAAACTGCTCCAATCACTCATGAGTCTTATCCTTTAAGAATGCCGGCTAATTTATGCCAATTTTCCAGAAGAACTTTGTCTTCACGGCTGAGATTTTCATGTCGGCCTAGTGCTAGTTCTGGTTGATAATCAGCTTCCTTTTTCTTTTTCCCAGCGCCAGAGTCCGGTGTTCCAAAAGGCACGCAAGCCCCAGCACTATTACGAGTATATCCGGGATCACATTTTTTCTCAGCCGCTGCTGCAGGAGCAACACCATTGGAAGTCTCTTCAGATCCTCCAAGGGGCTTTTGTGGATCCTCTCCACCTCCAAGTGGCTTCTGCGCATCTTCTTCGCCTGCTCCACCTCCGGGTGCAAGTGACCGGCTAGATTGTGGGTCAAGCCGAATAGAATGAGCGCGAAGCATTTTAGCAAGAATGTTCTTGGCTGCTTCTTTATGCTTGGGATCTTGAATCTTTTCTACGGCTGCGAGTGTGTTTTGCAAGCTAATTGTTTCTCTCTTAGCTTCTTCCATAACATTAAAGCCTGCAGCGCTTAAGTCTGCGCGGAGGCCTTTCAGCATAGCACTCATCTCCGGACCCTTCATACCAGCCTTCGCCAATTGAGATTGAATCCCGACTCCTTTATCTAGATCGCCTTTGCCTCTAAAAACATAGATGTCGCCACGCTCTGTGGGACCTCCCTCTTCTTCTCCTTCGCCATCAGTCACTTCTTGACCTACTGCCGCGGCAAGTGTAGGAGTTTGAGATACATCTACTTCTGTCATTGTGTCTAAAAGTGCATCCATTTGCTGGGTACGCGAAGACTTCTCGCCCTTTTTCCGCAGGGCATAGATTGCTGCACCAGAAGCTACGGCTGCAATTCCTAGGACCGAAGCCCAATATGCGGCTGTTGCGCCGGCGCCCAGACTAGTTGCTCCACTGCCTACGGTTTTCACCGAAGCCATTCCTGGCTGCATAGATTGTCCCAATGCAGGTTGCATAGACTGTCCTAAGTTGGGCGCTGCACCTGCTGCACCACCAGCACCACCTGCTGCACCACCAGCACCACCTGCGGCACCACCAGCACCACCTGCACTTCCTGCGGCTGCAGCCGTGCCACCGCCGGCTGCCGTTCCGGCGCCGGGGCCATAAAGGTTTTTGCCGATTGTCTTAATCTGATCCATTGCGGCGCGCTTGGCATCGGGGCGCATACCGCCCGATTTTTCGATGCGGCGGATCGCGTCCATAGGAGACATGTTGCCCTTGTTTACGAGCCGAATAAGTCGATTGAGGTTAACTTCGGAAAGAGTTTCTTTTCCTTCCTTGAAGTGCTTATAAACATCAGCAAGTTCATTGTCTCTATAGTATTCAACAACATCGCGCAAAGCTTTGATCAGTTCGTTGGCAGCGACAGCTTCCATATCACCAGCTTCAACAGCGGCGACAACAGAATCATAAGCCACTCCAATTTGCATTAATGCTCCAAGGTGTTCTACGTTTTCTTCCATATTGGGGAAGCCGGGGTACTCTTCTTTAAGCTTGCTCAATAGATCTTGTACGACTTTACCCGAGGCTGACTGCAGGGCTGGCGCGATCTTCTGGGCGTAGGCTTCGGCCTTTGCTTTCTTGCCGCCGAATAGTTTTCCGCCTTTCTCTAGAGAGCCTAACTTGCCTAGGCCATACTTAAGTTTGGACCAAATGCCTTCATCTAAGAGATGGGGATTATCAATGGATTCTCCTGCCAGTTCATCAACCATGGCCAATGTTACAAGACTATAAAAGTCTTGCCGAACTTCGCTTAATCGCACGTGCTTTTTGCGTGCGCTTTGGTTAAGTTGTTCTAGTGCAATTTCTTCGTGCACCATTTGAAGCATTAGTTGCTTCATGTGATCTAATTTGTGCTGTTTCACTTTTTTAATACCTCATTTAGTAAGCGATTAATACGATCTGCTTTGGTAAAAACGTTGGGGGCGCTTAAATCTTTCGCTTCTTTCATCATAAAAGCGCCCGGAGTTGAAGGCTCGGAGACGAAATCAAAACAAATTAGTTGAAAATCATCTTCTACCATAGTGGTACCCATATTTTCACTCACGGAACCCATCCCACGAGATGAAATTCCTAGTTGAGCACCACTATTTACAAGCCCTCGTAAAATATTGCCGGACGGAGTATCGAGGACTTTAACTTTCCCCATCACGTTTTTATCTTCCATCCATACATCAGTGACCATGTGAGAAGCGTTCTTCAAATTGATGACCGAATCGTCGGGGTGGTCTAATTCTCCGAGCGCTCGATTTTCTTTCACCAATTTCTTATACGTTTCAACTTCGCGCATCAATACCTGATAAGGATAAACGCGGCCGTTGCCATTCTGCACATCGGCTTCCTGGAGTTTTCCTGAAAGCATCATTCCACCATCCCGTACAAATCTTTTCTCGGCTTCCGTTAAAAGATCTTGACACACTCCACCTTCACAGAGTGCATAATATTCTCTTAGTAAAACTTTGGCCACAGCTAAGACCCCTTGCAGCAGTTTCTTACTGGCTGCAGCATCCATTTTCGTGTCCATATTGAAATATTCATAAATCCCATGTTTCTACCTTTCTTGACATCTTAATGCCGTCATCGCCGACAATCATATTCAAGATATATGATGTTCCCGAGGACAGACCTCCTAAAATCAAGTAATTGACCGGTGTAACATCAAAATTAAATAGTTCTGTATAGGGAGAAAGTAACATTAAAATCCATCCTACGTGAAAGCCGACACACATAGGGCATTTAAAAAGTTCTCCCAACCATCCCTTAGTAGGGCGGATAGCGTTGAAAACCTTTCCGTACACTAGCATTTGCGTTAGGCCATACGCAGCTAAAATAAAATATATTAGTTCCATTTGTTCCTCATTAAATTGTATAGAGATAACTTAAAGAATATGGATCGCGGATATAACCTGGACGGATAGAACCTTGCTGAGTCTTTTGCGGGACCTCGCCCAATTCAGTCGAATCTTGTTTGTCTGGGTGAACCAATTCGTCATCGGCCATGGCCACAAAAGCTTCTGTCGATTCAAAGTAGGGTCTCTCTTCATCGATGAAATTAGAAATATTAATTAATGCTAGTTTAGGCGTGCTTAAATCGGGAGAGGAAGCATCTTCCATCAAAGCTTCAAACGACCCATAAAAAGACCCTCCTTGAATGCTGTCAGCGATTACTAAACCTTTCTTGCGCAGCATTGCAAACAAGCGATTTTGTGCGCCGTATACCAAATCATTCATCGTCTCTTTGGGAAAGGCTGTAATTTTTTTAGTTTTAGTTGATAATACAATATCAATGTCGCCATGATCAAAAATCATCAAGTCACCATTCATACTCTTCCGGACGTCCATTTCCAAACGGACAACAGCGTCATCCGCGGCATCACCAATTCTAACTACTACAGCCATCGCGATGGATCTCCTTCACCAAACTTTGAGTTTTTAAAACTGTTAACAATAGTTCTTCGCTGATAGCTTCCTGTGCAAACGTGTGTAATGTCTCAATTACTTCATCAGTCTTAGAAACCATCTCGCTATCGTTTTTAATTTCATCTAAATCTTTAGCAGCTTCTAATTCAATCTTAAGGCGCCCTATTTCTTCATTCAAAAAAACCTTTAAGGCCAGTGCATTATCAGTAAACGATGAAATATAATAAGATAATAACTGCTTTTGTTCACCAAGTAATTCCGTGTCATACTTCACATTGAATTTCTCTATAAAAGTCTTTACTACTACATTATCAATCCCTGCTGGTAATGTAGAGGCCGGCTCATTACTCATCATTATCCCTAAGACTTCTCCCTCTAGAAGTACTTGATCTCGGGGAGAAATTTTATTAGAGAAGATTTGAGCTATGGACGCTAAAGTTTTATAATTGGGCACAAAATTGTTAAAGACACGCGGCTCTAATTCGGTATTAATATCGTCAATTAAATCGCTATTGCTCACAAACAATCCATGAGGATCTAAAACTCGGTGCGCCAACTTGGCTTCACGTAAGATTTTTTCGGATGTTTCTTTGTCGCTATCTCGTGTTTCATATAAAGACTGATAACAATCTAAGGCTCGCTTGAGAAGAGATCCTTCCTGGAAGTGCTTCTTGAGGAGTTTGACAGCCGTGTTCTGACGCTTGACATCTTCTTTTAAAATAGCTACTGTAGCTTCTCTTACCAATGCTTCATACACAAAAGCGGTATTTCTTTTTTTATTATGCTTCGCTTTCATTCGTGGGCTCCGTGGGTGTTTCCGTTTTTGTTTCTAGGTCTTGCAATAGAGTGCGCAGAGACTCATGTACATTAAAGAGTTTCCTTTCTTCTTCATGTTCTTCTCTCTTATAAGTAGGCGCTTCTTCTTCATAAATACCATTTCCGAGAGTGTCTATCTTAGAGAGAGAGTTAATCTCTGCACCCGGCAAAATATTTCGAATGGTAGAACTAGTTTTTTCGCGATTATACTTAGCATCCATCGAACGCTTGCGGGCGCCGGCATTGCGGCGATCTACTTTTTTAGGATAATACTTTTTCCCTTTGGCTCCAGGGGTTAAACGCGGTTCATTACGTGAGCCGGGGGGCACCGCTAAGAGGGTGGAATCGTCTCCTCCGCCGCCTTCCTCTCCGCCGGCTTCGGCTGCTGGCATTTCTTCTGGACCCCCTTCCATGTCTAGGTCACCACCCATATCACCACCCATGTCATCGCCTAGGTCACCACCCATTCCGCCGCCGGCGCCTTCGGCGGCTGCAGCTTCTGCAACCTGTTGGAGTGCAGCGTCGTGCTTCCGATCATAATACATCTCACGTTGGTTACGAAGGAATTGTTCATTAGACATACCGAAGATATGTTCTGTAACCCAGCGACGGGAGAAATAGCCTTCTGTGGCGGCGCCGGCGACGTCAAACTTGGACTTCCAATATTCAATCTCCTGCATCTCTGCAATGCGAGAAGGGTTATTGAGAGACAAAGTAAAGCTTAATAAGTCATCACCTCTGAAACCTAGGGTATAGAGGTGAATGATACCAATCTTTGTAAGCTCTGCGATAAGAACTCTTTGCAATCTCTGGATGGTTCTTGCAAAGCGAATGTCTTTTTGAGCTAGGGTGGTCTTATCTTCTTCGCCACCTTCTCCCATTGTAAGATAAGATTGAGGAATCTTCAAAGCCGAGAAAAGCTTGTCACGTAAATATTTGATATCATCGATAGCGGTAATATTTTGTGCGCCGGCCAAGGATTGAATGTCTGTAACTGAGCCCGGGCGAATAGGTATGAAGTAATCTTCTTCAATAGACATAGGATTATATCGCAAGTCTACCTGACCGGTGGTTGGATCTACTACTTGATGGCGTTTAAGATTGGTAACCACCTTTTGCATATATTGCTCAACATCTTGCGGAGGAATTCCACCAACATCAATCTTAAACACGCGGCGTTCAGATGAACGGATAACTCGGTATGCCATCATAGCATCTTCCATAAGCGTTAGCTGGCGCCAAATGCGGCGTGCTGGCTCTAAAATAGAAGTACCATAGGGCATATACTTATCATTTCCTAAGATGCGGAAATGGGCAACTTGCCAGTTCTCGAAGGTCATGCCGGCGGAGTTCCACTGGTATTGAACGTAGTTAGGGTTGGTAGAGTCTTCTCCTTCTAATCTTTCCACTTCCTGTGATGGAAGGGCGATAACCGATTGAATTCCAAACTTATCATCAATATCAATATACAGAAAGAAGTCTCCATATTTACACATCGTGCGGGCCCAGCCAAAAAGGTTATACTTCAAGTTAAGAATGCTATCAAAGAGCACATCAAGCACCGCACTAATTTCTTCATTAGGACACTTAATGTTAAGCATGGGGCGAAGTTCAGAGTAGGTGGTCATCTCATCAGCATATATGTCCATACTGGAGGCAATCTCCGGCATGTACTCCATTTGGTCAAAATCCACATAACGCTCTGAACGTCGCTGGTTTTGAATAGCGTTCGTTGCTATTTTATCTAAAGGGTTATATAGCGTCTTTTTAAACTGCTGTCCCGATGCTGATTTAAATCGGGATGAGTATTTATCTAAATGTTGACGTCGGATCCGACGACCAGATTGAGACCGATAGCTGACGATGGGACCAGAAAATAATTTGGTCAGTGCTTTGAATAAAGTATTTTGGGTGTTAACCGGATTGTTTTTAGGGGCTGCCATTTAATTTCTCACTTAATAATCCATTTATATTGTTCATAAAGTTTTGCTGCTTGATCTAGTTTTTCAAACGCATTTTGTTTTTTGTAACCTTCTTGGCCGCTAATCTTTGTATTCATTGTGGTTTTACTAGTAATAATCGCATCTACAAAAGCTTTGTGATAATCTAAGTCTCTAGCATGAGCTTGAATGGCAGTATCATGTACCCAGCATGTAATAGCTAACGCCATAATCAGATCATCATTGTATCCTTTCATTGCTTGAGGTCGGCCATTTTTCCAAATAAAGGTTTTCATTTCATTAATAGTACGCGTTGAATATATCTTAATTAGTTTATTTCTGATAAACTCCTCTAATTTCGCGACGATGAGTGGTCGCGTTTTAGAGGTAGTGGAAAATCCTGCTATTGCCGATGGGTGGGCTTCGGCCTGATGCTGTTCAATATACTCATGTGTAGATTTAATAGAATAATATATGTTAGGATAACCGTATTCTACCAGTTTGTCAAGTACTGTATACCCAATATTATTATTTTCTACTACCATCATCGCATTTCCAAACTCTCTGCCTACTTGGTTTAACAGATTAGCAAACATATCCGGTGTGGACTTACCTTGATATTCTCCAATGATTTCAAGCGTTTCTAATTTGAGAAGGTGAAAGGTTGAAAAGTCGGCGCCGTCGCCGCGGGAAACATCCACTACTATTATATAATTTGATGTAGCTTCATATTCTTCCCAAATCCAGAAGTTCCGATCAAAACCTGTGCGATGTTTGGGCTCTCGAACATTTGATAGCAACCATTGCATACATTCTGCATCGATAACCGTCTCACCGGAAGTGTTGAAATTACATTGTAACTCTTGCGCAATCTGGCGCTTAGACATGTTTTTGGTTTCTTTCTTATACCATTGTTCATCCCGATCTGGGTGCACATCCCACGGCAACGTTGTCAATTTAAAGTTATTTGCGTTGGCTTCCGCATCACTACATGTTTTATGAAACCAGTTTCCGACGCCGTTAGGAGTTGATAACGCAATACATCGACCACCTGTAGACAGAGTGGGATATAGACCAGTCCATAGCTCGTCTAGCCCTTCGATATGGGCGGCCTCGTCGAGTACCAACAGAGATAGTGCTTCGGAACGGCCGGCATCGCCAGAGGTGGAAGCTGCTTTAATAGAAGAACCATTAGACAATTCGAAAGATGTGCGGTTGTCCACACTGATAGTGGAAATCTTTATCCAATCTGGGAGTTGGCGCATAATGCCTTTAACCTTTTTGACAAGGTTTCCGGCCGTGGCAAACTTGGTGGCCATAACCAGAATAGCCTTGTCGCGATGGAAAAGCATCATCCAGACAATATAGCCAGCAGTGATGGTAGAGATACCAAGTTGTCGGGCTTTCAGAATAACGTTAAAACGATAATCGTTAAAATCGTT
>TARA_R110000824_G_scaffold107055_3_pt1 | contig 10784 bp, 21 predicted proteins | sample TARA_R110000824 | Tara Oceans TARA_R110000824 (sample SAMEA4397747) | marine metagenome | biome: Polar Biome; feature: [MES] marine water layer (ENVO:01000295) within the mesopelagic zone...; material: water (ENVO:00002006), including particulate matter (ENVO:01000060) such... | reverse complement strand
TTCTGTTTCAACTGATTGTTTCATTTTCTTGTTTTAGTTTGAGTTGATTCCTTATCACAATCGTCACAAAGAAGCGATAGTTTACCATCAACATCTTGCCATGTCAAGTATATTTCCTCGAAAATCTTTTTGCATTTTGAACATGAACTCATGGTTAAGGTGCAGATGCGTGACATTCATAGCATTTATTTTCTATAATCCATTCGTCAAGCAACTGCTCTTTGAAGTAAGAGTAATCTCTTGGTTCTGAAAATCCGTTTTCATCATATCCTTCTGCATAATAATAAATAGTTAATTGTCGTCTGTAATTGTGGCATTCCGCTATCTGTGCTGCTTCTTTAGCTTTAGAAAGTGCTGATAAAAGCATTGCTACTAATATTAATATTATTATTAATGTAACCAACAATTCTAGCAATGTAAACCCTTTGTTCATTTAACATAATATTACACCTATTTTATTATGTTATTAATCTTATTGAGCCATCATTTAATTTATATGATGCAGTTATTCCTGTCATTACTTCGTAAATGCGAGTAATTGTTTTATCATTTGTCCCGTCAATATTATCTTTAATATAAGATTTCATCTCATTGATGGTCATATTTTTTTTCTTAGTTTTACTCATAGTCTCTAAATGCTATTGCATAAGGAAAACGTGGAACTCCATCTGGAGTATATTGAAAGAATTTTATTGTAGCTAACTTGCCAATATAATCTTTTTTATTTTTTAATATTTCTTCCAAGTAATCAAATGTTCCTTTAATGTTAGAATTAAAAGTCTTTCCATCTTTATTTTTACAAACAAGGTGTTTTGCTGTACCTGTTCTATTCCCTGCACCTTCTTCTATATCCATAACTTCAAATTCCTCATCAATAAATTCTTTACGTTTAAGAAGATTCTTTGAGCGTTTGCTTTCATAACCAGATTCACTCGCTCTTACTATTTGTCCTTCAAATCCTTCGTCTAAATATTTACCATAGTAATCGTCGAGGTGTTCTTTATCTTCTGCTTCAAAGGTTGGCACAACTACGACATGATCATATCTATCATAAAACCACATGATGATTTCATTGAATCTCTCTATGAACGGATCGTCTTGGTAAAAAATAACATTGTCATCAACTGTAATCATGTCTTTAACAAGTTGAGTCGTTCCGCTTCTTGAAGCTATTGTCGGCGTATCATAAATCCAGTATTCAATAATTTTTTTTGCTTCTTCGCATCGTTCTGCAAATTCTTTTTCTTTCTTTTTAAATGAATTATCTGTATCATTTTTCGTGCGAACTGGCTTTTGTTTACGAACTAAACTGGTAATTTTGTTAAAGTTATCTCGTAGATCATGGTTATATAATTCTCCATCAAGAATAGCGTAGGGATTTTCTTTAAAAAACTCTTCAAGAGAATGTAAAATATGTGGAATTGCGTCAATCTTTTTACCGTTACGAGTATGAGCTTCGACTGCTTCATTTGTTTTGCGTATTATACAACGGATGCCATCTAGCTTTGGCTGAGTAACAACTGGATATTCTAAATCTTTTTCACGATCATCGAATTTGTCAGCAAGCATTGGCTTAAAAAACTTTTTTTCATTTTGTGCTGCATCTATTGATTCAAAATACTCACCTGACTTTTTGATTTCCCATTTGGCTTTTGCTTCGGCATTTGCCTGTTCTTCTGCCGAAGTTTCATTCTTCTTGCCAATATTTTTTGGATAAGTTATTGTTGGCTTATTTACTACAATTTTTCCATCTAATACGCCTTGTTCAGTCCAAAACTTATTGTCTTCGGCTATGATTGACCATTGGCGAATCTTATTAGTAGTATCTTTTTTGTATAGTGTAGGTAGTTCTGTACGCATCAGAAAGTATTATCACATATTTGTGAGTGATTGTCAATAAAAAAATTATCGTCCATAAATCTGATTAAATCTTGGATTATTGGCATTTTTTTTAGTTGGTTCAGATTCTTTTTGTGTTTGCTGCTCTGGTTGCGGTTCCGCTTGTGTTTTTGTTTTAGTTTCTGGTTTAGGTTGTACTTTTTTATTTGTAGTTTTTTTGTTTACAACTGGAGTAGTTTTCCAAGTAGCGTCGATACTTGGTTCGTGACCTAATATCTTAAATATTGCTTTGTCTTTTGCTTTAATTTCACATTCCCACTTGATTGTAAAAGGTATTCCATCAGTATTGTTGAACTCTGGGATATCTCCATCTAAATAATCTGCATGACTTCGTTTCTCGTTTGGAGCATCTGACTTACCGATTGACCAATGAAATACTGGCGTAGTATTCCATGTATGATAAAATGCTTGCACATTTTGTTCATCAGTAATTTTTTGTGTGTTTATCTCACTAGGATTACATTTGTTGTGAAGATTATCGTATGTCAATGGAAAAGCATGATCGTATGTTTCTCTTGTGTAAATGTGAAAGTATTTAAATAAATTCATACAGTTCCAGCAACCTTTATCTTCGTTCTCAACAACAAGACGTTTTTTAACTCCATCACTTGTTTTTTGAAACCCAGACCAAAATCTGTCAACAATTTTTTTGAGGTTTTCGTCAGTTGGTTCTTTGGTACTTGTGCTTGGGTGTACGTTCATAGGGCAACTATAATCTTGTGGCATATTCATTGTGTCTAATACCCACGCATGAAAATTTAATTCTATAACCGTTTTAGCTACAACTTCTGCTCTCTCACTTGCTAATACGTTGAATTGATCGGGATGTATTGACAAGCTAACATCTAGGTCTTTTGCCGCTTGACCTACATCTGATAAAGTTTTTTTGATTTGTTCAATGTCTTTGAGATCATCAACATTTATTTTGAGGGTAGGGTCAGTAACAAGGGGAAATAATTTGCTACTGACCCTATAATGATTTATCTTATTGTATGAGCAATGCTTTACTATTTGAAGTGTAGTCTTTGTATTGTGTAGCACTCGCTCGCTTAACTCGTTCATTGCGAACTCTCGACTCTCTTTTGTAGATAAGTCGTTGAAACGCTTACGAGTCATTGCTCTAAATGCAATGCTCTTATCAAAGTCTTTAAGGACTTCGCTGATACAAACTAGACCATAAGTAACGCTCACGCAAGTATATTACTATACATCGTTGTATTTAGCAAGAAAAAAATTAATCTTTCTTATCGTCGTCGGGCAAGTCAATCTTATCTTGTGTCTGCTCTTGAGCAGCTTTAGCCTCTGCTTCAGCCTTGTCAAAGTCTTCCTTCATCTTGGTTAACTCTTCTTCGCTGGAGTTATCGACATGATCTTTCGCCCTTCTTGTGGCTTCAGATGATAATATTTGAACTACCTGTGCGAACGGAATATTATTAAGAATATTGTTTGCGATCTTAACTTCTAGTTGTTTTGATTCTTCTAGTGTCATTTTTTTATATTATATAATGTTTTTTAAAAAAGTCTATTATTTTTTAATTTGATATCCAGCTTTCAAAACTGATTTTAAAACTCCTTTATTCCAAGAGTCAATATATGCAATTCCTTCCGTAAATCCTTGTCTTCTATAGAATTGTTTTAATTGCTGTATCCACCATAATGATAACTGCTTATTTGATTTTTTAAACAAAAACTTTTTGTCTACGAACCATTTTGATTGATATATTTGGTTTGGCTTGAGTGGTATAGAATCAGCCATCTTTTTGTCCTGCCATGCCCAGCCGATGAAATCGTAGTCTTGAATTAATATATTAATGTCATTGCCATTATATATAAATTTTTCAATATCATCTATTTTTAACTGTTCGTTCCAAGGTATTTGCAGAGTGAATGTTGATATTAATTTTTTAATTTTTTTTAAAATATAGTCATTATGAATTCCCGCGTCAACTAAATTCAACCAAGATACATTATTTGGCATTTTTACGTTCAAAATTGGACTTTTTAAATCCAACGATATATTAATTTTTTGTTCATTTAGTTGCATAAACAAACGAGTTTGCGTGTTGTAGTTCAAAGCTGTCCGTCCAGCCGTAGCTATTTTTAAAAAATTTTTTAAAAGTTGATAGAATTTGTTTTTGGTATCCGCTTGCTTGGCAAACAACAACTCCTCCGTCCTTTAAGCATCTATTAATATTTAAAAATAAACTTTCGTATTTTTTCCCAAAAGTTTGGTTTTCAACGTCGCTTGCACAATCAGCCATGTCAATAAAAAATAAATGTTGAGAGTTTTTTCTTATTTTTTTAATAGTGTCAAAAGCGTTACCGTAAATCATTTTAGCTTTAGAGTCTTCAAACGCTCCTTCAGAAATATGTGGTAAATATTTTTTACATATTTGAACCATTTCTTCTTCTAATTCTAACACTTTAACTGAACGAGGTTTAACCTTTAAACAATGCTTTAATATGCCGCCATCTCCACCTCCCAAAACAACTATATTTCTGGGCTTAGTGTTTAGATTCGACACTCCAAGTTTTACCATCTGTTCGTGCAGAAAATCTTGATTTACTTCTAAAGCCATTAAATCGTCATTAATTTCTAAACATAAACCAACTCCGTCTGATACTTTTAATATTTTTACTCTTTGATTTTTAGGTGTTTCTGTGGTGAATATTTCATGAGTGGTATATGAACGAAACTCTCCTTCAAAGCCGTGAATTCTTCTAAAACTTTGGTAAGTCTTATTTGAGTTTTTTAATTTCACTCTCAACTTTTTCATTAAATTGATTATTTAAGCGTAATATCTCTTCAAATTCTTTTTTTATTAATTCATTATTATTTGATTCAATTGCACGAGAAATGATATAATGTAATTGTGAGATGTAGGTATTAGTTATTGTAATCACATCGTATTTTACGGTCATTTTATTGTTCTGGTTTAATCTCTACTGCTGGATTTTTGCAATAAGGACAAGCAAATATTGTTTCTTTTATATAAACCCATCGCAATGGATTTGGTATAACTTTAGCGCAAGACGAGTTTTGACATTGCCAGAATTTTCTAGGCATTCTTCCTAGAGATTTAGCCTCTTCTACGGGATCTATATTTGGGATAAAATCATTCATATTTAAGGTTTATTATAGCGATTTGGTTTTCTGTTATCTGTTAATCTTTTAATTGATTTGACTTTATATCCTGCGTTTTCGACTAATTTAATTATTTCTTGGTTTTTAAGCCAGTAAATTCCACCGTTTTCATTTTTGAAAAAATCAACTAATGCTAACTGCTTTTTAGTATCGAACTTAACATCATCTACTTGTAATGTATATTTTTTAAAATATTTTTTAATTCCAATCGCACATGAAGAACAAACTAAACCATTAATTTTTACTTCCATATCTGGCTCAAATGTACTCGCTTTAGATGTTGAAGCTATAACGACAAGCCCTAGTCCAAACAAAAGGCTAAGAACGGCGATAGTGTCAATAGTTCTTTTCATGTTATTATTTACACATTAACTGTTTAAATTTACTAGCTCAATGGCAAACGCAGAATAAATCTTTCATGTGCTGCTTGTACGATTGATAAAGCTTTCTGTCCATTGTGCCACTCACCAACTTCTACATCTTCATTAATATCTTGTTTATATATTCTAAAGAAGTGTTTGATAATTTTTAAAAATGACTCATCAAAATCTGAAAGTTTTGAATATTTTTCTATCGGAGCGTGTTTTGGCACTGCTAATATCTTATTATCTATTTCTCCATTATCCACAAAATCTAATACGCCAATTACTCGGCATTCTGCAATAGTCCCAACGTCTAAAGGATCGTGATTATAAACTAAAACGTCCAAAGGATCATCATCTTGAGCAATGGTTTGTGGAATAAAACCATAGTTTATTGGATAATTCAATGAAGATATAAGACATCTGGTTAACTTAAAAACTCCCAAATCTTCGTCATATTCATATTTAGTATTTTTGCCTTTTGGAATCTCTATAATACAGTTAACTTGTTGGGGATATTGTTTTCCAATAAAAAGGTGATGTAAATTTTTTGAAAACATTGTTATCTTTTAGATAGTAATAATTACTCGCATCTAATTCAATATATCATTTACCTTCAATAAATAGTTTCTTAAGTTTTTCTAGCTCATCTTTAAAAATATACCAATCCCAGCCGTCATTGTTTGTGTTTGAATCTATAAAACTACGTTTTATTTCTGCTCCTGCTGGCCCACCTCCTATTTTTTTGTCAGTACACTTTTGCATTTCAATTAACAAATTTATTTGCTTTAATGTTTCCTTCGGTTTACTTCGTTCAAATTCTGATATATTCGTCATAACTAAAAAGTAATTTTAACTATATCTATTTCGACACCATCTTTATATGGCACTATTTGATTATCTTTATATTTGTCTGGCGTCCATTCCCATTTGGTTGTTGAACACCCAGTTAAAAATATAAGAATAAGCGTTAAAACAAAACAAGTGAATATTCTGGTTTCTAATTTCATTATTTAATTCTTTAAAATGTCTGCTATGTTATTTGCTAAATCATTAAACCATTGTTTATCATGGCCTCTTGTAGTTTCTGCGGCTGTACCAATTCTTATCCCGCTTGTTTCTATAAATGATCTTGGATCATTTGGTATTCCATTTTTATTTACTGTAATATTATTTTTTTCCAATAAATTTGCTGCTTCTCTGCCGCTATATTTGCTATCAGATAGATCTACTAACATTAAATGGCTATCAGTGCCATCTGTTTGTACTTTGATTCCTGTTTCACAAAAAACTTTACACATTTCTTGTGCATTTTGTATTACGTTGTTACAGTATTGTTTAAATTCTGAGGTTGATGCTTCTGCGAATGCTTGAGCTTTAGCGGCAATAATATTCATTAGTGGGCCACCTTGACTTCCTGGAAATATAGCTGAATTTATTTTTTTTGTATATTCTCTATTGTTCCATAATATTATTCCCCCTCTTGGCCCCCTTAATGTTTTGTGGGTTGTGCTTGTTACAAAGTCAGCATATTGTATTGGGCTTGGGTAAACACCTCCAGCAATTAAGCCAGAATAATGTGCCATGTCTACTAAAAGATATGCTCCTATTTCATCAGCTATTTCTCTAAATGCTTTCCAGTCGATAACTCTAGGATAAGCACTAGCTCCAGCTACAATCATTTTTGGTTTACAATTTAAAGCTATGTCTCTTATTTCGTCATAATCTAACCAACCACCTTTATTTACTTTATAAGAATGTGATTCAAAAAACTTTCCAGATACATTTACTGAAGCTCCGTGAGTCAAATGTCCTCCACTAGCTAAGTCCATACCGAGTATTTTGTCATACGGTTTTAAAAAAGCAAGATAAATCGCGGTATTTGCATTTGCACCTGAGTGTGGCTGAACATTCGCATAATCACATTTATATATGTCTTTTAATTGTTCTATTGCAAGTTGTTCTATTTCATCCATGTGTTCGCATCCATTGTAATATCTTTTAGATGGATAACCTTCTGCGTATTTATTTGTGAATATACTACCGCATAAATCCATAACAGACTGGCTCGCAAAGTTTTCACTTGCTATTAATTCAATAGTAGTGTCTTGCCTTGTTTTTTCTTTATTTAAAATATTTTTTATATTTTCTAGCATCTGTGATTATTTTTAAAATGGTGGAGGCGGCGAGAGTCGAACTCGCGTCCATTACTGTCTTATTATAAAACTTCTACAAGCTTAGTCTATTTTATATTCTAAAGCCTTACTAAATAAACGAACTCAAGCTTTATATTTGGCTTTAATTTACTCACTTTCAAGCCAACCAACAAGTGCATTTCACAGTGCGTAAATTAAGCCTGTTGCACCTACGCACATCAGTACGACAGACTCGCGACAAGTTAAGCCGCTAGTGCAAAGGCGGGAACCTTGTTTGACTTTGGAGCTTTAGCTGCTTTAGGAGCAGCAAAGCCTTTGGCCATTCTAGATACCAAGCTCTTTGCCATTTTAACTACGTTATTTTCGGCAGTTATACTTTTTGGAATTTTTAAAGTAGGTTTCCACTACTGCTTGCGATTCCATCTTCTAACATAATGTCGAAGCCAAAACGCCCCCATAAATTATATTACACTAACCAAACCCATCAAAACCATCTCCACTCCCGCTTACTATCTCTAAAAATATATATATTACTATTGGGCCTACAAAATAAAACCAATTCACATCTGAGAATCCTCCTGCTTCGTAGGTGTTTGCCAATAAAATCATATCTATGATAAGGTTATTATTATAACAGAATATAACTTTTTGTCGAGAAAATTATTCACCATTTATGTATTATGTTTGCTACGATAAAAAAACAAGTGATTAAATTTATTAAAATTATAAAAGTTCTTAAAAAAAGACTTACCTGAGCTTCTTTCAACGACAAAATTGGTATATTTGGTTCATCGTCATTCGTTTTTCCTATACGATGATCTACTGTTCTACACCAAATTAGCCAAGTTTTTTTAAACATATTTATTTCTCAGTATACTAAAAGTTTGTTGATAATCTTTAACGTGCCATTTTTCCTCTAATCTTTTGTATAAAGAGAAATCATTTCCATTCTTGCTACATTTATCTCCAAAGAAAACATAATTTTCATAATCTAAATGATCTATTATTTGACCCTTGTCTTTTCCTATTGCTTGTATGTCTAAAGATATTTGGCCTCCAGCTAAAGCTTCTATGCCATATTTTTTATTAAAAAGTTTATTAAATTCTTTTACTATGTCATATCTTTCTTTTTTCATTTCATCCCATTCGCTATAATATAAGCGAAGTGGAGGCGATGCTCCTCGTCCTACAACGCTAAAATTAAGCATACCAGTTCTGTACTCAAAATGAGGTGGTTTTCTGTATTCAAAATCAGAATTAACAATTTTAGACTGCAAGTAACTCTCTACTTCCTCTGGGATCTCAAGCTCATTCTTATATATATTTTTATTATCAATCCAAAATTCATTTCCCATGCAAGAAAAAATACCTTTACATTTGTTCAAAATTTTTGAAGGAATTTGTTCTTGTATCTTAGGTAAATCACTTCCAGATACTAAATAAACATCATGTATGAAAATCCAATTTTCAAACCAATCGCCAAATTCAGAATCCATAGGTTGTCGTGGCTTTGTTAACGTACCGTCTATGTCAAATAAGAAACATTTCATTTTAATTTTGATATATAGATTTCTGATAAATTTTTTCGTCCGAATCGTTTAATGCTCTCAAATATTCCATGTATTCATCTCTTTCTTTTTTTGTTAAAGATTTAGATAAGTTTTTGCCTTCTTCCACAATACGGTTAGCTTTTGCTGCGACTGGCTCATCTAGCGAACCAAATGCATAAAAAAATGTTATAAATAAGCCTACGGACACAATAAGTGCGATTACTTTGTATAGCTCTTTAATTACTTGTTTCACTTTACTAATTGGTTGGCACCAAAAACTCCAACTAAAATTGATAAAGCTAAAATCACAACACACCAAATTATTTTTTGTTTTTTTGTCATAAGTATTTAAGCGTTTTCATAGATTACTTCATAATCTTCTATGATTGAATTGTATAGAAGTTTATCAATTGCTTCTTGCACATTGTTTTTCACTTCTTCTTCAGAAGCTTCTTCTAGTTCTATTTCGATGTATCTTCCTATGCTGACTTTATTAAAGTATTTTATGCCAATTTTTTCAAGGTTTCTTTTTACGACTATACCTTGAGGATCAAGGGTGTTCGTTTTTGGGCGTGTCATTACTCTAGCTTTTATTATTGCCATTTTGTATAATTCTGTTATTTTGTTTTTTTCTTGCTATTTCAATCTCTTCACTCATAGCTTTTGGAGCTTTAAGTAAAAGTTCTAGAGACATAAGGTTTAAATTTTTTTTAACTTTTTTTAATCTAATATGAACGGATTTAGAATCTAGCATCTGTCTTTTAGGGTCTGCAAAATAAACTAAATCTTCTACGTCTTCTATTAGATCTTCCAGTATTGTAACTGTTTTATTTGAATACATCTTTTACCAAACCCAAACAGTATAATCTTCGCCTTCAAAATCCTCTGGGAGGATATCATAATTTTTTCTTTTCATCAAGAGTTTTTACACTTATTTACAAGATTTTTTACTGTTTCATAGTCCTCTATAACTTTTATGTTTTCTCGCCTAAGTTGTATGACCGTGTTGGATGTGTTTATTTCTGGGAAAAAAGCTTGTATCTTCTCACGATTAATACACACAGATCTTTTTTTAGGCGTACTGGCATAACTTGCCATACGATCGGTTACTATTTCTGTTAATTCTATAAACATTTTTTAAAAAAATTTAAATTTAAAGTGTTAAGTCTTTTATTTCCCCGTTTCTATCTAGTAATCTACTTTCCTCGCAATTTAGATTATGCGACTTTAGTAAACTGATTACCTCTAATTGGTTAAAGTTTTTGCATGAATAAATATCTGCTTGAAAATATTTTGTGTCATCCCAAGTATGAATAACTATATGTGACGTTGTTATTATTCCAACTCCAGTTACGCCGCAATTTTCATTTGGCTCATAAGCAACCATAGGATTGTTCGGCATAGTCTCTACATATTTCATGTTTAATTTTTCTACCAAGTCATTAATTATATTTGTAACTTGATCAACCGTTAAGTTCTGAGACATAACGCCTTTTAAAATCAAATGTTTATGGTTTAAGTCAATCATACGTTTGTAAAACTGGCACCCCGAGCTGGACTTGAACCAGCAACCCTCTGCTTAGAAGGCAGATGCTCTATCCAGTTGAGCTATCGGGGCTTATAGCTCTTTTATTCCTCTATAAACTTTTTAATTGTAAATTTAAAAGAAAAA
>TARA_R110000824_G_scaffold6943_2_pt1 | contig 10791 bp, 16 predicted proteins | sample TARA_R110000824 | Tara Oceans TARA_R110000824 (sample SAMEA4397747) | marine metagenome | biome: Polar Biome; feature: [MES] marine water layer (ENVO:01000295) within the mesopelagic zone...; material: water (ENVO:00002006), including particulate matter (ENVO:01000060) such as...... | reverse complement strand
AGGATTTTAATCTCGTCATGGTTAAGTTTAAAACATTCTTCTTCTGTAGCTTGAAAACTTTCTGCTTCCATTATTTCAGCTTTAAGTTCTAAAACCTCATGTTCTAACCCTGTCTCTTGAAGATGTTTTAACTTTGCAATTTTAGCTTGATGTTTTAACTGCCCAACTTCTTGTAGAACAGCTGCCCTAACTCTTCCTTCTAAAAACCCTTTTAATGTTTTAATTTTTTCCCAAGGAGTATTTCCTATAACTTGATATCTGTAATTAAATTCTGTATTAAATTTTGCTGCCATGTTTTTTCTTTCTTTATTCTATTATTAAGCTGTTGAATATCCTGCACCTGTACACATATTAGCTCTGGCAGTACCTACTCCTGTAACATCAGTTCCTATCACACCAACATTAGTTACAAGATTTGACACATTAGTATCACCACCATTGTTACCAAAAGCAAAGATACCTTTATCACTACCATACCCACATGCTGAAACATAATTTCTGGCAGTTCCAACACCAGTTACATCACTTGCTACAACTCCAGAACTAGACACAAGATTTGACATAGATACATAAGTACCACCTGCATCCCTTCCATAAGCAAATATAGCTTTATCAGTACCATAGGAACATGCAGCGTTATTCCTTCTTGCAGTTCCAACTCCTGTAACATCTGTTGATATAACACCAACATTAGATACGAGATTAGATATATTATATAATGGATTAACTTGTTGAGAACCATAAGCAAAAATACCTTTATCTTCACCATAAGCAGCCCCTGCAGGTTGCCATCTAGCAGTACCAACAAGTGTTATACTAGAAGCCATTCCCCCAGTATCAGAAATAAGATTAGACTCACTTAAAGGACTAGATGTCCAACCATAAGCTTTAATTGCTGTCCCTACCCCATAAGTACATGCTGCTGCACCATTAGTTCCAGTACCAGCACCTGAACTATCAGATGCTACAACTCCAGAATTAGATACAAGATTTATAATTGTAGTACGAGCAGATGCTTCTTGCCCAAAACAATAGATACCTTTATCACCACCATAGGAACATGCAGCCCTTGCTCTTTGAGTTGTACCAACCCCTGCAACATCAGATGCCACTACACCAGAACTAGATACTAAGTTTGATATTGCTGTATTAGTACCTCCACCAATTGCACCAAAAGCAAAGATACCTTTGGTTGTAGGTGTGTAACTTGAACCTCCTGCAGCAGCAGCTCCGGCTCTCATGTTGTTACTTAGGAATCCCATGGACTAAACAATCGTTTTTATGTCAAGAGTTATTACCGATTGTATAGCTGCAGAAGTTTGAACAATATAGTCTAATCTATCAATTGCATTAGCAGCTGTACTTAATGTTGGTCCAGCACCTTCAGCAAATTTCCAGTCGGTACCATAAGATAATGTTTGTGATCCTGTACCATCTTGTATAATAAATATAGAACCTGATTGTGCGATACCCTGATTAGTAGGATTATCTAAAGTTCTGTTGCCACCAAGAGTAACACTAAAATTATTACTTAATGCTAGATCAGTAGAAATATTTACAGCATCAGTTAAAGAAGTAACAGCTCCTATTTGAGCTGTGCTAAAAGTTTGGCTTACATTAGTTATAGCTCCTACGGATGCATGGTAACTTGCAAGGTATCGTGCTCTGGTTGTCATTTCTTCTCCTAACTAAAAGCTAATTGTGGTGCACCTAATTGAATACTGGCTGTAGCTTTTACATAGTATGGTAAAACATCTACTGAGTCAGCTGCTGTACTTAATGTAATTCCAGTACCACCTACTGTTTCATAATCTGTTCCCAAAGATAATGTTCTACTACCTGAACCATCTTGTACAAGAACTATAACTCCTGACTGTCCTACCTTTTCTGTGGTAGGATTTGAAAAAGTAATATTACCACCCAAAGTTACAACAAAGTTTTGATAGGTATCATAGTCAAAAGTAAAAGCTCCAGTCTCACTAGAAGATACAGTATACCCTGCTTGAGCTTTAATCCATGCATTATTTACGTTGGCCAATGTAATAGATGAACCATCAGCTAACTTACTTAAAGCAATATTGGCAGTAGTATTAATAGATCTATCTAATAAAGTAATAGCACTTACTTTTACATCTGTAACTGCATTGTTTGCAAGCTTAGGAGTAGTTATAACTCCATCAGGTATTTGACTACCTGTTAATATTGCATCAGAAGGTGCCTGACCTAAATACGACATTATGTAATCTCCAATATTGACATAAGAACATCAGCACTTGAAGCTGTATCTGATGTAACAAATATTCCATCTCCTGTTTCTAGTACCACTTTCTGATCTCCCCCTACAACTATCAAAGAACCTCCTGATGGTATTGGTGCTGTCTTGACCAGAAAAGTATCTGTAGCTCCATCATTATGATAACAGTCAACATACATAGTAGTAGCTGTAATATTAGCTATTGTTAATCCTATAATGGTTGTCTGTGTAGATGATGCAACAGTATAGTTTCCTATTCTATTTGTCACAGTTCCTATTGCTTGAGATGTTTTATTTAAAAATGTATTTGCCATGTTATTATCCTAATGCTATTGCGAGAGCTATAATTTCATCCGTTGTAGCTATCCCTGTTAAGTTTGATCCTGAACCCCAGTATGCAGCAGCTGTTACATTTCCACTTAAAGTCATACCAACTCCAGATACTTGTCCTGTTACACTTACAGTTCCTACAGCTAATCTGGTAACAGAAGCAATTGTTACTACATTTAATTGATTTACTGTAAAGATATTAGCAGATGTAGCTGCTGGTACATTAGTAAGATTAGCACCATCACCCCAGTATGCTGCAGCTGTTACATTTCCTACTACTGTTATACCAGTTGAAAAATTAGTTTGATCAGCAAAAGTTTTAGTTGTAAATATATCTGTTGTTGAAACCCCTGCTAATTTAGTAGTACTCACAGGCATAGTTGCAATTATATTACCACTAAATTCGGAATGAGCCGGAGCTTGTAATCTTGCATAATGAGCATTACCAGTTTCACAATATAAATCTATTAAAGCTGGAGAACCACTATCTGTTTTTATTTCTATACTTCCACCACTTACATAAATATCTCCACCTACTACTAGATCAGTACCAATTGATGCTATTGCACCCACAGTCAAAGCTGTTGTAGAAGTCATAACTCCTACATTTAAATTATTTACTTTTAAGTCTGTACCACTTGTAGGTAATACAATATCAGTTAAGTTTGCACCACTACCATAATAAGCAGTTGCTGATACATTACCACTTACTACTAAACTATCTGCTGTGGCAGAAACTAAAATAGAACTGGATACTACAGTAAGTTGATTAACTGTGAAAGCTGTTACAGAGGAAGGAGCTGTGGGTAAATTAGTAAGATTAGAACCATCTCCATAATATTCACTTGCACATACTTCAGCAGTAAAATGTGCTGATGACCCAGATACACGACCAATATAAGAATCAGTTATACTTGCTTTTACCACTACTCCTAAGTTATTAGCTGTGAAAGAAGTTACAGAAGAAGAAGCTGAAACATTAGTTAAATTAGAACCATCACCCCAGTATGCTGTAGCTGTTACATTACCAGAAAAGGTAGCATCAGCAGCAGATGTATGACCATTAATTCTGGCATTATATTCTACAAATAAACTTTCACCTGTACCTTCTAAGGTTAAACTATCAAGGGTAATATCACTCGATACTGCTATTGTAGCACTTATATTACCAGTAGTAGTTACCACACCATCAACTGTCATCTTAATACCAGTACCAGCTTCTAATGCATTCATGGTACCACCAGCAGCAGAAGGAACATTAACTAAATGTCTTCCATCTCCATAGAAAAATCCTGCACTTACTCTATCAGTAAATTTTGCACTTACTCCTACAACATTAGTAGAACTAATTCCTGTAGAAAAACTACCACCTGCTCCATCAATATCACCAGTCACATTACCAGTTATATTTCCTGTTACATCTCCCGTTACATCTCCTGTAAGATCTCCAGTTACATCTCCTATTACATCTCCGGTAACATCACCTACTACATCGCCTGTTACATCACCTGTAAGATCTCCATAGAATCCTGCAACAGCACTTACTGTATTTCCAAAGTGTCCATTAAGAGCAGTTAAATCATTACTAAGATACATAGTTGTTGCAGAGATAGTACCAACAGAAACATGCGTTGTGACTGCAGCACTAACAACTAATCCATATCTATCAATATTATAAGTATGCATAGGACCATAAGTCGCAGAAGTTACTCCACTAATTGCTAAAGCGATAGTACTATTACCTGCTTGTCCAGCACCATTAGTAATAGTCATAGGTGATGTTGCTTGAAATTCTCTGCCATAAGGTGTGCCACCTGCCATGGCTATGTAACCAGTTATTCCTGTTAAATCTGTTATAGCATTAATAGCAGAAGCATCAGCTGTAATACCTGTACCTCCTAATTGCCAATTACCAGATATATTAAAAGTAGAATTAGAAAGTTGGATAGCAGAGTTATTACCTAAACCATCTTGAACATTTTGCAGAACACCAGTTACTCCAGTAGAACTAACTTTAAGTAGTCCACCATATGTGTTTGCAATTTTAGTACCTGTTAATGTAGTCATTCTTTACTCCAAACTTTCTTTATCATACCACAAGTTATACAAGATTCCAATCATTCGTTTGATCTTCCCAAAACATTGTAGCATTTTCCCATGAAATATTTCTATCAGCATTGGAAGGTGGTCGAGGGTTATTTACTGGTACTTCAGCATTAATTGTTGGAGAATAATTTAAAGGATTATTTTGAATATTCCATTTACCATCCCAACATTCTGGACATACTCTGGTATTATAACTTGTTGTCTGTAATGTCTGTAATCTATATTGAAAACCACATTGATCACAAATTCCCGGAGTACGGGAACTACCAGCCATTATATAATATATCCTAATCTAGGTACTATTCGCATATCAGCTCTTTGACTATCGGCTTCAAAGGCTGATCTAAATGTTTCTTCATAATTTCCTTTTAACATCATAATTCTATCCCCTGCAATATTAGGTCTTTTCATTGCTAAGTAATAGGCTAATCCATTAACTAAACATGGTAAGAATCTGAAAGGAACATCAGCATTTTGTATAGCACTCTTGGTAATATCATATAGTCTACGTACTCTATAATATCTAAAGGTATATGTTTCCGTATTATCAGGCACAGGCCAGAAATAAACAGAAACTGTATTTAATCCTCTGAGTGTAGCAAACTGTACAGGTCTTCCTGTTGTAGTCTTATCTACAATACCTTGATATTCTTCAAAAGATACACGTGTTAATTGTAAATCTGTACCAGCAGAAGAACCTCTCATATATCCATCAAGTACATCTACTGTTGATGCATCTAAAGTTATAGATGGTACATTATAAGTTAATGTCTCTGTTTGTAAATCTGTACCCCATAAAAGAACACCCCGATTTTGCCAGTCCGTTAGTAAAAGATTTAAACTTCGTCTGGCACTACGACTATCATATCCTGTTTGTGGTTGACCACCGGCAAGCTCGTAAGCTTCCTCAATGATTTCATCCACATAGAAATCTAGATTAAATGCATTAGTAGCTGATGTAGCCATAGTTATTTCCTAAGCTGTTTTATTAATCTTTCCTGTACCTGTATGATGCCCATAGTCTCCATAAGAATCATCTGCAGATGCTTTTAATTGTTTTGGAGTTCTTTTCTCTTTAACTCTCATTGCAATGGATTCATCTTTACGAGCATTATATCCTTGATCGTAGTGTTGAGCTACATGTTTATCACCTTCACGCATATTCTTATCTCCTTTGTTAATTAATTGTTGCCCTATATTAGGTCTGCTTATTGCCACTATCTATTTCTCATCCAAGCTGGTTTAGCGACTGTACCACCTGTATTATACTTTTGTTTAGCCATTCCACCTCTGTTCATTGTTACAACAACAGAAGGTCCTGTACGAGCAGCACCAAACCCTTGTCCAGTTGGTCTTCCTGTGGTATCAGGAAAGGTATCTAGTACAAGTTTTTCTCCTACACCTGTTCTGGCTTTCTCTATTGATTTAAAAGTATCTTTTAACATTATATTTTTCCTCCTTAAAATGATTCATATAAAGATGCAACTAATCCACCACCAGACAATCTGGAAGAACCAGATTTATTTATTGGTCTCTTTCTTTTACTCGGTCTATCAGCTACTCTAACTTTTTTATTCGTAGGATTTCTATGTGGAGCAAGTACCATTTTAGTTTTAGTTGGTGTACCTCTTTTATAACTTCCCTTACCTACTTTTTTTCTACGTGCACCTTTCATAAGTAATCCCGGATCTTTATTATTTTTAGAATAATCTACCACTGGTTTATCTGCTGGATCATAATCTGGTGTAGATAAATCAGGAACTTGACGACCTATATCAGGTTTAGGTCTAACTGTTATACTTTCAATAACTTCAGGTTTCTTTTTATTACTTTCTACATCATGAGCTAAGTCAGGACCTATTCTAGGAAAGTTTTTTGAAATATTAATTTTTGGTTTAGGTTTAACTGTTTTATTTTTAATAACTTTAGGTTTAACTATTCTATCATTAAGTCCTCTATTTTTATCTTTATATTCTCCTGCTGGATTATTAGGATTTCCTTGGGATAAGTTTGTACTTATACCTTTTATTACATAATCTTGATTAGAGAAACCACCATCTTGTGGCATACCTACTTGTTTAAGATTATGAGCATACTTAGATTTGGGTTTTACTTTTTTAATAGCTTTACTAACTCCACCCCATTCATCTACATTCTTATTTTTATTTATTATATTCATATTTCTATTTCTTCTGTTTTGATCAGATGGTAGTACTTTAAACATAAATTCTTTTTCTTTTGGTGTACTTACACTCATTAACTTCCTCCCTTTTGTACTGTATCAGGAGTGCCGGCTGGACTCCAGTTATCTTGCATTGTATTAGTTCTAGATCGTCTAGCTCTGTTACGAGTTCTTGCTGCTTCTGATGCATAACTTTGTTGCCATGCTTGTAGTACTGCATAGTCTTTCATGAAGTATGTAGCCTCTACCATAGTTGCATCAAACAATAATGCTGGACAGAAGTCTGTTAAATAATTTGTTTGTGTGGCTGATGTAAGTGTAGTGAGATTAGTCTGATAAGCTATCTCTGCATCCAGAGTTGCTTCTGGAGTTGGAGCTATTTTAATCTGTGTATTAGTTTTAAAACCATAATACCTAGGTGTACCAACAGAAGCTTCAACAGGCCAGTAGTCCACTACATAGTCATACTCTCTTTGTAACAGAGAACCTTGAGAACCAGAAGTATCTACTACTAATCCTTTTACTAACTGTGAACCAGTTGGTACTGTTATAAATGGATTGTTAATACTAACTGCAATACTTACATAGCTAGTTAAACCAATATCATCTATATCTCCAAGTATTCTTTCTTGAGCTCTGCCAACCATATTAGACATATTACCAATAAATTGTGTGGCATTATTTTCTGTGGTTGCAATAACTGAACTTACTAATGCAGTATAATTCATTTACTTATCCATAATAAATATAGGTACGTGACTCAGGATCAGAAGTAGAAACAATAGCTTCAGCTCCTCCTGCTACACTTACCATTGTCATAGAAACTTTTCCTTTAACTCTGATACCTATAGGATCAAAATAGATTGTATCACTTTGGTTAGCAATAGTAATTGGTTGTTCTAATACTGTTCCCGATGCATCAGCTAATCGTATTATTGTATCTGCTGTAGATCCTGAATAACCAAATCCTCGAATACGAGTATCTATTATAGAAGTACCTTTTTGTAAATCTACCATATTCATGTTACCACCTGTAGATACTTTGTAACTTGCATAGGCTGCTCTAATATTTGTTGCCATCTTTTACTCCAATTGTCAGGGGAGAATATTACTCCTCCCCTATTATAAACTAAACTTTCTAGTTATGAAAATTAGATTATGCTGTTGACCATGCTGAAGCACCTGTTACTGCTGCAAAATCTTTAGCGAAGTCATAATTGACATTCCATATACCTTTTTCTGTACAACTGAAATATATATAAGAGCCGATACTTACATGATTTGTTACTACAGCTGCTGGAGTAATTGTCAATGTATTGTTTAATGCTGCTGATGTAACAAAAGTTAATACACCTGCTGCTCTAGATTCCATGACAGAACCTGTTCTGAAAGCATCTGTTCCTGTACAAGAAAATGTTAAATCTTCTGTTCCACCAGTTGTATCAACAGATTGAGCATAAACAACCCATGTATTAACGAGATTTTCTGCACTCACATCTGGAAGAATTATTCCAGTTGCTGCTACACCTGTGAAGTTAATTGCATTAACTGTGTTACGAGTTAATTGAACGGATGTTGCTGCTGCAACTGTTTGCGCTGTTAGTCCTGTAAAGTCAGGTTTAGTTCCTAAAAAATTTACAGTTTCAGCACCTGTATCAGGGTTTGTTGTTAGTGTTTTAAATCCATGTTGTGATCTAACTGGACCATTAAAAGTTGTATTCGCCATATGAGCTCTCCTGTCGTGGCTAATGTCAGCTTTCGCTGTCAGAAGTAATTATTAAAAAGGGGAGAAAGATTATTCCTCCTCCCCTATGTTCTAAAGGTTAACTACCTTGTGATCCATAGTAAGATCTCCAATCAGACCAACCGAAAGAATATCTTTCTCTAGCCTTGTATCGTAGATTTCCTGTATCAAAGTCAGGTAACATTTGTGTTTGCAAAGGTGTTCTTGTAAACTGTTTAGCTCCGTTAGGGCAATCTGTTTTCAAGAACCATGCATCGGCATCGCTAAATCGTTTATTAACGAAGTAACCATTAGGTACTAGACCTCCATGGTTAATTGCATTAATATCATTATCAGCAGTACCGGGTCTATAAGGACTATCTAATAGACGAGCAGTTGCAAATTGATTGGCTGGTGCAATGTGAATTGACAATGCATTTGAACCAATTAAAATGTTTCTATCGTCTTTAGTAAGTTGAACACTAATTAAAGCTGACTCAAGTGAAGCTTCAGATAAATCAGTTGTTCCATTAGTAGCAATCAAATTACTTTGATTTCCACCTCCTCCTATTACTGGATGTGCAGAACTACATAAAGATACTCCATCACCACCCGGATAGTTAGTGGTATTGAAGGCTCTGTTAAATATATCAGCACCCTTTACTTGTTTAGTATTTGCCATTGCTCTTGCAAGACCTCGTGCACGAAGTTTAGAGAATGTATCATAAAGATTATCCTCCATAGCTTCTTCTGTTACACTAAAGGCTAATGCAATTGTTTCTGCAGTATACCTTGCTGTATATGAATCTTGTGCAGTATCATATGTTACAGCAGCACCTTCATTTTTAACTGGAGCTGAGCCAAAACCTGTGAACAATACTTCTTCTTCAAAGGCTCTGTCTGAGTTTTCCATTTCAAATAATGGTGTTAATTCGTCAGCGACTTCTCCATACTCCATGCCGAAAATAGCATTAAGACCGGGAACAAGTTGCTTCGCAATACTAGCTCTATTAATAGCAGCCATATTATTTCTCCCTTTCTAAGATGCAGAAACTCTGCGTAGTTGATGGTTAATTAAAATACATTCTAATCGTGGATATGCTGAAGCTTGACTATTTCCCGGTACTTGTTCGTATGCAATGGGACGTAGTAAACGTGCTACTCCTGCATCTCCAGTACCTGCATCTAGACCAGAATTACTTCTTCCGGTAATAGTGCTTCCTGAAACTCCGACAGTTACTTCATAGTTAAATGTATTAAGCTTCTGTGCTGACACAGGTGCATCTGCTTGTACAAAGAATGTAGCAAATGGATCGTCAACGACATATCCAATAGCTGTTGCACTTGTTAATGTAGCTTGAGCAGCTGGCCAATAAGGCGACCATGTTGGTGTACCATTCGGTGCTGTATATTCACAGCCCTGAAAGACTCCTATAGGTAAAAGACTTCCATCTCCCACAGATACTAATTTTAATGTTCCAGCAGAAGAATATACAAGATCGCCTGTAAACATGGCAGTTGCATTCCCACTTTGGATATCATACATATTAGATCCTGTAGAATTGGACGCACTTCCCCATCTGCGAGCCGGTGTTAGTCCGTTTAAACTTAGTGTATCTGACATACTAAAGTTCTCCCTCGTGTGGTTAGTTAGTTACAAAAAAAAATTACAGTACTAAGACGAAAACTTTGGCTGTCTTCCTACTGTAGTTTTACTCTTACTATTATTTGAAATAGGCATTTTAGAGTCGTTGTTTGACATCAATTGCTGATTTACAGCATCCATCATACCATCCGTTTTCTCTTGATAATACTTATTTCTGGCTTCTGCTTGTCCTTTGGCTATCTTGGCAAGGGCGACATCCCCTCGAACAACGCAGTTTTCATAGCGACCTTTGTCTATCACGAGAGACGTGTGTAACATTTCCGGAACTTCTTCAGGATGTACAAACTCGTAACCTTGTTGCTGTTTTCTTCCCACATTTTTATAGTCGTCTTCTCCTTTAAGGGATATACGTATCCAACGTAGTGCCAAATCTCGGCTCTTAAAGCGATCAGCAACGTCATCTGGAATATCTAACAGATTAGGTTCTTCGTATGTGTACTCTTTACTTTGTTCTTCTCTTGTTTCTACATTACGTGATGTTTTCATTTTTTGCACCCTTCTATCCACGATCTATGTTAGTATATTCACCG
>TARA_R110000824_G_scaffold196436_1_pt1 | contig 10809 bp, 6 predicted proteins | sample TARA_R110000824 | Tara Oceans TARA_R110000824 (sample SAMEA4397747) | marine metagenome | biome: Polar Biome; feature: [MES] marine water layer (ENVO:01000295) within the mesopelagic zone...; material: water (ENVO:00002006), including particulate matter (ENVO:01000060) such as...... | reverse complement strand
ACGTATTCGCAATAAACTGTTTTTAATATCTCATGTTTAGGAGATAATGAATACCACGACTTAACGTACTATCCACAATACTTTAATAATATACCGACATAATGAAGTAAAATATTAAATAGAAAAAAACCAGTCATCTGACTGGCTTTCTCAATGTGGCGGACGCGGCAGGAGTCGAACCTGCGACCGCCTGGTTCGTAGCCAGGTACTCTATCCAGCTGAGCTACGCGTCCGCAATAAACTAATATTAATAACTTACCTAACATTAATTACATATTTATTTTTGATTAGCTTTAATATTAGCTACTCTTTATTATTTAGCCACTTAAAGAAAAGTGGCGGACGCGGCAGGAGTCGAACCTGCGACCGCCTGGTTCGTAGCCAGGTACTCTATCCAGCTGAGCTACGCGTCCTTAACAAACTTTTTATTTATATCTCTAAGTTCAAGAGATAGTGAACTAAACAATATTTACTTAGGTAGACAACCTAGTCAATATCATATCCATTCACTTGAACTATTTCATTATCGTTGTTCGTACGATGCCAATCTGAAAGAATGGCGGAGAGGGAGGGATTCGAACCCTCGATCCGGGATAAACCAGATACTCCCTTAGCAGGGGAGCGCCTTCGGCCACTCGGCCACCTCTCCAATGGGTGCGAATAATAAGGGATTAAAAAAATAAGTCAAACTTTTTTCAGCATTTTTTTCTATTTTCTGACTGTTTGTCGAGAATTCAAACAACACGCTCGTTTTTCAAACATTAATCAACGAAAAAGCCAGAGAAAAGTGATAATAATACATATCGTAAAATCAAAAAAGCCGACAAACGTCGGCTTTAATTATGAGCACCAATTAAAATTTATTACCTGAGGATTCACCCTCACCTTTTTCTGATTGTATTCTCATATAGATTTCTTCACGATGAACCGACACTTCCTTTGGCGCATTAACACCAATACGTACTTGATTGCCTTTCACCCCTAACACTGTCACTGTGACGTCGTCTCCGATCATCAACGTTTCACCAACTCGGCGAGTTAATATTAACATCCTAATTTCCTTTATGTTTAAAAACGATATCCACTAAATATATATAAGCTAGTAACAAATTAAATTTAGTCTAATTTTTGCAAAAGTGCATTAAAGTTCACAATAAGTATCTAAAATACTTATCAAACATTGAAGCTTCCATCGACAACGTCGAATTATCAGTGTTTAACAGAAAACTTATAAAAGCTCTAGTAGAATACAATTGCAACCATTAGCCTTCATTTTAACAACCTTGATGAAACAATAAACACTATATTGATAGTTTTTTGTAAATTTAGGTAAATTTTTATCAAACAATAAAAATAACCGCCATTATCGTTACACACTATTAACAAAAGACCAGAAAAGTGAGGAAAAAATTCGCTCTAAGAAGGGAATTATTTAAATTTACACTTTAACGCCTGTGGCACTTGCAAAGGACAGTGTAGTGTTCACCTAAAACAGTGGGCGTGATAGCACAAGTGTTGTAAATAAGGTTATACCAAGTCTATTAAGTTTGTTCCCACTCAGCGCTGGTAAGCTCCCTAAGGGGAATTTTAAAAGGCTTACCGTCGGTGTTATTGATTTTGACAAGGTTCTCACAGGGATGTGAGTCATTAGAACAACGCAGGAGCAGATGTCGAGAATAACCATTATCTTTAATCAATGCCTTGCCAACATGGATGTACTTAGGTTCAGTCTGGAACGGTGAACCTGTGCCACTAAAGCTTTTAAACTTCACTGAGCGGGAACAAGCTTAGTAGAATTGGTATAAAGTAGCTTAACCCGAACTGAGCTATACTATTATTAGCTTTTTGAAAGCCAATAAAAAAGGGGCTAAAGCCCCTTTAAGTATATTTATAATCTCTGGTGTTAAGTTAGCTTAATTTATCTTCTAACCAGCCTTTTGCTGCCTTTAAAGCGACTTCAATGTTTTCTGGCTGACTACCACCCGCTTGTGCCATATCAGGGCGTCCACCACCTTTACCGCCAACTTCTTGTGCTGCGACATTAACTAATTCGCCTGACTTTACTTGACCAATAAGATCTTTAGTCACGCCAGCAATCAAGCTCACCTTATTATCACTAGCTGTAGCTAGCAATATAATGCCTGAACCCATCTTGTTTTTCAGATCATCAACCATACCACGCAGAGATTTAGCCTCAACACCGTTCAAATTAGCAATAAGTGCTTTCACACCATTAAATTCAATGGCTTGACTCACTAGATCAGAGCCTGCTTGACTAGCCAATTGCTGTTTAAATTGGGCGAGTTCTTTCTCTAACTCTTTATTGCGCAAGATAACTTGTTCAACTTTACTGGTTACATTTACCGGGTCAGTTTTAACTAATACTGCAATAGTGTTTAACATTTGCTCTTGGGCAGTAAAATAATTTAATGCCGCCTCAGCTGTTACCGCTTCTATGCGTCGTACACCAGCAGCAATGCCTGACTCAGAAACAATTTTAAATAACCCAATGTCACCGGTACGATCAACATGCACGCCACCACAAAGTTCGGTAGAAAAGCCGCCTAAAGTAACAACGCGTACTTCATCGTCATACTTTTCACCGAATAATGCCATGGCACCTTTTTCTTTTGCCTCGTCAATTTGCATTAACTGCGTTTCACGAGCTAAGTTACTGCGAATTTGTTCATTGACCATACGTTCAATAGTGCTTAATTCTTCACGTGTAACGCCTTCAAAATGAGAAAAGTCAAAACGTAATTTTTCAGCATCACATAAAGAACCTTTCTGCGTGACATGTTCACCTAGTACTTTACGCAATGTCGCGTGTAAAATATGTGTAGCGGTATGATTTTTAACAATAGCTGCACGACGCTCACTGTTAATCTCTGCTTTGACACGGCGGTTCAAACCAATGTTGTGATGCGCAATACCTTTGTGGGCAAATGCGTGACCTAATTTAAAAGTATCTGTTACTTCAAATATACCATCATCAATATGCAGCACGCCGCTATCACCAACCTGTCCACCAGATTCAGCATAAAATGGCGTTTTATCAAGCACAACAATACCAGTTTCGCCGGCATTTAGTTCAACCACGGATGAATCATCATTAAAAAGCTCAACAACCGTCGATGATATTTCATTACGGGTGTAACCTTTAAATTGGGTACGGTGATCAGACTTAATTGTGTTGTTATAATCAGTACCAAATTGACTGGCTTTCTGCGCTCGAATACGTTGCTGAGTCATCGCAGCATCAAAACCTTCAAGGTCTATGCTTAATTGACGTTCACGAGCGATATCCGCGGTTAAATCTGCTGGAAAGCCATAAGTATCATACAATTTAAAGACATCATCGCCGGCAATGGTATCGCCTTTAAGTTCAGCTAGAATATCTTCTAGTAACGTCATACCGCGATCTAATGTTCGGCCAAATTGTTCTTCTTCGATACGTAAGATTTTTTCAATAATAGCTTGTTGCTGAACAAGTTCAGGATATGCCTGCCCCATTTGCTCAGCTAAGGAGGCGACTATTTTATGAAAGAAGAATGATTTGGCTTCTAATTTATGACCATGGCGGATAGCACGACGAATAATACGACGTAAAACATAACCACGTCCTTCATTTGACGGCATAACACCATCGGTGATCAAAAAGCTACATGAACGAATATGGTCAGCAATAACGCGCAATGATTTATGCGCTAAATCGTCACACTCAAGTAATTTAGCGGTATCACGAATTAAGCCTTGGAAAATATCAATTTCATAATTGCTATGCACACCCTGCATGATTGCTGCAATGCGTTCTAATCCCATGCCCGTATCAACCGACGGTTTAGGGAGCGGTTCCATCGTACCATCAGCGTGACGGTTGTACTGCATGAAAACAATATTCCAAATTTCGATGAAACGATCGCCATCTTCATCAGGCGAACCAGGAGGGCCACCGAAGATATCTTCTCCGTGATCATAAAAAATCTCTGAACATGGACCACATGGTCCCGTATCACCCATCGACCAAAAGTTATCAGATTCGTACTTTTTATCTGCTGACTTATCACCAATACGAATAATTTTTTCTGCTGGTATGCCAATATCATTTAGCCAAAAGTTATATGCTTCTTCATCACTCTCATAAATAGTCACTAAAAGCTTTTCTTTGGGTAATGCCAATACTGTGGTTAAAAATTCCCACGCATAGTGAATAGCATCTTTTTTAAAGTAATCTCCAAAACTGAAATTACCTAACATTTCGAAAAAAGTATGATGACGTGCGGTATAGCCGACATTTTCTAAATCATTATGTTTACCGCCGGCACGCACACAGCGCTGTGCTGACGTAGCTCGTGTATAACTGCGGGTATCACCACCAAGAAATACATCTTTAAACGGTACCATACCGGCATTAGTAAATAGTAATGTCGCATCGTTGCCAGGAACAAGAGAGCTACTTGCAACAATTTGGTGCTGCTTAGAAGCATAAAAATCTAAAAATGCCTGACGCAATTGGGCACTAGTTTCAATCATTTGAATTTCCAACTTTTCGAAAAATTAATTCTGTTTAAGCGTTTAATAGTGTCATGATTTCGTTGATAGAGAAACCACGCTGTTGCATAAAGCGCACTGTTCTAGCTTTATCTATTTGAACTTTTATTAGGGACGCACCAAAGCGCTTATTATACGCAAGCTCAGCTTAAAGATACCAATGTATTTAAGGATTTATTGCTAATTTTTACACAGTTTTGCCATTAACGGTTGTTTATCCCCGTTCATTTTTGGCATTACAACAAGCATCTGTTGTAACAATTTGGTGACTTAACATATTATCGCTGAAAGGCCTTTCATTCAAAGTTCGTTATATAATAGAGCACACAATAATCGCCATATTCCTTCTTATCCCTCAGATTACGCTCAACTTTTATTGTAATTATTCACCTCTCTAATTTCGCTAAGTTCTTGCTAAGCGATAATAAAACAATAGCTTTGCTGAAATAAGGTGATTTAAAAGTACGTAATTAACCTGCATTATAGCTAAAGATATTCATTGCTATAGACCGATGAATAGTCAAGCTTACAACTTCACAGAGCAAGAAAAAGTACCGCTATAAAAGCATCACACGTTGATTAATGAGGATAAGTTTTACATTATGTTAATAATCGCGCAAAATAAACTCATACTTATAAAAGTAATGAATGAATAAGCCCTTTAAACACTCAAAAATCGCCTATTCGTCGATAGCATTGATATTACTTACAGTCATAAATAAAAGCTAAACTCTAGCTATTAATAAAAACAGGGATCTGTATGAAAGGACAAATTAAAAACATGCGTCTAGTGTGGCTAATTTTATGTAGTTCACTATTTTTACAAGCATGTGGTGGTTCAAGTGATCAAACGCCAACATTTAACATTAATGCATCACTTTCATCGGTAGCATTTACCAATGAATTCTTGCAAGATGAAGGCCACACTATTTCCGTAGATGTTACCTTTGATGGTAATGGTTTATTACTTGGTTTTGCCCCTACTGCAAGCCCCGTCGGTTGGTTAAATTACCGCATTGAAAACCTAACCAGTAACACCGCTACCATTCATATTGATGTGGTTAATGCTGATAGAATTAACCCAGACCTATACGGCACTACACTCAGGTTATCCAGTGGCGATGCAGCAACTACTAACTTTGCTCATGCTGATATTAATGTTTCACTACTGATTTGGCAGGCGCTAACTTTTGATGATACTTTTGGTGTTGAAAGCATTGCCGCGAAAACAATTAGCCTCAGTTCAAGTTCCGATAACCTTACCTTAGCCAGTTCAGTGCCTTGGTTAAGTGTTGATAAAAGCTTTGCCGACGGTATAACAACCATAACCGCTACCCCAAACCTTAGCGAGCTCACTGAAGCTAACTTATATAGTGGCACTATAGATATAACAACTCCGTTAGGCACCACTAAATATCCTGTTGAATTAAGTTTAGATAACATACATTTATTTGCTAATAAAGCGACGGTTGCTTTAGCTGAAACGGGTAATATTAGTAACAACCAAACCACGATTAATATCAATTCAAATAGTATTTTGCCCTGGGGATGGCAAGCCAGCACTGACGCAAGTTGGTTAACATTAACCGCTGATCCACAAAACAATCAATTAACCATCAGTGCAGACAGTACAACTTTAGCGAATAACAGCACAACAGTTGCCGAAATCACCTTAACTGGTGACGAAGCAACGAGCGCAATAGCACAGAGCATTCAAGTCAGTTTTTACAAGTCAGATGCAAATACTAAAAACAATACGGTTGAAGTTGTCGCTAATAGTAATAACAGTGAAAACACCAGTGGTGTAGTCATTAACCCGTTACTGCCTCAATATTACGTTGCCACTAACAACGAGCTTCGCAGTTACCACTTATATACCAATGAGTTGCTATCAACGATAGTTATCGCACCGGCAGAAACCTTATTAGAGCAACTCATTATTCATCCTGATGCCACTATCATGTTAGCTAAGGCTATCGAAACGACGATAATTGATGAAGAGACCAGCGAAACAGTTACCCACAGGTATCAAATTAACTTAGCTGACATGAGCTTTATTGAGTTAGCTGATACCGATATCATCAGCGAGCCTGTAAAGTTTGTCCGCATTGACGGACGCTACTTCGTTGCAACCGCCGTATTAGAATATGCAGATGAGAATCTAAACCGCGTTGGCTTTGATAGCGCCAGTGCCTTTTTTGCGCGAGCATTTAATATTGCTGAACAAACACAAGCATTATTTGCGCTAGATACCAGTGTTGACGTCATGTCGATAAAACGCATCGATATCAAAGTGAACGATTTTGGCCGTAATCCAATTAGCAGTAAAATTAGTCATACTTACCGCCCCGAGCTTTTAGCTGACAATGACCAAATTAGTGATTTTTATGTCACCGCTGATGAAAAAAATATCTATGCTATCAGCCCAACCAGCGAATGGATTAGCTTTGACGGTACAACATTTACCGATAATGGCGTATTAAATAGTGACGATACACTAACAAATTTGGCCCTCGCTCATAGCGCTAATGATCGCCCTCACTACGTTAGATTTGAAGATGCTGTTGGTTTTAAAGTTGATGTATACAATGAACAGCAAAGCATCGCGAATAGTATTGAATTAGGGCAAAATCAGCCAACCAATATGTTCATTGCTAATGGCGATAGCCGAGCAGTGCTAACATCAACAAGTGCTAACACCATCAGTGTCATCAACTTAAGTCAATTTTCTACTTCTGCTGAAAAACTCGCTTTTACAACAAGTTTTGGTAACAGCGCAATAGCGCAGCAAGAGCTTACTCTACAAAATATTGGTACGGATTGGCAAGCAACAACGAATGCGCCTTGGCTAATATTAACCCAACAAAGTGATGAAAATGGCGATAGTATTTTAATTGATATCGACCGTAGCTCAATTACCGGTTGGGGGTTAATGACGGCAAGTATTGCAATTTATGACCCTATAACTGACACCACAAGAGTTATTTTAGTTGAACTTGCGGTTGATGCTATCAGATTAAGTAGCAACTACCCTGCGCTTGCCTTTAACAGCTTAGCGACAGAACAAACACTAGTGCATACCGTTGATATTATAACCAATAGTGAAACCAACATAGCTTGGCAAGCAAGTACAAATGTAAACTGGTTATCGCTGTCAACTGATAACATTAACAACACGCTTACGATTACAGGATTGCCAGCAAATATAGCTACCGACGGTATTCACAATGCGGTAATTACCTTATCACCGACAACCGCGGGTTCAGCATTATCTGGCAGCATTAATGTAACATTCAATAAAGGTTCAAGTGATGCTATTGATGTTGATATAGAAAATATCAGCTTTAATACCTCAGGGATTGTTTTAGATCCTATGCGCCCATACGTTTATGTTGCTAGTGGTGATAGCCTGAGCACCTATCATATTATTTCTGGCGCATTAATTAACACAACAACTTCACCTTTAGCTGGAGTCGATTTAACTAATTTAGTCATTCATCCTGATGGCTCTATGCTTTTAGCATCAAATAGTGAAACTTACCTTAATGAAGATGAAGTGGAGCAGACTCGAGTTAACCAATATCAGTTTGACTTAACTCTTTATCAGTTTAGTCAAATCAACAGCGATGATATCACCATAGATTTTCGCCCGCTAATGATAAAAATAGTGGCGGGTGCACCTGTTGTTATTACCCAAACACTTGAGTATGCCGATCTTAACTTAGTGCGTCAGTACTGGGATCAAGAAAATGCATTTTTTGCCTCAACAATCGCCCAAGCAAATAGTGCTGATGTGTATATGGTTTATAATCAATCAACAACATCGCTTGAACGCTTTGTCTTGGCTTATAATGCTTATGCTAGTGAAATGGTTTCAGTAACCAATGAGCCTGCTTATACCAACGTAGCTTTTGATAACTTATCTAACTTTGCTATCAGCCATGACGGCAATACTATATATACCGCCGACAATGTTAGCGAATGGGCAAGTTTTAATGGCACCACCTACGCAGATAACGGACTACTGCAAGGCAATGCTAACGTGCAAACGTTTAACACCAGCACAGATACTGATGATAATAGCTATTTCTATCGCTTTGACCCAACGCTAGGTGTTACTTACAGTAAGTATAACAATGCCCAAGTCGAACTATGGTCTGAGGTTATTAGCAATGCCACAGCGCAAAGTTACTTAATGCCGGCTTATCAACGAGTGCTGATTTACGATGCTGACGCTACAACGTTAAGATTTCGTTCACATCAGTAGCTGGGCATAATAATACCAATTTCTCACTCAGTGAAATTTAAAAGGTTTAGAGGCAAGGTGTTGATTGAAGATAAGGGTTATTCTCGACAACTGCTCCTGCGTTGTTCTAATGACTCACATCCCAGTGAGAACCTTATCGAAATCAATAACGCGACCTGTGAGCCTTTTAAAATCCCCATTAGGGAGCTTACCAGCGCTGAGTGGGAACAAACTTAATAGAATTGGTATAAGCCGCTTTATTCAACCATACTATTTAAGCGTTTATCAGCGTTATTTCACGGCCAATAGCACACTATTGGTTGGTAAAATGCTTTGCTAGCAGCTAAATTGTATCATTGCGGTTTTGTTAACCTGTCACTTAAAGAGAGTTAATGAATAATTCAACCAATAACGTTATAAATCGACAAGTTATGGTACTACCCAATCCGAGCTGATGTTATGTAGAACACCATAGACAATTGATAGGCTTCACTTTTTCTAAGGAAATGTTCACACCAGCTATATTAATAGCACCCGTAGGATTTCCAATAAATAACGTTTCATAGGATATTTTTAACTACAAGGTTATTCTTAATCACCCGTATTATTTTGTACCGACAAATTAAACGTTTTTAGATCACAGTTACTGAGGGCGTCACAACCTTTTATAATAAACCTTAGGCTTGATAGGTTTTCATCCAGAAAATTCGCACTACCTACAAAGTCACTCCCAATAGAGCAAGATAATTTGCTGTCATCAATTTTACATTGAACTTCACCAGTTGCGTTTGGGCAAAGTGAGAAAGAAGTGCTGCCACATTTAAGTTCTACTATTTTATTATTATCAGAATGTACTTCATCGTTAGCCGATAAATATAAATCTATTTTGTAGGATGCTGAGGTGGGGGATACCCACTGCACTTCAAAGCTAGTCCCTTTTGTAACCGTAACCAGCTCTCCTTCATAGTAATCTTTTGAATCAAATCTGATGTTCTGTAAAGTAAAGCTTTCTGTTTCATCTGGGAAATTATTGACGTCGTCAACTTTTTTATCAGAACCGCCCCCGCCGCCACAAGCGCTGAGCACTAATAAAATCATGGTGAATAAAATATGTTTCATAAATGTCCTTATTTTAAAATTAAATGTACTTCATACTTGGCTGTTCTGTCGCCTAAGTAGCCGATAACAATAGCAAGGTTAACAGTAGTTGTCCCGATATTACAGATATTAAAATCAAGAAATTATTGACTATTTAAGCCGTAGTCACTGGTCAGCAATTTTCGTTTGATTAATTTGTTATATTTTTAATTACTCAAGGATGTTTTACTTGTTTATTAAACAATTCTGCAATACTTTTAAGCATATTATCAAAAGCATATAAGCAACTTGAAAGAAGAATTAATATTGCAAATGAAAACGTATCAAATGAAAAAACATTTGCTTTTGCTGCATCCACACCAGAAAGATCAAGTAATACAATTGATAAAGATATTGAGATTAAACACTTTATAAATCTCCAATAAATATTTTCAGTTTTTGACTCATCCATGATTTAAAACTCCGTAATTTGATAAAAAGACCTATGCCCAAGTAACAGGCCAATTAATCAATTAATTATGCCACCCATAATAAACTATTAACGATGCCAATTAATTACAATTAATCAATTAATTATGCCACCCATAATAAACTATTAACGATGCAATATTAACGATGCCATCCATAATAAATACAAACAATAATGGTGACGCACCGAGTGATGCACTTTGAGCAATTTAAAAGTAATTGACTAAATTTACCGGCTCTAACCGCTCATTTGAGCACAATATTTGCTATTCACTGAACGTTAGCGGAACTTTGCCCGCCACTCTTAAGCTAACATTGATTTCGCGAGGGTTAAAAAAAGAAACTTAAACGCTATTCAAACATATTTTAGCATTCGCTAGGCCGTGGGTTCTTTTTAGACCTACATGTTCACTAAATTCACATAAGTGCTCTGCTGTACCTACCGC
>TARA_R110000824_G_scaffold56678_2_pt1 | contig 10818 bp, 5 predicted proteins | sample TARA_R110000824 | Tara Oceans TARA_R110000824 (sample SAMEA4397747) | marine metagenome | biome: Polar Biome; feature: [MES] marine water layer (ENVO:01000295) within the mesopelagic zone...; material: water (ENVO:00002006), including particulate matter (ENVO:01000060) such as...... | reverse complement strand
TTGAACAAGGTAATGCCGTACAGCAGAGGCGACACTCAGAAATAGACAATGAAGAAGATATACAGTTATTAGATACTGTTATAGATGGACAAGCTATAAAAGGAAAAGAAGGTGGGTTAAGGTTAGATATGTTTAAACATGATGACCCTGATGATTTACAATGCTTATGTGACCTGCCATACGCTACTCAAGAAATTCTTTATGATGAAATAGAAAATCAAAAGTCTAGATAGTGCCCAAACAGATATATAAAATAGACCAATTTCATGGAGGTCTTAATACTAATGCAGACCCTAGAGATATTGCTGAGAATGAATTATCTGCAGCTCAGGATTTGATGGTAGATGAGCTTGGAAAAATAAGAATGATGGGTGGGGCTCCTTCTCATGGTACAATTAATGCTTTTGGGTCTACTACAATAAATCCAGGGTATGGTTTATTTCAGTTTAGTCATGATAGAGTAGATGGACACACAGGAGGTTCAACTATATCAGCAACAAACGATGATGATACTGGTGCAGATTATTTAGTATTTTCTGATGCTGACACTACAGGTTATGTTTATATATACAGTAATGAAGATGATGGTACTGGTTCACCTATAAGGGGTTTAACTGATAATACTAGTGGCCTTCGTAAAGATGTATTTTATTCTATTGATGGAGCTCTTAGAGTTTGCGATGCCGATTTTAAAAATACTAATTCAAGTAAATGGTATGGATATATAGATAGAATATTATTTCAATCTATTTCTGACACAGTTCCTACTGACCAATGGTATTTAGCAGCTCAAGACATATCATCTCCTAGTGATGATTCACAATTTGACCAAGCAATAGAAGCTTTAGGTACAACTGATGGGCATAGCTTAACAGTTTCAGGTATAAGCGCTCAATTTAGTGAAAGTACTGAAGATGCTTTATTTGATGGTGGTGTTTTAAATATGATGGGAGGCATAGCAGTAACTGTAACAATTACAACGGCTTCTTTTAGCGATATACCTGATTATGAAGATTTTGCGGCTACTTTTTCAATAACAACTGGAAGCGCTAATTTATCAAGTAATGCTTTTTTAGGAACTTTAGGTCAAAGTCATAAGACAGATGTAAAGTCTGAATACGCAGTAGCTTCTTCAGGCTCAACAAAAGATGTTACATATACATTTTCATTTGGAGATTATTATCATGATGGTTCAACAGTAGGTGATGATTTTGTTAATGGCGAAACAGGATTTGGTATTCGTACTGAAATTGTATCAGGCTCAACAACCTATGGAAGTAAGATTGCATCTGTTGTATTAAAAAGTGTAGTTATAACTGAACAAACTCTATCAGATAATAACTCTCACGCTGCGACAGCGGATGGTGGATTATCAAGTAATAACCTTCATCTTGAAGCTCAATTTGCAGCCCCTGATTCTGGTATAGCTCTAGGATGGGGAAAAGTATGGGAGCATGGAGTATCTTTTATATATGATGAAAAACAAGAATCTCTTGTACGTAGAATGTTTGATAGTACAGCTTCAGATACTACTGAGCATGATAATACTGCTCAGCCTACATACTGCCCAACGGCTAAGATATATGTAAAGCATGGAACTGGTAGTAGTTTTAATAGAAGAATAACAGGAGCAGTTTGGTATATTAGAGAGTCTAGTGGAGGCAGTACCGCTAATGATTGGGCGGCTCAAATTGAATATGATTTTATAAAAGGAGTATCAATAGTATTGTCAAGTGGTTATGAGGCTGATTGTACATTTAATCAACACGCAGAAGAATATGAGTTTGAAGTAGACCAAGATAATTTATTATCACCTAATTTGACAGATACATATACAAGCAGAACTGGTGTTTCAAGTGATGAAACTGCAATAAAGGCTAGATTTTCTACATCTTCAATTGTTGGTCGTAGAGTGTATGTTGGTAATGTAAAGATTACAAAAGAAGATGGAACAACAGAAATAAAAACTGATGCTATGATTAAATCTCCTGTAAATAGCTTTGATGTATTTCCTTCTAATGGTCTAGTAGAAGCTTCTATAAATGATGGTGAATCTATTGTAAAACTTGAGGAATTTGCAGATAGAATATTACAATTTAAACAAAGCACATTATATATAATAAATGTATCACAAGATATAGAATTTCTTGAAGATGTTTATAAACATAAAGGAGTTGACCACCCAGGCGCTGTATGTAAAACAGATTATGGTGTTGCATGGGTGAATAAACTTGGATGTTATTTATATGACGGAAAACAAGTTATTAATTTACTTGAAAAAGGTGGAAGGCAAATGATAAAAGATGCTACTACTGGAGATAGCGATTCATGGGAGGATTTTATTACTGAGAGTGCTACATCTAATAGTATTATAGGTTATATTCCTAAAAAGAGACAATTAATAGTAGTAAAGGATGTTGATGGAACTTCAAGAGGTGGCGATATTTTTCTTTATGATATGGTTACTGGGAGTTGGGTTCAAGGTTATGATAAGGTACGTCCTGGCGCTGATACTCATAAAACTAATTTTGTAACAGACTCGAATGGTGATTTACTTGTTGCTATGGGTACAGCTGGAGCTGTTCATGTATGGGATGATGCCCCTGATGGTTCATCTTTTCTTAGGATAAAAACAAAGGATATAGATTTTGGTTTCCCAGGAGTAAGGAAGAAAATATATAAAGTTTTAGTTTCATACAAGGGAGACGCTGACTCGGTAAAAGTTGAATATGGAGTAAATGGTGAAACTGACATTGGCGATTTAAAACAATTTAATAGTGATGATACTCCTCTTTTAGATAAGAGCTCTGCTGAGAACTTGGAATCATGGCATACTGCAGAATTGAAACCGACAACATCATCAGAGGCAAATAATATTTATAGTATTAGGTTATGGGTTACTGTAACAGCAGGAGCTGGATTTGCTATTAATGATATATCGGTAGTTTATAGAATGAAGAGTATAAAATAATATGGCTATGTCACGACAAGAGAGAATTAATTCTCAGAAAAAGCAGATTAGGATAGATAGCATTAAACAATCTTTTAAAGATGATACAAGTATTGTTGTAAATCCTGTATCTGCATTACAAGACAGTACTGGTGGAACAGTTAGCGATACTTTGAATGATACAACTTCAAGTGTTAAAGATGATGTAGCGTCTTTAGCTGGAAAAGTTAATGAAATATTATTAGCTCTTAAATTTGTAGGAATTATTAAATGAATTATAGTAAATTGAATAGGATAAAACTATATGGCTAATAAACTATACAGTGCTTATAGAGGAGCTGGTAAAGCTTCTTCTTCTTACAAGGCAAGTCTTTATGATATAGAGAATCTTGGAATTGAAAGAGAAGCTTCTCAATCTATGTATCAATTTGAAACAGCTCAAAGAGATAAAAATTTATCTCTTATTCAAGAAGGTATAGGATTAGCATCTGACCTTTATGGTGGGTATAAAGCTAAAAAAGAAGCTACTGCTGATAGAGCTTCTTTGCAAGAAGGTATGGCTAAGAAATCCTATGGTAAATCAGAAGCTGAAAAATTAAAAAAAGATAGTGCTTATGAATCTATTAGTTGGGATAAGCTTAAAGATAAATCTTCATATATGTCAGAATTTGCTCCAATTGAATCTAAAAGAACATTGGGTGAAAAATTAATGGGAAAAGAAAGAAGTTATACATTTGGTGAAGGTGGTGATGAGTTTAGTTCTGCTCAAATAACAGCAGCTTCTGGTCTTTATGGTGATGATAAATTATCTGAATTATTAGGTATTAATACATCTTCAACAGATATAAAAAAATTACAAGAAGATTTTACAGAAACAGTAGATAAGAAAGATGAGAAAGAGTCTAAAAATATTACTAAAGATGATTTAAAATTAAATATTGCTGGAGATTCTCCAGAATTAAATTTTGATTTAACTGGTAATTTAAAAACAAATAAGACTAAATATGATACAACTAAACAAAATTTTGATTTATTAACAAAACCTAAAAAAGAAGAAAGTAACTGGGAGGACTTACAGTCAAAAGGTGGAGGTTTTAGAAGTTATGCCAAAGGTGGTGAGTTTACTACTGATGGGCCTGAGATGATACTTGTTGGAGATAATCCTGGCGGTAAAGAAAAAGTAAAAGTTAAACCTATTAAATCTAAAAATAAAGAAAAGTCAGAAGGTCAACAAAGTCTTGCTGATGGATTGGGTTCAAATTTAAAAAATTTAGTTTCTAAAAAAGGTACAAAGCCTGGTTCAAAAAAATGGTTAGGTAGTTATATACAATCTCAAAAAATAAATAATGAATCATTAAGGCCATTACAGGGTGAACTATCTAAACATAATAAAAAATTATTTACTATGGCTGAAGAGTCTGGATACTTTGGTGAGTTCTTTAGAGGAGGATGGGAGTAATGCATAAAAAATCTATAGCTAAAAATCATTTGTCTGAAGCCGCTAAAGAAGGTAGGTATGGTGATAACATTCTTGTTCATATGAATAAAGATGAAGCTGCTGTATTAGCTAAATCTGCTGGTATTGAAAAACTTCCTATTAATCCTAAAACTGGGTTACCTGAAGCTTTTATATTTGCAGCTGCTGGTTTAGCTCTTGGAGCTTATGGTGCTTGGAAGGGTGGCAAAGAACAATCTCAACAAGCTTCTACTCAATCTAAATTAATGGGTCAACAACAAAAAGAAATAGATGAAGCTTTAGGAAGTCTTGATGGAGTTAAAAGTTCTAAAGAAGAAGTTGCTAAACAAGAATATGGACAAGCTTTAGGTAATTTATCTATGCAAACTGGACAAAGCAAAGAAGATTTGCAACAAAATTATGAATCTATGATACAAAAAAGTGGAATGGCTACAGCTGGTTCAGCTACTACTAAAAAATCTCAAATGTATAAAAGAATACAAAATCAATTTGGAGCTGGTTCTAATAGTTTATTGGGTAATTTAGGTAAATCAATGGCTGGAGTAGAAGAATGGTATGAGGGTGAAAAGTCTAGGCTTACATCAAGCAAGAAAAGAATTGGTTTACAAAAGAATTTAGCTGATAAACAATCAGGTTCATGGTATTTAGGTAAAAACATATTTGGTTAGGTGATATATGGCAACAGAAGCATATGATGTAGTAGGCTCATTAAGAGAAATGCTACAAAGTCAAGAAAGAAGAGAACAGTCTAAGGTACAAACAGCTTTAGCTAGTATGCAATTTGCACAGCAAAAAAAGATGCAAGATATACAACTAGCTGGACAACAGTTACAATTTTTACAGACTGTTAACACTCAAGCAATGACTGGACAAGCTACTGATTTTCTTACATCTACTGGATTAGGTGCTATTTATAGTGAAGATGAAGATGGCGTAGAAGATGCGATAGAGACTTTAACTAAAAAACCTAAAAAGGGTGGGTTTGGATTTTCAGAAGCAGATGCAAATAGAATAGCTACTGCTGTATGGATGTCTTATAAAGGTTCTCCATCTGCAATATTAAGTATAGCTGATGAATTAAATACAGGATTTAAAAAAGAAAAACCTTCAACTAACGAATTGTCTTTAATTAAAGGATTTGTAGCTAGTGGTTATATAACTGAAGAAGAATTTACTAGTGGTAAACAAGAATCTGGTCAATTAGATAGTATGTCTAAAACTATACAAAATACAAAAGATATATCAGCTGAGATGTATGAGTATGGTCGTGGAGAATATGAAATACAAAGAGACATAGGAGCGTTTGAACCAATTAAGGGTAAAGTAAAAAGTGAAGAATCACAACAAGACTTATCAAGAGCCCTCGATGAATTTGAAAAAATAGGTTCTCCTGAACAAGAACAAGTTACTCCAATGTTAAATCCAAATGTGAAGACATCTAAAGATATTACATCAGATTATAATATATTACCTGAGGCGGCTCGAAAAGCAGCTGAATCAAAGTTAGCTGGTTTGGATATGTCTCTTGGTACTTTAACTTCTGAATATGAATCTCTTCTTGATGAAAGAGAAAGTATTGTTGATTCTATGGATGATAATGCTCAGGATTATTCAAGAGCTGTAAAAGCATATGATTTATCTGTTAGAACTGGTTTAAATGTAACTGATTTAGAAGTTCTTGCTTCTAAAGCTAAAGAAAATAAATCAGCATACGATAATGCAAGAAGGGAGTATTTAGCTGTACAAGAATTTCAAAAAAACCCAAGAATTTTATCTAATGCAATAAGATATGGGGATGATTGGAGGGTAAGCGTAAGCGGTGCTCAAATGAAACCTGACCCTAATATTGATTACTTCAATCTAGAAGGTCAAGTTCCTATGGATTTAGGAACAATTAATTTAACAGGAACATCTACATTTAAGATGGCTGAGTTAGCTACTAAGATACGTTCTATCCAATCACAAAGAGAATCTCTTGATATCGGCTTATAATAATGCCAGATAATTTAACAAAACAATTTAAAGCTGAATTAGCAAACAGGGGAATAACTGCCTCTGATTCTGATATAAATAACTTTATGTCTCAACGACCTAATTTATTTGAATCTGTTGGACAACCAGCTAGTAATGCAACTACTCAATCTTCTGGATTTAATAGGTCTTTAGATATGCTTGACATGAGCCCAGAACAAAAAGGTAGTGCTTTAGATGCTGTTGGTGCATTTTTATGGCGTGGATTAGACGCTACATTATTAGGAATACCTGGCATAGCTTTAGGTGAAGACGAACCTTATCAATGGGATACATTAGGTACTGGTGGTAAAGCTGGTGCAGTATTTGGTGAAGCTTTAGGATTCTTAGCACCTCTAGGAGTTATTAGTAAAATTGGTAAAGCTGGAGTATCCGCTGTAAAAGGTACTAAAGCTGTAACTAGAAAAGCTATAAGAGAAGCTGGTTCAGCGGCAAACACTTCTGGTTTATCTGGTCAATTAGCTCAAAAATCAATAAGAAAAACATTTAAAAATCCTCTTATTAAAGAAAGGATTACTCCTAATTATTCAATGAGTGGAGATGATATTGCTAAAGTAGAAGGTACTTTAAAAAATCAATTAATAAGTGACTTGACTCAAGAGTTTCCAGATGCTGGAGCAAAAGCATTAGATGATATAGGTGAAACTGTTATTAGAGGAATGAAATCTGAAGGTGTTCATGTTAATAACGTAGGTCATTGGGTAGAAAAATCTCTTAATACAACATTTAGTGTAGCTGATAAAAGTAAAATTACTAGATATGCGGGTAGAGCTGCTGAATTAACTGCTAACTTTGGTGTATATAATGTATTAGCTAGTGGTATACAATCTATGGCTGGAAGACAAGACTTTGACCCTGTTGCTGACGTAGGTCATGCGTTTATGTTTTCATCATTATTACCTGCTGTTGAAATGATAGGTGGTGGTGGTAAGGTTAAAATTATAAGAGAAGCAAATAAACTTCGTAAAGCATTAGGTAAGTTTGATACTAAGATAGTTAATGAGTATCAAAATATGAGTGGAAAACAACTTAATGGTCTTATGAAAGTAATGACTAGAGATAATTATCTTAAAGATACATTAATGGGTAAAGAAATTCTTCAAGCTTTAAGAACAACTGGTGGAAAAGATTTAGGAAAAGCTGAAGCAATAGAAGTTATGGAAAGATTAGCTGGAAGAATAGACCCTAAAAAAATGTGGTCTGATTTTGCAAAATACGCTGGAGATGACTTTGTAAAATCTCTTGGTCGTATGATGGTTGTTGGTTTTTATTTTAATTCATCTACATTACTTGATTATGATTTATTAAAAAATATGGATTCTGAAATATTAGGAGCTCATATATTAACTGGTATGATGTTTGGTAAAACTAAAAAACCTTTATTTAAAGACCCTCATCCAACACTTAATGGGTTTCAAGAAAGAAGATTAGCTTTAGAATATTTTGGTGTTGATGTTTCTAATATAGAAGCTATGGCTAGAAGTTTTAGTTTAAATGAACATCAAGCAGCTGCTTATTCTGGGATAAGAAATGTTGATATTGTTCAAAAGATTGTTAATATTATTAACACATCGGATAATAAAAAACAAAGTAGTGAATTAAAAGAACCTCCAGCAAGAATCTCAGGAAGAGATGATTTATTAAAACAAGTATTTGGTTTATATAATCTTTTTGAACTTTCTGGTAGAGTAAAAGATGCAAACCCTGAACCTCCTGTAGCTTATAAAAATCTTACAAGAGGTCAATTACAAAAAATTAAAGGTGAATTAGCTAAAATAGATATAGGAAAAATAACAGAAGTAGAAGGAGAACTTTTAACTGAAAATAACTTTAGTTCATTTACAAATAAATTATTTAAAAATGTACATACTGGTCAATACGAACAATATATGAACACGATAATAAAAGGAGCTAGAGATTTAAATATTCCAGTAGATATTCTTGAAGGTGAAGCGTTGGATATGGATAAGAGAGTAGGTATCGGAACAGTAGAAGGATTAGATAAATTTATAGATAAAGAAAAATATGCATACCTTATTAAGTGGCATCAAATAAGAGATATGCTTGAAGAAGCTAAACTTATAGATACTATAAAAGATGTTGAGCAAACAAGAGTTGAGAACATAGATGTAGAGAATATTAAGCTTATAGAAAAATCTGTAAAAGATATGATTGAAGTTTTAAGGATTGAAAACTATGGAGAATCTTCTAGAGTACATATAGACCCAATTGATAATGGATTTTTAGATGCTTTACAAAACTATAAAATTCAACAAAATTTAAGTTCAGCTTATAGTATTGTTGAAGGTGTCAATATGACCGCTAGGGAAAGAAATATTAGAGATTGGCTTGTAAATAATATTGGAGATAAAGTTCCTAAGTCTTTTTATGATTTAATATCTAGTGTTGAATTATTGCAAGGTGATATTAAAAAAGCTGAATGGGATAGAATCAATGAAGGTGAAATAAATGAGACTATTCAAAAATTTAAAAATGTAATAAAAATATGGGGAATTAATAAATCCAATGGAAATTTTAAAGAAAGGGGTGTATCAAAAGAATCAAATAAAATAGATTATGATAAAGCTATAGAGATAATAAATTTATTTGAAAAAAGTGGGTATAATATATCTGATTCAATGGTAAATAATATGAACAGATATTGGACTAATGAATTTTTTAAAACAGCTGATATAAATGTACAACATCAAGCTATACTAGAACATTTTATAGCTAATGAAGTAGTTACATTTGAGCAAAGAGCTAATGGTAAGGTTGCTATTATTGCAGATAGGGAAAGCGCTAAAAGTGCTTTTGAATCTATAGGTATAGAAGGTGAAGCTAATGAACAGATGATGTTAAAATATGATGCTGTTGCAAGTAAACTTGGAGTACTTAAAGGTTCATTTTTAGAATTTCGTAGAAAAATGGGATTTGAAGAAGGTGGTGAACAAAATCTTTTTGATGCAGTAACAGAAGCATATCTTCAAACTGAAACATTTGGTAAAGATATTTTATATCATTATGATAATGTAAGAGAAGTTTCAACAGACCATCTTGGGTGGATTGGTAGAGTTAAAAATTTACTTGAAAGTAGAAAAATAGTAGATGGGGAAAAAACAGAAATTGCACAATTTGAAAGTGAAAAAGAAGCAAAAGAATATATAGCTGAGTTAGATGCTTTAATAGAGTCTGGTAAAAAAGATATTAATTTAGTTAGTAAAGAAAGTTTAGATTATTTAGAAAATTTAAAAAGAAAAATAGTAATGGAAGAGGGAGTTATTCGTGACCTTACTGAAGACTATTCATCAGCAGCTAAACTCGTAGAAGAAACTATTTTATCTGAAGGTAAAGAAAATTATAAATTAGTATCAATGATAGAAGCTATTGTATTTGATATAAATAATTATTCTGGAGATAGATTGCAAGCTCGTAGAAGAATGGAAGCATTAAGAGCTAGGTTTCGTGAAGACTTAGATAAAATTGATATTGAATTAACTGAGTCTGACCAATTAGAAGATATTGCTGAAATGTATTCTAAAAGCGAACGTAAAAATGTTAGTGAGTTTGTAGATATATTAAAAATGAGTCTTAGGGTTTGGCGTAAAGGATATGATGAAAAAACTTATTTTGAAACACAAAAAGCATTTTCAGAAGATTGGAATGATGCTTCTACTAATAATGTAGACCCTACTCCTAGATATTCAGCTTCATATATATCTCAAAAATACGGTAAATATAGAGAAGCTCTTAAGGGTAATGATTGGATTGGAATACAAGAAGATTTAAGATTAGCAAGAGATACTCAAAGAGAATATGAAATAGATTTTGCAACTAAAACTCTTTTAGATAATGTTAAAAAAGCAATAGATACTAAAAACGAAGGTAGGCCACAAGAAGCTGAAGCTGAGTTTGTAGCATTTATGAGACATGTATTTCCATCTTTTTTATCTAATAGTATTGGTACTGAAAAAATATTGTCATCTGAATTAGGTTTTGATTCAAAAAATAGACCAATTATATCATTAAAAAGTATAGCTATTGGTAAAGGAAGTGTTACTCAATTTATTGATAACATGGCTGAAAGTTCTATAAGAGTTTTAAGAATAGAAAATACAGGAGTCTATGCTGGTAAAAAGGTAGATATAAGAGAAGAACTTCTTAACTCTGGAACTTTAGATAAGCTTATACAAGAAGCTAGAATTGTTCCTGGCGAATCTATGCTTATGCAAGAAGTAAGATACCAATCTGAAAGAGGAGAATCTTACGATGAAACTCTTGTTCCTTTTCAAAGGACTGTTGGAGTTATGACAAGTTATAATAATAGATTTCTTGTAGCATTAGATAATTTAAATCAAAA
>TARA_R110000824_G_scaffold95305_5_pt1 | contig 10819 bp, 14 predicted proteins | sample TARA_R110000824 | Tara Oceans TARA_R110000824 (sample SAMEA4397747) | marine metagenome | biome: Polar Biome; feature: [MES] marine water layer (ENVO:01000295) within the mesopelagic zone...; material: water (ENVO:00002006), including particulate matter (ENVO:01000060) such as...... | reverse complement strand
TGCGTTGCATATAGCAAACTATCACTTAGATAGGTCAGATGCGTATCACGGCGAGAAAGTGTTTGAGTTGATTGTCACCGAACATTCACATGGAGGGAGGTCGCTGACTGGATTTGATGGCAAGTTGTACTGGTCGGATGGCACGGTTGAGTATGAGTCAGAGAGCGAGGAATCAGGTTGGTCTGACCTGATCATATGGGCGCAAGGACGCATCCCAGCATGGGCAGCAAACATCGCACAAGTAGAATGGAGATATTCGTAAGTGGATAAATACAGGGTAGAGATTATTGCACACGTTGAAGCTAGTTCGCCAGAACATGCGGAAGACCAAGTGAGATGGTCTGCATCAAAGCTTAATTATCCTACGTATGTAGGCAAAGCGCGTCTTATTACACAGGGATACCTGAACAAACCCGTTGAGGCCAAGCATGAAATTGAATCTTGACGAGTTCTTGACCGTCGATCTTGAATTGATCGGTGATGCGCTTGGTGGAGATATCACTGAGCTACATGGTGAGTACATAGGAAAGTACGGCGCTAGGATTGTTGCGAAAACTCGCGCTGGACAACACCATGCGTTTGCACTCTCGTGCGGTCGTCTTGGAGCCTTTGATCGAGAAGTCGGCAATGACTTTGAAGCTGACTACTCACAGTTTGATATGAATTGGAATCATATGATAGACGCTGCCCTCGAGCAGCCATTTAAGTGGAGGAACTGGAACTTTGGATCATGAACCGAATTCTTCTTTGGGCGATTGGATTTGTTTGGGACTTACGTGGCTGTTACCAGCAGTTTTGCTTATCCTTGCCGCGACAGTGGTATGACTACCGATGAAGTTGAAAAGGTTTTTCGCTCTCTACGTAGCCGCTTGCGTGGGTTTTTACACGTCCGTTACTATGGATTGTCTAGCGAAGAGCATGACGATATAATTCAGGACACATGTGAACTCTTGCTGAAAAACCCAGATAAATGGACAGACACCAGCCGAGACTGTTTCCCGCTGATGTGTGAAATGGTGCATCGACGAGCCAGTGGTCGGATACGTTACTATCGGATGCGCGAAAAAAAATCAGAGATAATATATAACAAATACAACGTAGTTCTAGATGACCCAGCCGCAAATGTGCTGTTTGAGATAGATGCAGATTTAACAGAACGACAAACTGAAATCTTTGTCATGAAAATGCAGGGCTATGAATATAAAGATATCATGAAGAAGTTCGGTATTGCTCACTCTACAGTTAACACGACACTGGATGTGGCTAGGAAGAAGCTTCGTTTGAAATTTTTGTCGAATAAGCGTTCAGGTCACCCCACTCGCCGATGTCAAACTGAATGACAAGGCGTTCGGGTACAGACGCTCGACGAAACTCTCTCTGCACGACAACCTCAGCTTTTCTATCGGATGGTCGCTCGACGTATAGGCCACAGACGATCCAGTTATGGAAGGTCATGCTTCCACTGAGGCGTTGACCGGCTCTAGAGGTGTCAGACTTTCCTTGCTTCTTACGCCAGTGGTGACATACAACGAGAGCAGCATTGCTTTCTGTACTGAGCTTTCGAAGCCAGTTGAGGATCGGTCGAACTTCGTGGGCCTTGGTTTCATCCACGCCGCCCAGCATGGAGTAGAGAGGGTCAAAGATGATGAGGACTGGACGTATTCGTTCAACCTCAGCACGCACTCGTTCGAGATGCTCTGGATCAGTGAGGTTAAACCCGCTCTGGTTCAGGAATCGAATGGGGAGGTTGCGTGTAGGCGCGAGTTGACGGTCTTGTCCCTCAGTCCATATGGCTGGGGACGGGAACAGACCACGCTCACGTAACATTTTGTACATGAGGTCGGGCAGGTAGTAGTCAGCATCATTCTCTTCTTGGATGATGAGGACTGGACCATTACGATGGACATCAAACTTGCCAAGGAACGGCTCACCACTCGCTACAGCTATCGCCATCTCAAGGGTGATCATGGACTTGTGGCTCTTGGCTTCACCGCCAACGATACCCCACGCATCAGCGTGCCAGATATCTTTGATGAGCCATCCAGCATCTACAGGCTGACTGGCGAGAAGCTCGGATAGCCAGACGAATTCAGACTCTACTGGAGGCTCGCTAGGCTCAACAGCTTCATAACGGACAGGAGCGCTGCGCCGCACGCACTCAGTGAGACGTAGATCTTCATCATATCGTCCACTGAATTTGTTCCACGACGAGTCTTTAAGGATAGTAAAAGCTTCTTCGGGCGTCAGTCCCTCTTCTTGGAGGGTCGCTGATAACCGGAATAAGTATTCAGATCTATCGCTCGATGCCCCACCAGCGTAGGGGCGATTGATGAGTTCTTGTGATTTGTGTCCGGCTTTAGCTATAAGTTCGGGAACTGGGGTGGGGACAGAACGTAAGTTTTCCCCCACTGATTCATTAGCGACGGCTGGATATACCGAGTGGAAATCTTCCAAGGTATGCTGGGTGGATTCGTTCCACAGTATCTCAACAGGAGGAGCGCTCGGGTACTTGAAATTTCGAGTGCCGGGAATGCGGAGGACTTGGGTAATGTCCCACCCTCCCTTGTCAGCACCCTCAGCATAGGCCATGCGCTTGCCGCACTCAGCCGCCTCTTCAGCGGGGACATTAGAACTAAGTTCCCACATCGCTTGGAAGCGTCCGGGTGATGATTGCCACGCAATGGTCGGACGAATCTTGAGCTTCTCTGGGTGTACAAAGTCAAGATCAGCCCAGACCCAGCTCACGGGTCTAGCGTTATCTATGCGCCGGGGACCGTTGAAGTGGACGGGTGCGAAATACACATCACGCTTTTTCTCAATAAGCTGTGAGATGTACGCTGGACTGAGTGGTGTTGGATGCTCAAGCCACGATCCCGTTTGCTTGGGACTGTTTGAGGAAAAGTGAGTCGGTCGAAGTCTACGAAGAAAATCTTGCAAAGCTGCCCTCCAAGGTAGTTACCTGCTATAATACCACATATGGGAGAGGGAATGAGAAAATACTACGCGCCACTTCAGCTATACCATCATCAGGCTGAGGCGGCGCGTCAAATGATCAATCAGGGAGGCGTGGGCCTCCTGCACATGGAGATGGGCACCGGAAAGACACTCGCTGCCCTGTCAGTAGCCGGTGCCCTCGCTATTCGAGATAAGATTGATAACCTGTGGATCTTTTGTACGAAGTCAGCCATCCCGGTGTGGGAGCGGGAGCTTGAGAATTTTGGTGTGGATTACACCCTGACAGTTCAAACGGATTTTATTGGGTGCTATCAAGCACCATTTTATAGAAAGATTGTTCCGACCGAAACTCCGCTTAACATAAATATCATGACGTATGATATGGGATGGCGACGACCTGAGATTCTCGATAGTCTAGCATCTCGGACACTCGTTGTCTGCGATGAGATTCAGAAGATTAAAAGTCCGTCATCGAAACGATCTCGATTCCTGTTCAGGGTAGGACAACGAGTAAACTATCGGATAGGACTGAGCGGCACACCGGCACCGAAAGGACCATTTGATTACTATGGCATCTTCCGCTTCATTGACCCGAAGGTCTTTGGCACTAATTACGGTGCCTTCAAAGCTACTTATGGTGTGTGGGCACCCTATCCACGACACTGGCTCATGTATCATTACCAGAGCCTTGAAGAACTCAAGGGGAAGGTACAAGAAAAAACCTATTCGATTCAAAAAGCTGAGTGCCTAGACCTACCGAAGAAGACACGACAAATTATAGATGTGCCGTTATCTAAAATAGAGAAAGAGATATACGATGAATTGGAAGAAGATTTTATATCCTTTGTGGAGGGTGAATCTGACCGAACTGGGCAACCAGTGGAGCGAGTTGTTAAAGCAGACCACGTACTGCCCCGTCTACTCCGGCTTGCCGAAGTCACCGCCGGATTTACACGAACTCCGTCTGGTGAAACCATATGGGTGGGTGAGTCCAAGCTCAACGCCTTGGCTGAACACATCGATCCGTTACTGGAGGCCGGTGAGAGAGTCATTGTCTTTGCGAGATTTCGACCTGAGATCGAGGCAATATCGGAAGCTCTCAAGGACTCCCCACTATCTAATGGAAAGCAGGTGGGGCTGGAATCGATCACAGGGGATGACTCTACACAAGCTCGTCGTCGAAAGGTCGAAGAATTCACACAAAGCGAATCCTCGATCCTTGTTTGCTCCTTGGCCGCAGCTTCAGAAGCCATCGATTTATCGGCCTCAGCATACACCTTCTTCTTCTCCGTAGACTATGATCTCTCACACGTCGAACAAGCCGACGCACGAAACGACCGTATAGGTCAGACTCGACCAATGACCACGTACTTTCTACAGGCGAAAGGAACTGTGGACGAATATATGTACAAAGCCGTAGTTGACAAACGAAATATGCAAGACTGGATAGGGGGATTCATAAAGTCACATCATGAGTAATGAAATTGCGAGAACCAAACTTTTCAATTTAGAGCGTATTCTACATTACGATGGTCCTGTGGTGATCGATATCGAGACACCCGGACAGGTTGATCCATACGAGCAAGGCGCACGAGTGCTTATGATTGGTGTGGCCCTGTCGGATACAGAAGCCTACGTATTCAAGCACCCGTACATTAAGCCGTTGCTGAAGGTGCTTGAGTCTAAGCCTTTGATCGCGCACAACGCAAAGTTTGAGCGCAACTGGCTCCGTAAAGCATATGGGTTCGAAGGGCATTTCTTTGTAGACACTATGTTGCTAGCCCATTATGTGAATGAGAAACAACCTGTCGGGCTAGAGAAGCTTGCACAGGAGTTCTTTGACGCTCCCGCCTACGGCGAGAATATTGACTACGTAAATGAGCCGTGGGAGTCGTATTCTGAGTATTGTGCCTTAGACTGTACATACACGTATGCTCTGTACAACCTCTGGAAATACCGGGCGCAGGAACCATACTTTAGATTCATCATGGAGTTTAGTCAGGCCGTGTGGGATATGGAGTATAATGGTATTGGATTTAGCACTCCAGAGTGTGTGTACTTGCAAAAGTATCTGTGGAATCTCTTGGATGAGTACCGTCCCGACTGTGACGGCATAAACCTTAACTCACCTCAACAGGTCGCTAAATGGTTGGTAGATTCAGGGGTGCCGCTGTATCAACGTACAGCATCAGGAAAGCTCTCCGTCAGTGAGGACGCTACACTCGAGTTTCGTGCCGAGTATCCTGTGGTAGACCAGTACCGTGAGTGGAAAGACATTAATTCCTTGATCGTGAAATACACGAATGTGTGGGGAAACCATGTGAAGCAGGATGGTCGCATCCATGCGAGCTACTTTCCCCTGACTGACACGGGACGACACTCAGCCAAGAAGCCCAACATGCAACAAGTTCCTCGTGACCCGCAGCACAAGATGAAGCGTGTGTTTGTCCCCGACGACGGTAATGAGATGGTGTCGTGGGACGCATCGCAAGTCGAGCTACGTGTCGCAGCGATTGTTGCCCCAGATGAGAACATGTGCCAGCTATTCCGTGACGGTGTGGATATCCATGCCGCGACAGCGGAAACCATTGTGGGAGGAAGGGTTAATAATGAGGAACGACAACGAGCCAAAGCCATTAACTTCGGATTCCTGTACGGTATGGGAGCAACTAAGTTTGCCCGACATGCTTTCAAAGAATACGGAACTGCCTTTTCAATCGGTGATGCCTACGCCGCCCGAGATGCTTACTTTAACGCCTACCCCGGCCTTAGAGAATGGCACAAGCGTACTGAGCAGCGTATTAGGCACGACCGACTGCTCACCACCGTCTTCGGAAGAACACGTCACTTAGACGAAGTTGAGTCGCCAAATGATAGTGCGGCGTTTCATGCTATACGACAGGGGATTAATTTCCTTGTCCAATCACCCGCAGCCGATCTTACGCACGCAGCGCTCATCGCACTACGAGATCGTGATGATATTAAAGTCGTTGCCTCTGTGCATGATTCGATAGTGTGGGAACAGCCGGAAGGAACAGGAGACGTTATTGCAGAAACAGTTATGGATAATGCTTTGGATGTTTTACAGCAGCGGTTTAACTTTGAGATAAATATTCCATTTGAAGCTGAGTGGACAATAGGAGATCATTGGATATGAGTAATATGGATGGGTTCGCCGAAGCCAGAGAAAAGGCATTTGCAGATGAGAGCGTTGGTGTTTTCACGGGTATTCATTGCCCGGATTGCGGTGTCTACATGGAACGAGATGGAGGCTGGCTGTACTGTATAGAGTGTGGATATGAAGAGGAGGAGGAGGCACAGGATTCAGAAGACATCGATTGATCTGTGGTATAATGTAAATTCTTATGGAGGGCAGCAATATGTTAGAAACGCCGGTACGCCCCATCGCGATATCCCCAACACGGGCATTTCAGCGATGTAACAGAGCGTATCGCTATGGTTATGTAGATAACCTTAAACCAGTCCATCTTTCAGCTCCCATTCGTATGGGAATCGAAGCACACAAGTTCTTCGAAGATGCAGAAACGATGGGCGATGATGAAGCACTTGCATTGGTTGATCAACGCTGGGAAGCGTTGACGGCTGACCAACGTGCGATCTACCAGAATCGTGGGAAGGGTGATCGAGTATTACCACCGCTTCCTGATGATTTGCGTCGTATTATACGCTCGTATCGTTACCAGTACCAAGAAGATAATTGGGATGTGGTAGGTGTCGAACATAAGCTTGACGTTGTGATCGAAGGTCGTCGACACGTAGGGATCATGGATTTGTTAGTCCGTGATCCGAAGTTTGGTCCCGGTCTTACATTAATAGATCGCAAAACTACAGGCCGTGTTCCTGACGACAGCGTACAGCTCAATGATCCTCAGCTTGCGTTCTATGCAGGACTCTGGAATCTTCAGAATGAAGAAAAAGTTGAGCAGGTCATGTTCGATTATATCGTGACGAAAGCTCCAACACAACCAGCTCTCGTGGGTTTGAAAGACAAGCCTCGAGCAGATGGAACGTATGCTGATGGCAAAGGACCACGCATATCAAGCCGTGCGATTGAGACAACGGTGTTTGAGTTCATTGATGCGGTTGAAAAAGCGTCATGGGACTACGCCGGTATTTCACTCTCACAATATGAGAAGCCTATCATGGACTTAAATAAGAAACCTAGTCCATTCTTTCGTCGTAGAGTTATTCGAATGACCCCGCATATTATTAACTCTGCGTTGCGCGACGTTCGAGCGACGAATACATTCATTAGCGCTGCAACGACAGCGAACGTGTTCCCGCGCTCTGTGGGGCCGTTTACGTGTCCCTCATGCCAGTTCAAGGGCATTTGTGGGGCAGAGTTACAGGGAGATGAGGATATGGTTAAAGAAGAGTTACAGCGCTTTGAGAAGAGCGATTATTGGGATCGTTACCATGCGTCAGCCTAACGAGGAGGAAGTAAAAACTTATAAGATCTACAGTGTAGATGAAAGCGAGCCGTTTGAAATCGAAGGACAACGCTGTGTTGTCAACGAGTACGGTGACGCAACATTTGTAGAAGTGTTCAATGAGGGAGAGTCTGTATTTACTATACAGGCAGATCTCGTCAAGTATATAAGGAGGGCAGATGCCAGTTCCCCAGAGTGACGCAAAGCCAGCCGTTCCTACGGCTCCTGCGGCACCTACAGGATCAGCGCCGCTCATTACCAAAACTGACAGTCAGTCGTATCACCGCTTGTTTGTGGTTTATTCACAACCGGGCGCTGGGAAAACACACCTGATTGGTACAGCGCACACGGCAGGAAAGAAAGTCCTGTTACTCGATTGTGACTTTGGTGGTGGCGAAACGCTGGATCAGTTGCCGGTAGACACGGCCCGTCTCAATACACTCGAAGAGTGGTATGGGATGGTCGAGTGGTTGGAAGCCGGTAACGCTGAGAAATATGATGTGATCGCGTATGATACCGGGTCTACGCTTCAGGAGATGCTAGCTGGAGAAGCTGTTGCAAAACTTGGGGCGCATGAAGATTTTGGTAATCATTACAAGGTCGTGCGTGATATGGTGGTTCGTCACTTTCAAGAGCTTAAGAAGCGTGATGTGACGCTCATTGTTACCGCACATGAGCATACCGATTTCCAAGGAGTCGGAGAAAACTGGTCACAGAAGACGATTACAGAGGTCAGACCAGAATTTGTGAACTCTGTATGGCGTGGTATTAACCGGATCACGTCTGTTATAGGCCGCTTGACGCTTGTAAAGGCTGAAAGCGGAGGTTGGGTGCGTCGATTGGATTTCCAAGAGAAGCCAGTCATCACCGCAAAAGATAGATCAGGTCGCCTTCCCTCGAGGATGGATGACCCCACATGGGAAAAGATTTCCCAAGCATTGGAGGGCAAGCGTGCCAGCAAGTGATCGTAGTTTTCAATCCAAAGATAACCAGCGCGGGTCGGCAGGATTTGGTCGTCCTGTGGTGCCTGACGGAAACTACAAGCTCGAACTAACCGACTCGGAGGAGCGGACTTTCAACTCCGGCAACAAGGGAGTTATCGCAACATTCGAGATTGTCGATGGTCCTGTCGGTGCCGAGGAACACGTAGGAACGCAGCTCACATCTGCTTTTGTAGACTCGGAAGCATCCTACTGGTTCCAGCGCAGTTTCGCTGAGGCTCTCAATGGTGTTGAGTATCCTGAAGGTCAACAGGTATCTGTACCGTGGTCTTCGGCAAATGGAAAGCACGTTGGGGCTGTCCTAGCCGCAGAAGTTGGTCGAGACTGGAAAAACCGCCAAGGTGAGACAGTTAAGGGACAACTTGAGTCTAAGATTAAACGGTTTGTCGATCATCGACCGTGGGCATCCACGCAAGAATTACTCGACAAACATGCTGATCTAGGTGTCTAACCCAGAGACTCGCATACAGCAATCCATCATCCGTCGCCTCCACTCGGAGGTGGGTGGATGGTGGGTGAAGTATCACGGGTCTGCTATCACCCGCGCTGGAATACCTGATATTTTGGGCGGCTGTGGGGGACTTTTTTTCGCATTTGAAGTAAAAACACCAAAAGGAAGAACTACAAAAATCCAAGACTACACGTTGAAAGAACTCAATGATAGCGGAGCTGGAATTGCTCACGTTGTGGATAATCCTGACGACGCTATAAAGATCGTACAGGATGCCTTACAGGAGGAGAAATGATTAACGAATCTGATCTCGTCGATCAATTGCGTGGCACTGGTGCAACTCAAGTGACCGCTGAGGAGTTCGCATCGCAAGTTAAAGAACTGTCTGAACAACAGGTGATGGAGACGGCAGCGCAGGACTCACTCACTATCTTCCATGATATTGCTTTAGCGCATGGCTTTACGCCAGACAACGCACGAAATCTTTTGCTCGAAGCCGGTAAAGAGTTCGAACTTGATGACGAGTGGACACCAGAGAGTGCCATTTATCTCAGTGAGTGGTTACGTGAAGCGCAAGCGAAGAAGCGTAGGTCTTCCCCCGGTCTTCCGTATGAAGCAGATGTCGAGGGCGCAGCACGTATTCCCGACCCTGCATTTGATGATGCTCGAGTCGTAACAGAAATCATTGACGCAGAAGTCATTGATACCCCAACAGCCTCGGCAACCACTGTGGTGGGGGATATGGATCTCTCGATCAACTTCGACACTCGAGAGCAGGCTGAAGAGTTCTTGGCAACCTTAAAAGATACCGGGGTAAGCATGGGCAAACCGGGAGGGGCACGTGTGGTGATGAAAATTAGCAGCTACACAGCTCAAGCATCGGTCTGGCAAGACCTATAAAAAATCCCCGCCCGAAGGCGGGGATCTTTTTACCAATCCTGTTCCACAGGATCGTATGGGACATAAGTAACGCCTACGCTCTTATTGTTATGAATATCCAATAATACTCCTCCCACATTTGGGTGGAGATTTTTTTGCTTCTCATAGGGTGTCTGAGACTGGAAGCACGCAACATTAATGCCCGTGACTCCCTTTTCATACACCGAGTTGAAGAAGTGGAAATGTCCCACAAGCAATATGTCGGGAGTAACTTCGTTCCTCCAGATCTCTTGCTGTGCCCGGTAGCTCTTCGCAAGGCCCGGACTTCCACCCGGATGGTACATCCGAAACTTCACTCCGTGTATGGAGATGAACGCTTCGTCATTGCCGATGAACTTAAAGTCATCACGCCGTTGACTGACGGCTCGAACCGGATTGTATCCACTCTCTTTCATAAGTGAGATGTCGTGATTGCCGGTAATGATTGAAGTCTTGAGTCCAGTGTCGGGATATTTATCCACGGCGTAATCGACCATTTCATCCGCAGAATCCAAAAACCGTAAAAATTCCGATCCTCTGTGACTCATACGGCCTTCGAAAAGGTCACCTACGTGTAATACTTCCTCCGCACCCTCGCGTTTTGCAAACCGTAAGAACTTACGGAGTGCGCTGAGTTGCTGGAATTTCGATCCTAGATGCGTGTCCGAAACGACCGCTACCCGGAACGACATTTACTTTCTCCAGCGGAATGCCTTATCCGCTGCCAGTAAAATCCCCACGATGAGAGCCGACACGCTCGGCCCGACGAGATTATTAAAATCTTCCGACTGTAAAGCAATCTGGATGGCCGGGATTGCTGCTACAATCGCTGAAGCAAATGCTCCCTTAAACCATCGCCTAAGTAGTATGTTATTCTTATTGACTGTCTTACAGCCGCATTGACAACTCATAGTACCTCCTCGGTATATCACCCTGAAGCAAACATCCAGATAAGGCTTACCCAGCCGCCTAAATTAAGGACTCCCAAGCTCACAGCCCATCGCTGCGAGCGGTTTTCACTTGATGCTATTCTATCACGTAAA
>TARA_R110000824_G_scaffold87273_3_pt1 | contig 10825 bp, 12 predicted proteins | sample TARA_R110000824 | Tara Oceans TARA_R110000824 (sample SAMEA4397747) | marine metagenome | biome: Polar Biome; feature: [MES] marine water layer (ENVO:01000295) within the mesopelagic zone...; material: water (ENVO:00002006), including particulate matter (ENVO:01000060) such as...... | reverse complement strand
TATATAGGAATCTATGGAGAAAACCAAGACTTCGATTTTCAAACCGGTTCATGTATTCCTGTTTTTACGACACGAGCTATCAAATACCCAGAGGTACCTTTTACCGTATGGGGTACAGGTAAAGAGACGCGTTCATATTGTTTTATCGATGATGCTATCCAATGCACTAAAATAATGATCGAAAAAATGGAAGAATGGCAGCAAGTGGGTCCGTATAACGTTGGCAAACAAGAGCGTATTTCCATTGGCCAATTGGCAGAACTTGTAATTGAAATAACAGGAAAAGATATTCCCATTGAGTTTGATTTAACTAAAGAAACTTTTATTTGGGGCCAATGGTGTAACTGTCAAAAGGCGAAAGAAGAAATAAACTTTGAAGCGAAAACAACCCTGCAAGATGGTTTGCGTAGAGTTTATAATGATATTAGAGAGAGGATTTAGCAATGAATATTTTAATTACCGGCGGCGCTGGATATATTGGAAGTGAGTTGGTCAAGCATTTTTTGCCGACCCATCAAGTGACAGTGATCGATAGCTTAATGTATGATAATACTTCTCTTTTGCGTTATACTCAACATGAGAATTTTAGCTTTGTAAGGGGGGATGTACGACAGACAGAACTCCTAAAGAACTTAATGAAAGACGCTGATATTATTATTCCGTTGGCAGCATTGGTTGGTTTTCCATTATGTGATAATCACCCGCGCGAAGCCCGCGAAGTAAATTATGAGACTAATAAGTGGATTGCGCAAAATAAATCGCCAAATCAACGTGTTATATACCCCTGTACTAATTCAGGCTATGGAACGTCAGTAGATGGTTCTATTTGTACCGAAGATTCTCCTTTGAATCCCGTTTCCCTTTACGGTAAAACCAAAGTTATGGCAGAACAAGTATACCAAGAAACAGAAAATTGTGTAACTTTTCGTCTGGCCACCGTCTTTGGCCCCTCGTCGCGCATGCGGACCGATTTGTTGGTGAATAATTTTGTGCTTCGTGCGCTCAAAGATCGAGTATTGGTTTTGTACGAATGTGAATTTATGCGCAATTATGTACACATCGAAGATGTATGCCGCGCATATAAATATGTAATAGATAACTGGTCACTATGTCGCAATGAAACTTATAACGTCGGGAATGATATCATTAATATGAATAAGCTTCAACTATCACAAAAAATTCAAGAATATATTCCTTTGGAGATTGTTAAAGCAGAATTCACTTCCGACCCGGATGTACGCGATTATATTGTGAGTAGTGAGAAATTCTATACAAAGGGATTTGAGTGTTCTTACGACTTAGACATTGGCATCGAGCAATTAAAGAAGGCATATTCTATTATTGATTCGCCGTGGTTCGCCAATTATTAGGAAAAAGCACATGTCATTTTGGAAAAATAAAATAGTATTAGTAACGGGAGGTCATGGTTTCGTTGGAACTCATGTAGTGAAGATGTTAGAAAAGATGAATCCGCAAGAGATATTTGCCCCTACAAGGGCAGACTATGATTTGACCGTCGAACGCGAGGTGGAATCAATGTTCCAACAACATCGGCCGAACATAGTTATTCATTTGGCCGGTAAGGTCGGCGGTATCGCTGCTAACAAGTCAGAGCCGGCCGCCTTCTTTTATGATAACCTTATGATGGGAACTTTAGTTATGGAATATGCACAGCGTCATGATACAGAAAAGGTGGTAGCTCTGGCGGCAGGATGTGGGTACCCGCTAGGTTTGGAAGTTCCTTATACAGAAGATGATTTCTGGCGAGGTCTTCCACAGGGGGAATCTATGGGCTACTCTATGGGCAAAAAAATGCTCATTATACAATCGTGGGCTTACCGTACACAATATGGTTTTAATTCCTCAATTCTACTTCCGGCAAATTTGTATGGTCCCAATGATAACTTTGATCTAGAGAAGGGTCACGTCGTGCCTGCTTTAATAAGAAAGTTTTTAAGTGCCAAAGAAAGTGCCGCACAATCAGTAGAAGTGTGGGGAACAGGAAATGCCACAAGAGAGTTTTTATATGTAGAGGATACAGCTCAGGCAATTTTAGATGTTGCTGAAAAATTTAATCAAAGCGGACCCTTAAACTTAGGCACCGGTGCAGAAACCTCTATTAGAGAACTGGTTGAAACAATTGTTGAATTAACTGGTTATACTGGAGAAGTTGTATGGAATACTGATCGGCCAGATGGTCAATCTCGCCGCTTTTATTCCATGGAGAAATTCGAGCGTCATCTAGGATATATTCCCAAAACATCATTGCGAGACGGCCTCGAAAAAACTATTTATTGGTATTTAAATTCTACCGATCAAAAGAGGTTATAAATGAAAGTTGTAAGAGATAAAAGAGGAGAATATTCCGACTGCGGATATCGTTATCTAGATTTTGAAAGATTTGATGATGGTAGTGAAGATACTGCATTTTTCTATGGATATGCTTCTGGTAGAAACACAGAACTACTTCAAGAATATGTACATTATAAAAGAATTTTTTATCAAGGGGAACAGCCTTGCGGGTTTTATTCATTAAATGATAATGAGAGGATTAATAGCTTAAGGATCGGAAATGTTTTTGATGAAGTTTACTCTACTTGTCCGTATAGCGCTAAGTGGATGAATGAAATCAATAGTTACGATATATATCGTCCAGCAATTTTTCCACACAACAAAACTTGGGGTTGTCAACCTGATGAAGAGCCTGACAAGTTTATGGACGTTATATATTGGGGAAACTTGCCAAATAATTCAATTGATGTTAAGACGATTATTGAAACGATACCAAAATTTAAACACACCTTTTTCTCATTAGGTCAAGGACTAAGCTTAAAACAAGCTCAGCATGTTACAGCCTTTGGCGCCCCACGAACGGAAATGTGGAGAGCGCTTAAAAATACTAAGATAATGGTTACTTCTAATCTGTTGTACCTTACACAAAAAGAAGTAAACATTACAAAAACATTATCTAGATGGCAAGAAAACGAAGCGTTTTCGCACATAGATAATCGTATTATGCCACAAATTAAAACAAGGCCGATAGAAGCTATTTTTAATAAAACCCTCGTTTTACTCAAAGAAGATCCTTGGCGTGTTTTTGATTATTGGTTTGAACCAGAAGAAGACTTTCTTTATTATAAAAATAATAATGAATTAGAAGATATGATAAGAGAAATAAGCAACAATTGGGATAACTATAAGTACATTACAGAGAATGCTTATAAAAAGGCTACAAAATTATACACTGCTGAAAAGCTTTACAGAGATATGGAGAAAGGACAAAGTGAGTTTAAATTCAAACACTAGAAAATATTTACCAACATTGTCAGAATTGGTAGATAGATTATCAATTGTGCAACTTAAAGAAGTGTTCATTGCAGGACACAAGGACGAGTACGCACAAGAAATTTCTGACATTGTTCATGATATTAACTTGACTTTGAAAGAAAAACAGGTTATATTAGATGCTGATACTGTTAGAGCTATTGTAGTTTTATCACAAATGAACTTGCATATTTGGCATAATGAGTCGAATTATCGCAAGGGGATTAAAGATGGTAATGATTTAGAACTTACGCATGGTTTAAATGGTATTCGCAACACAGCTAAAAACAAAATACAAGAATTAGCTGGTGGAAGAAAAGATTATAAAATTGACTGCCTTGCGGCAGAATTTGAAGATTGGGAAATTAGCTGGAATAAGGAGTAAAAATGAAGGCACTAATTATAACTTGGGAAAAGTTCCAAGATCACGAAGTAATCTATCCGTACTACAGGCTTTTGGAAGAAGGTTTTGAAGTCGATATTATGTCCAATGTCCTTGGAAGAATTTATGGTATTATGGGCACCAACATGGAGAGTAGCTTGCTAACCTCTGAGTTGGATGATGTATACAGGTTTGATGAGTTATTGAACGAATATGACATTATGGTAGTTCCTGGGGGAGTTAAAGCCCTTGAGAAGCTTCGCCAAGAAGATAATGTATTGTTATTTATCAATGCGTGGAATGAGCAGAAAAAGGTAATTGCCAGCACATGCCACGGCGCTCAACTGTTGATCTCTTCAAAGATTGTTAATGGCCGTAAGGTTTCTGGATATTATAGCATTAAAGACGATATCAACAATGCAGGAGCAACTTATGTTGATGAGCCCGTAGTAGTTGACGGTAATTTAGTTTCGTCTCCTCATTATAAATGGATGGGAGAGTGGATGAAGTCTGCAATTAATGTATACAATCAAGGAAGGTAAGCGTGTCTTATGCTGGTGTTATAGTCAATAAGCCTTGGGGCCAAGAATATCTTGTTTATGAAAACGAGCATGTTGGCCTATGGTATTTGTATATTCACAAAGATCAAAAAACATCAATGCACTGTCACCCAAAAAAGAATACAGGACTTGTCTTGTTAAAGGGCAGCGCTGAAACTTCTTTTTTAAATAATAGTATTAGAATGTCTTCACTTAAAAAAGTTATGATTAGGCGAGGACTGTTTCATTCTACAATGGGGTTGTCCGATGAGGGTGCTCATATATTTGAGATTGAAACACCTAAAGACAAGAAAGACTTAGTAAGGCTTGAGGATACTTATGGTCGAAAACTGTCTCCATATGAGGGCAAGAACAAAGAGCAAACAAAAACTGAAGATTGTCTATGGGTAACAGACCCCGAAAAAGGTAGCTGTAACATTTATAATTTTTGTAATTGTATAATGTATGCGGAAAGTATTTTAAACAAAGAGAGGCTATTTAATAGGGCTTCTGACGATATATTTGTTTTCCTCCGCGGCGGCCTTATTAGTGATGATAGCTATATCGCTCAACCTGGAGACGTTTTAGATGGCTCTACGCTTGATAGGCTAGCAAGAGTTTTTGAAATTACAGAAGAAATTGTGTTGCTTTCCATAGCACAAACAAATTCTAAAGGCACAGGTTATGAGTGTCCTTGAAAATAAACAATTATATATTTTTGACATCGATAGAACATTAATTACAAGTCGCAACTTAAATGGTGATTTAATTTGGCTGAAGAATATGTATCGTCCATTTAAAAAAATAAACGACCATATCGTAGAGGATGCCAAAGGTTCTGTCTCTACACTTCACAAGGGAACAAGAGAAGTATTGCTTTACCTTACAAAACAAAAGAAAGATATTGGTTTTCTTTCAGCCGGCTCTCTTCCTAATGTTCATTATGATTTACAGCCATCAGTATTAATTATGAAAATGTTTAATATTTATTCATTCTTTAATTCTCACAAATTGTTGGAGTACAAAACGCTTAAGAAAGAAGAACATCTAAAAGATTTTGGAGAATGTGTATTTTTCGACGACGATGAAAAGTACATTATACCAGCATATAAATTAGACAATGTTACTGTAGTTGATAGAAAAAGTTTTACAGACTGGAGGCAGTTATTATAAACGAAAGACAATTTAGGCTTGATGTTTTTAAAAAAGCCTCACTGTGTCGAAATTTTGAAAACTGTGTATATCAAAATATTAAAGATAAGAATATCCGACTCCCAGCGTATATGTCTGCTGGGCAAGAATATACACCTGCTACATTATCCGAAGTAGTAGGAAATATAAATCCTTATATATTTGCACAACATCGCGCCCACTCTTGGTATCTATGTTTTGGTGGCGATATGGTTAAACTTATAAACGAATTGCTCGGAAGAAAAACTGGCTGTGCGTATGGTATGGGAGGATCTGCTAGCATACATTGCCCAGAAATTAACATGTTTGGGCACGATGGACTGATGGGCAGTCAAGTACCCATTGCCGTTGGCTCTTGTTATTCTAATAGAAAGCCTACTATTACTGTTATGGGTGATGCCTCAGCAGAAGAAGATTATGTTTTTGGAGCGATGGGCTGGGCATCTACTAAAGAATTACCAATTCTGTTTGTTGTCGAAGACAACAATTTATCAATCCTAACAGAAAAAAAAGTAAGAAGAAACTGGGAGATGGATGATGTTGCTAGAGCTTTTCGGATGGAAGCATACAGCATCGATGACGATCCAGTGGAAATATTAAATCATTGCGACGGACTTATTGAAACACCCCGTTTATTAAACATAAAGACCCATAGACTTTATTGGCACGCCGGCGCCGGCTGTGATAACCCAGATATTTTTGATAGATTTAAAGACGAGATGGCAGCTTTAGGCAATGAAGCTGTCGAGATTAACGAGAAAACCAAAGTGATGGTAGAAGAGACATGGCGAAAACAGTTAGAGATACAATAAAAGATATTACCAGAAAGCACTTAACAGAGCACAATGGCCTTGTTTTTGGTCAGTGTTTGACAGCAGTTGGCTGGGTCGGCGGTACTTTACCAGAATTATACGAAGAAGATGGTATGGTAGAACTTTCAATGGCAGACGTTGCCGGTGGCGGTATTGCGGTCGGCGCCGCGCTCGCCGGCAGAAGGCCAATGTATGTTATACGCTATCAAGGATTTAATTGGTACAATTGTCCTAGCGTAGTAAACTATGCAGCAAAATCAAAAGAAATTTGGAAAGTCCCTTGTCCACTTATGGTTCGCGGCATTGGAATGGAGGGGGGGATCGGCCCTGTTGCAGGTTCGTCACACCACTCACTGTATTATAGAATGCCAGGACTTAGCATTGCATCTCCTATGACGCCGAACGAATATCAAAAAGTTTATGAACATTTTATGAATAATGATGATGTTTTATATGTTTCAGAACACAGAGGAAGCTATTTAAACACCGAAGAGATGCCAGATGTGTTGCATCCGGATCCGGATATTGTTTTATTTCCGATTTCAATAACAAGGTTTGAAGCAGTTAAAGCGCACAAAATGCTAGCTGAAAAAGGAATTAAAGCAAGCATTATACATTTAAGATGGATAAAGCCTTTTAATCTTAGAGATCAGTGGCGCCAGGAAGTTTTAAAATCTAAGAAAGGCGCCATAGTGTTAGATGATGATTATGTTGATGGAGTTGCAAAAAGTATAGCTCATGACATTATGATGGGTACTCGTAAACCAGTTTGGACAATGGGGCTCGAAAACAGAACAGCCGGATTCTATAAAGATGTGGACAATCTACCACCTTCAGCAGAGCAAATTACACAAAGAGTTTTACAAATTATGAGGATTTACAATTGAGCTTACAAGATAGAATAAAGGCATTTGATATTTTTGAATCAAGGTTTATGCATGATAGAGTATCGCGCCTTTTAGTAGCCCATAAAATAAAACCAGATCTATTTCAAAAGTTACAAACTGCCGCGGCACTTTATGTTTCCAGAGGTTTTTCTAAAGATTGCTATATACACAATGAAATTGAACTTTTGAAAACTCTTGATGACCAATATGAGCAAGTTTCTAATATTACACCTAATGGCATGATTGTACCTAAAAGATACAATGTTCTTGAATATAATTTATTGGTGCGCGCTTTTTCGTCAATAATTGATTCGCTAGGTATCAATGATTTAATTTCATCTTGGCACATTCCATTAAACCTTCGATATAAGCAAGGAACAGTAAACCAAAAAAATATGTTACGGCACCATCCAACAGAGCATATACATTCCGATAGTTGGGCTGGAGAGTCTAGCGAAAGTGTAACAGTTCACATTCCAATATTCGGAGATATTGAAAGAAATCATGTTGCGTTTTATGATCCTCCTGAAACTTTTGAAGAAGGGTGGCTCGGCGCCCTGCCTTCTTATAAAGACGGGGAGGATATTGCTAATAGGTATACAAAAATTAATTATGTTCCGACAAAAGGCACTATTCTGCTAGCAGACTTTGCAGGACTACATTCAAGTACAAGATTAAAGGGCGCCCAAAGTAGAATTTCTATTGACACTACATTTGTGCTACGCCGCCCAGGAGATAATAGAGATCCAGAAAAAATTCACCACTGGAGAGAAAACGAGCGCGCCAGCCAGCAAACCTTGGCGATTTTAGGAAGTGATAAATTGTTCTTTTTTCCAGATGGAGATGAACAATTTGTAGACAGTGAAGGTGGGTTTAAACATCCTACAAATTTGCATGTTTTAGACTTAGGAGTTAAAGATGTCTAGGCAATTAGACATTTTATTTGTTCACCCCAATGCATCAAAAAAGATTTATCAGGATTTAAGTAATGATTATTCTGCTATTGAGCCACCGATATGGGCAGGGATGTTGGCACAACACTGCCGCTCTAGTGGTTTTGGCAGTCAAATATTAGATTGCGAGGCAGAGAGACTTAATTATATTGAGGCTGCACAGATTGTCAATGATATCAATCCAAGAGTCGTGTGTTTTGTTGTATACGGCCAGCAGCCATCTGCCTCAACTCAAAATATGCACGGAGCGGTTGGTCTAGCTGATGAATTAAAAAAGCTTGCTCCTAACTTAAGAACGCTTTTTGTTGGCGGTCATGTAGCTGCATTGCCAAGAGAAACGTTAAAAGAACCAAGCATTGACTTGATCTGCCAGAACGAAGGCGTATATACCATTAGCGCGCTGCTGTCCATTAACAATTTAGATGATGAGGTACAAATTAGCAAAGTTAAGGGCTTAGGATATAAGGTAGATGGAGTCCCTGTATTAAACGAGCCTTCGTCAATTGTTGCCAAGAAAGATTTAGGAAGAGACTTACCGGGAATGGCCTGGGATTTGTTGCCAGATATTAGCAATTATAGAACTGCCGGCTGGCATTCGTGGTCTAATAACACAGAGAATGCGCCATTTGCGGCTCTATATACAAGTTTAGGCTGTCCGTATCGTTGTTCATTTTGCATGATTAATATCATTAACAGAACCAATCCTGCGACACACATAGCTAGCGCCGATAGCAATGTTTTTAGATTTTGGAAACCAGAATTCATTATCAGGCAATTCGATGAAATCGCCGCAATGGGTGTTAAAAACGTCAAGATTGCAGATGAATTGTTTGTTCTTAATCCCCGCCATTTTATGAAGGTTTGTGAATTATTGATCGAAAGAGACTACGGGTTTAATATATGGGCTTACTCTCGAATTGATACTTGTAAGCCAAAATATTTAGAGACTCTTAAAAAGGCCGGCGTTAATTGGCTTGGCCTCGGTATTGAAAATCCAGATCAAGTACTCAGAAAAGAAATTCATAAAGATGGATTTAAGGAAGTTCGCATTTTAGATATCATAGAAGAAGTAAGAAATGCCGGCATTAATATTGGCGGCAACTACATCTATGGGTTGCCCATGGACACCAAAGAATCGATGCAGGCAACATTAGATTTTGCGCTTGAGAACAAAACAGAAATGACAAATATGTATTGTGCTATGGCATATCCTGGCAGCCCACTACATTTAACAGCAAAGAAAAAAGGCTGGAAACTGCCCGAGACATATGCAGGGTATAGTCAACATTCTTATGAAACACTAAACTTGTCAAATGACAACCTTTCAGCAAAACAAATTCTTGCATTTAGAGATAATGCTTGGATGACATATCATACCGATCCTTCTTATCTTAAATTACTAGAGGATAAGTTCGGACCTAAAGCTAAAGAAAATGTGGAAAAATCTACTAAAATCAAACTCAAAAGAAAACTATTGGGGGAATAATGAGACAAAAAAGTTCAATGATATGTTAAAATTGATGGAGGAGGATATATCACAATGACATTTAAGAAACTTAGGGCAAACGATATTATTTATCCGTTAGCTATGGAAACAATCACCGACAAAGACATTGATGCGCTTAGCGAATGGCTTAAATCGTACCCAAGACTCACAAAAGGTGATTTAACCTTAGAATTTGAAAAGTTATGGGCTGAATATATCGGCACAAAATATGCTATATTTTGTAATTCTGGATCTTCTGCTAATTTATTAATGGTGTATGCAGCATTACATGCGGGCCTAATAAACAATAAAAAGATAGCAGTTCCCTCGGTGGGTTGGGTCACTACGCTTTCGCCGGCTATTCAGTTTGGTCTTGAACCAATAATGGTTGGCGCGGATCCCAATACCTTTGGTATAGACCTGGATCAGTTAGAGGAGCTTTGCGAAAGAGAAGCACCAGATGCGGTTATCTTTGTCCAGGTTTTAGGAGTACCTCATTATAAAGAAAGACTTTTGACATTAAAAGAAAAGTATGGATTTACTTTATTAGAAGATTCCTGTGCTGCTCTGGGCGCTGAATATTCTGATGGTTCAATGGTTGGAACTATCGGCGATATATCTAGTTTTTCCTTTTATTTTGGCCATCAGCTTTCTTCAATCGAAGGCGGAATGATAAACACTGATAGTAAAGAGCTTTATGATTTAATGTTGATGTTGCGTAGTCATGGTTGGGGAAAGGATTTAGATGCATCTGCATATCAAAGTTTGGTAGATAAGTACGACATCGACGATTTTCATAAGCCGTTTACGTTTTTTGTAGCGGGATTCAACCTCCGATCCACTGACTTACAAGCATTTTTGGGTATCAAACAAATGGAAAAAGCCGAGCATGTGGCGCGAAGACGCTACGAAAACCATATACGATATGCAGAAAATTTAAAAGGATATGTGACCTTTCAAGATTATGGAAAACATAAGCCGGTTTCTATATCTTTTGGAGCCCTTGCCCGTAGCAAAGAACACCGCCAGGAAATTATTAATAGACTTGTAGAAAATAAAATTGAAACACGAATTTTTAGTGCAGGCAATCTAGGTTTGCATCCTTTCTGGGTAGAGCGTTATGGAGCTTTCCAAGATGAAATCAGCAACCTTATTCATTCCACAGGCTTTTTTGTGCCCAACTATCCCGAATTAACTAATACCGATATCGATTTTATTTGCAAAATTATTAAAGGTGAACAATGAAGTTAT
>TARA_R110000824_G_scaffold25410_5_pt1 | contig 10850 bp, 9 predicted proteins | sample TARA_R110000824 | Tara Oceans TARA_R110000824 (sample SAMEA4397747) | marine metagenome | biome: Polar Biome; feature: [MES] marine water layer (ENVO:01000295) within the mesopelagic zone...; material: water (ENVO:00002006), including particulate matter (ENVO:01000060) such as...... | reverse complement strand
CTGTTCGTAGCGTCTGCATGGATGTAGTTAAATCTACGCTTACAATCAGACTCTTCTCTTCTGTATGTTGCGTAGAATGCGTGATGCTCATTCGTTGCGTTAATCTGTTCTACTGAATCAGGCACAACAAGGGATGCAAAGTTCGCACTCCCCTTGCGTTGCTTCAACATAACTCTTGCTAAGTTCTGACTTGCTAACCCGATTGCAGGTGAACCACTATCTGAGAAATATATCCAAGCATGAGTGTTCTTTACAACTAAGTCCCAACAAGTAAAGTTCATTGTTGGTGCTCCGTAAGTAGCATCATAAGCAGCAGTTGGCAATCCTGATCTATCATTAACCGTTACAGCACTCTCGCTACCACCCGAAGGTATGTAAACGTGCAGAAGATTTGTGATTGTTGTCCGATATAAGAAGTGCAAGTCACCGCCTGTTGCCACCGCCAATGCACATCCACACCAACTCTTCAGACTTGATGTTGCCCCTGTTCCTGTAACAACGGGTGAGGTTGCTAATGATGTTGGTGAACCTGCCCCTGCTGCTGGGTTTGAATTAGCAGCGTAAGAACGATAGTTAATTTTATCTGTAGCAGCGTTCAACATATATGCGATGTAAATAGTTTCTGATGCACCACCATCGCCACCCGGAGTTGTAACAATAACAGGAGCGTGCATATCACCACCTGATTCAGTCAATATAGCGACACCACCAAATCCACTCATGTTCTCTGCGGTTACGTTAGACTTTCGTGTGTATATATAATATTTATCATCACCCTCATCATAATATTCATATATTAAATGTAAAAATCCTGCACCATCTATTTCAAGATCGACTGATTGAATAGCATCATCAGCATTTGCACCGCCTGTATCAATGTTCTCAACTTCTTGAACTTCAGCCCATGCAGGCGTTCCTGCACTACTCCATGTTGCATTGTAAATATTTGTTATTTTTAGCACACTCAGGACTGACTTGTTCTCACCTGAAGTTGCATCACCGTCATTACGCTTTACTAAGGCTACATAAATAGTGTCATTAGCACTATCAAGCACCATTGAATAATCAAGCCAATCTTGATCGTTATGCGAACCGGGAGCAGCTGAGTTCCCTCCAAAGTCTAAAACAGATGCAGAAAGTGTTAGCTTTCCGACAGCATTTGTTGACGTAGTTGTTTTCCATGTTATCTCGCCATCTGCACCCTCAACTCCTCTGTGAAGAATAAGAGAAAGAACCTTAGACGATACGAGATAATTCAACCTGCCTGCGAATACGTATGTCGAACCACCATTAGACCCAACTAATACTGTTTTTCTACGATGAGAGTTCCATGTGAAGTTGTTTGCAATTACAATATCACTTGCATTCACAATCCTATTTGCCACAGGGGTAGTATATCCAAAGGATTGAGCACAGTTCGCATACTTTAGAGCATAGCCATCTCGCTTAACCAATCGACCACTTGGGTCAATTTCAAAGTCTCTATTAACGTCTGCTGATGCAGAGTTACGATCAATCGTAGATGTATCCCTATTGATACCACCGAACTTCTTTATTTCAAATACTTTAGCCATTATAGCCTTTGCAACGCTCTGATTAGTTCCCTAAGTGCATTACTGTTGAGTCTTTTATACTCACCATTCGGAGCACTAAACTGCTCATCGGGTCTGCTGACATAGTAAGAGAGGTAAAATGTACCACTATTAGCATTGCCCGTTTCTATCATCCTTAGCCTAACTATCGGATACTCAACTAAGAAGCTATCCCTAACAACAACAGGCGTTGTATTGCCTGCTATACCCGATCCAAACATTGTCTTAGTATTCTCGTAGCCATAGTTCCATCCACGAGTACCTGACGTATATCCGAATGCAGCCGAGTCATATACAGCACACTGTTCTACGATTACCGCAACAACAGTAGTTCCTACTTTCGGTGGGTAGGCAAGTACATGAACTGTCTGCCCAATAAAGTTTTCCATATCAAGATACTTGCCACCATGCCAAATATCATCATTGGTCACGTCTGCAAGTCCACGAGTGAACACAGTATCTTGTGCATCTATTGATACATCAAATAAGTAGCGTTCTGAGAATAGAACATCACCTTGATTCTTATTGTATGATGTCAATGCACCATCTTGACCAATGCCTGTTCTCGTTACACGATTAACCGTAGAGTCCTCTAACCCACCGTCACCGGGGTCTGATGTTGAATAGCCATCTATAACTAACAGAAATGCTAATATTGCTATTAGCCCATTTAGGAAATGTCTAACTCGAATCCTTCCACTCCTTGTGATAAGTAATAATCGCTTGCCTGTGCAATCTGATGTTTGCCTTGACCTTCAATCAACTTGACAAACTCAGAGTGTAACCTTCGCATCTTTTCCTCTGCATTCCGTATCATTGTCGGACTGCCAATATCGTCACCATGCTCCGCAATAGCAGCACTAATTAGCATACCATCTAATACATTCAATGGAAACTCAGGCTCATCGCCACTCGCTGATAATGCAGTTGGTGTTGTGAAGTGAGATACTGCTAATGTTGATTGTGCTAAAAATACATCGTCTATCCTCACATAATCAGCAGCGGCAGGCGTAGATGCACAAGTAATAACAATATCGCTATTAGTTTCTTGTGCCTTAAATTTTACAAAAATTATTTGATATGATGTGGTTAGCGTTGATGCCACCACATTAGTAAATGAGCTACCAATAGTAACGGTAACTACACCACCGCCCCATCCGAGCTTAATTTTCATTTTCAATCGAAGCACATAATGTTTACCAATAACCAAGTCGCTCGCCCCACCCGTAAGAGATGCAAGTGATGTGTTTGCTGCTAAAGATGAAATGGTTAGCTCATTTGCAGCTATCTCACCATCGGCAGCCGAAGCATCAATCGTATTTCCTGTGTCGGCAGTCCAATCACCAACACTATCAGTAAAGTCTGCACTATCAGTATCGGTTATGATGTTAGTAGGAGCAGGTGGGACTGCATCGAAGTGTACTTTGCCTCCGTATAAGGCATATTGTGTAGGCTTTCCAGCTACAATCAATCCCCCTTGCTCAAGCCTTTCTATATCCTTAATGTCAACTAACTGCAATGGTGGGCTATTAGTAGGTGTAATCTGTCGCATACCCAAATAGGTGCTTGACACATTATCGTTACTTGACCCACGAAGAGTATATACCCAATTCACTCCATCAGCAATCAATGATGTGATTGCCTCTATGAATTGATATTTAGCAACAAGTCGGTTATACCCACTATTGAGAAGTATCTTATATTGAGCATCGGTTATTCGGGGATTAGTTGTATCTGTATCCCGTAACCGATTTCTCATTCTTGTAATTAGCTCACTAAGAATAGCCATTAGGTCTTATCCTGTTTTCTTTGTCTTTTGAGCACGTTTCTTATGTACCTCAAATCCACGAGACTCTATCTCTCGCTTTAACTCATCAATACCCAAGTTCTCAACACTGAAGTCGCTTGTGAACTCAACAGGTATTGGATACTCGCCTTCGTAAGTTCTGAATGTTCGATGGTCTGCATCAATAAGAATCTTCCCAAACTTATCGGGAACATCCATCACTGATGGAAGCACATCGGGAAACTTATAATGCTTACCATTGAACTTCTGTGTCCTTGTGTAGGGACTTAATTTTACTCTTTCTATTACCATGTTACTCTTCTTTGGGTTATGAGGGTGAGCCGAAGCCCACCCTCACAGGTTATTATTTAGGTAACTATTGTTACTTTGCCCCAGTTGTCTCCTGCGGCATCTTTTACATACACGAACCCTGTTACGGTGTCAACCACAATTGATCCTATTGGATGAGCGTTGTAGTCGCTATCACTTTGTGGTGTCGCATCGCTTAGAATGAAATGAATGAACGTCTTATCCAACCCACTCTTTATTCTAAAGAAATTCTGATTGGTGTAAGTTGTTGTTACATCCGACTTGCTTGTACGCCCATCTTCCAAGAAGAGTTGCATACCGCTATTAGTCACTTGATCTGCTGTTGCGTCAGCCATTATTTAGCTCCTTATGCTAATGCTGGTGAATTTGTCGCAAGAACTGCGGATGAGAAATTCTGTACGGTAGTAGGTACTGTAGCAATAGTATCATAGTCATCATTACGATTTGCACCCCATATCATTGTAGCTCCGATAGATTCTACACGAGTGTAGTCACTTACCTTTGGAACCATGCTGAATGAGTTGACCTGACCAACAGACATTGCGTTTGAACCAACAATCAAGCTAACCTTTAAGTTACGGTCAGCAGCATCAGTTGATTCTACGGCATTAATTTGATTAAGCTCAGAAGTTTCAGCAGAGTCAACAGCACCATATAGTACGGTTGTTCCGCTTGTTTCGTGAACTTCCATGCCTACCATGAGATTCTCCATAATGGCAAAGCCATTGTAGTAAAGCTCACATCCATTAAGCATTGGATCATCAAGAACCTTGCCTCTGAACGCACTTTCAGTTGCCTGAGCAATACGTGTATCGGCACGAGCCTGAGCCATTACGTCAGGATGAACAAACAGTAACCAAAATGGTTTACCGTTTACCTTTCCTGCCGGAGAGATACGTTTTTTAATCAATGATGGCTTGAATGTTTCGAGCAAATCTGCCGAGAACGCACGAGCGTCTGTAGCAGCACCATCCATCGTATCTAACGCTGATGCGATTGTGCTCATGTATGTAGCAGTAGTGCCACTCCATGTTTGCCATCCTGAGTCAGCGACAAAGAAGTTAGGGTGATGACGTTTGCCAATTGCACGACCACCTGTGGCAGCCGAAGCAATGATGCCCGGATCAAAGCCTTCATAGAAAGCCTTGCTAATACCCCATCCTAAGCGATCAGAATACCAATCGACCAATGATGGGCGAGCTTGGAGCATTGATTGAATTTTGCTATCACGAAGCGTATTCATCGGACCAATTTTCGTATTAACAGCGTGTGCAAGTGCATTCACATACACAGGATGTTGAACGGTTGCCAAATCCTCTTCGTTACCTTCCAACTGTAGATCACCGAGTATCCCGTTACCAATCAAACGCTTTGTTCTTGGTACATATAAAGTATCTGTACCTTCAGATTTGAATTGAGTAAACTTGGTTATCGGACTCTTAGTTGGCATAATTACTTTACTCGTGCCGGAAGCATGAGTGTTGTCATTACGGATTTCACCCATAAAGGATGCCCAAGGATTAGTGTACCACATCTCCTTTTCCGTAATTCGTGTGACCGCTTGAGGGGTTAAATTCCCAAGCGATGCTAATGTAGCAGCCATAGATTATGTCCTTTTCATTAGGTTAATTTTACAATACCCCCTGCTCCATGAGTTGTTTCGCTGCAAGGTCAACGGCATCGTCAGACATCGCATTCCATGTGTCAGCAGAAACCTCATCAACAAGAGGTCTATTTTGTTGCAGATTACTCGGTAAACCTTTCATTGGTGCTCCCTTGCCCTTTAGTTTGGCAATCATTTCGGTAGCACCCTGATTCTTTAACATCTGCTCATATCCAAGTTTGCCACCTGCTTGCCTAACAGACATTAAGACAGCACCTTCGGATAATGATGGGGCAACCCCACCCTGAGTTGGATCGAATGCCCTAATTACATTGTTTGCGTCCACACCCTTATTGGATGGGTCAGCATTAAACATTGCAACTTCCTGAGACATTGCATTCTGTTGTCGCATTTGATCAAACTGAGCATTCTGCTTCTCAATGAGAGGATTTATGCTATTCTGCATAAGCTTTTCATTGCCTTCTATTTGCAATGCTTGTTGGTATTTGCCCCAAGTATCCATGCTTTGATTTTGCTGGTACTGAGCCAAATAAGAATCAGACGATTGAGCCTGTGATTGTGCGAACTGTTGAGGTTGATGTGTTATTTTTTGCTCCATGTTCGCAATACGAGTTGTCATATTCGTACTGAGATCGTGATAAGCCGTTTGTGTATCCGCAACACGTTTATTCGCATTCTCTAATTGAGAATCAAACTCTGTTTTCTGTTCACCCAACTTCACAGTCAAGTCATCAGATGTCATAAGCCCATAATCCGCAGGGTTAAACCCTTCGGGTAAGACTTTGCTTTCAGTTGATGAATCTTCGGGTACAGTATCTTCACCTAAAGGGTCATCCATGTCGATATTGTCTAAATCAATATCAGGTTTTTCAAGTTCTGCCATTGTGTTTTTCCTTTATGCTATGGCGTTACGTTCCCACTCTACGGGTCGAGCTACGAGAATCCGCATGGGTTCGGTTGTTTCCAAACTATATTTCACAAGGGTCGCTATTGCGAGAATCCCGGTGATGGTATAGATTGCACAGGCGGTTGTCCACCGCCCTGATTTTCATTTTGATTATTAGCGAACTGTTGTTGCGTTAATTGCTCCAACTTATCCGCTACCTCTCTCGCATTAGGAAGTGACGAGCTTCTCACCAACTCAGGTGTCAATATTGCCATCTGTTCCGGTGGCAGAGCTTTTACTATCTCTGACCAAGCCGCCATGCTTTCCTCACGTTGAGATTTTACGTGCAATTCTTCTTCAAGCACGATGTCATATTTACCCACAGATACATCATTTAGCATCCTGCCAGTAGCGTCTTTAGTGTTGATAGCAACAATCTCGCTCTGAGTGGGATCTTCTCCTATAATTCTGAATATTCGTTCCTCTGTATAATCTTTTTGTATTCGTTCTATCACAGCCGTTCCAAGCAATCGTCTTGCCATCCCAAACGCTGAGAATATCGGAGCCATTGATGTTACACCTTGAGCAACCTTTGCCCTAAATAGCGTGCCTGACTCTTCAGATGATTCTGATTCACCACGCATAGCAAGCGGTTGTGCTGATATTCTTTGAAAGTCAACATCATTGCTATTCATCAATCCATTCCATCCTGACGGGAATGTCTGCTGTAGGTGCTCTATAGCACCTGAGCTTCCTGCTCGCATACCATAGAATCCGGGTTCACTACCTCGATCTTTCAAGTCCTTCATCAATTCATCCTCACCGGGAGGCAATATCATTCCACCTGCAGGCATCTTCTGAACAGCATCATTCATCGCTGATCTTGCTCTATTCTTTTCCTCTTGAACACCATGTAGATTCTCTACATATCCAATAGAATTTACTATCGGTAATCCGGCAAACTTCATTGGGAAGAATCCGAAGAATGGATAGTAATAATAGTCATGCCTCTTGGTAGCAAGTATCTCATGGATGTACGGTAGTGATACTGTTTGTTCTAAATAGTACCTAACCCCCACAGACACAACAGAGTAGTCAGCGTCTATGAATGACTGAATATCTGACTTCTCAGGAACTTCGTGTACCTCGTTGCTGACATTGTGAACGAGCTTTACGATACGTTCTTTCTTGCGTTCCCATAATTCCACCACACGATACAAGTCATTAATACGATCAACGAGATCATCTTGAGATGTGTTCCTGAATGGTGCAGGCATTTTAGACGATAATAGCCTCCATGCGTCTGCGATACTATTACTATCGGGTGGTTTCTTATCTACACTATCTGACCAACGATCATGTATTGCAGCCCAAGTCATCCACGCACTCTTGATAACACGCTTCCAATCTTTCTGAAATGGGTCTTTAGCATCGGGGTCGGGCAATATCATTGTATTGTCCCCCGGTGTAATCTTTATCTGAGGGAATACAGGATTTTCTTCATGGTCAGTTTCAAGTTCAACCCATCCAACGCCACCAATAACACCTGCTGTAAACCATTGCTCTTCAACATAATCTTGATTGTTACTGTTAGCTATATGCTTCATTATCTTAGACATGATTTCAGCTATCTTGTCATCGCCATAATTATCTACAGGAATAATCTTGTCTGACTTAGGTCTTGTTCTTTGGAGTCCAAGTAGTTGCATTACAAGGGGTAACTCAAGATTGAGCGTAATCACGGGTCTGTTCTGTTTCTTTAACTTCTCTCTAACCTTATTATCCCATTGATCGCCAAGCACCATTGCGTTGTTATTGCGAATAGCCTTGAGTCGTGCGTTCCACTGTTCGAGATGATAGCGATGAATGGTTACTATTTCTGTAACCTTTTCGAGTTCTTTTTGTCTTGCTTCGTCCGTTTTCTTTGCCATTATTTCTGTCCTGACCAATAGCCCGTACTGTTGTCAGCAGGTGTTAAATGTTTCTTACGCCAACCTGTAATAGCCACAGCCCTTTTTATCACATAGGGCAAGTGATCTCTTCGTGCTCCCTCGTATGTTAAGGCGTTAGCGATAACACTATCGTCCCATTGTCCTGATTGTGCGTTCATTCGACCCTTATCATCTCTGACAAACACTTTCGATTCTCTAATAACCTGCAAAGATTTAATACCATCAGTACCCTCTCTGATTCTTTTCTGCATTTCACCAATCAACGGTGGTTTGGAATCGCCTGTAGTACGCCACCCAAGCATCTCTGTTGATGGCTCTGCATCCGTATCCATAACTCCACGATGATAAAAACGTGCAAGCGGAATACCATACTTCTTAAATAGATCACGAGCGTACATTAATACTGTTAGACCATCCTTGTTTCGCTCTACGGCTACAAGCGGATAAAAAGACTTAGGAATGCTTCCACCGTAAAATACTATAATACAAAGGATTAGTCTTGCGACCTCATCGCCATCCATTTTGTTTCTGAAATATAGAACTTGCTTATTATTTATCTTATCCCACAGTGAGCCAACATTGAAGTCAGTATCTCCTGCCTTCTTCTTATCGCCACCACTGCTCTTCTGTAAACCCTCAGACGTATCAATTCCAAGCACATACCGATAAGCCCACTTATCTTCACCCTTACCCTTAGGCATATCATATATCTCAACGTCACCATGTAGATCGGGTTCAAATGTTACTGCACAGGCATTCTTGCCACTCTTATCCTCTTCTTCACGAAGGATAAAGTTGCCACGTACCATTTCGTCACCACCACGCTCTTCGATTTCCATCTCACGCTTCTGTAACATCTTCATATCGAATACGGGTCTACCCGATGATATAAACGCCTCGTCCTCACTCGCAGGATATTCCTGCCTAAAGTTATCCCAATCACCACCACAATCATTTTGCAGAGAATACTTCATCCATTTAATCTGCTCTTTCGACAGCTTAAATCGTTTCTCGTAATACCCTTCTTCCTGAGTAGCGACAATCTCTTCACCATCTTCTAATGGGATTTCATATTCAGGATGTTCCCACCACGGGAAGAATAATGGTAAAAAATCGTTCTTGCCACGCTTAGCATCATACCACATCTTGCAAAAATGATTACCAACACCGTAAGCGGTACTCTCTATAATGACCGTACCCTCTCGTGGAACTGTCTGCATTAGACTAAGCATTGCCTCTTCAGCAAATTGCCACTTAGAAAGTTCCGATATATGGACTGCCTGATACGTACCCGATGATGATGCTAATGCGTTCTTTGCGGTCAATACCCTAATAGACGATCTTAACTTCCCAAACTCTAAGCCTTTAGCACTTCCTGCTGTACGCTGGAATGGTCTAAGGGCTTCGGGAAAATGTTTATGATAAGTCTTAAACATCTTATAAAGATTAGTAGATGCTCCGTCCTCGTGGGCAATAATACATGAACGATAATCGGGCGTTGTAGTAGTTTGTTTATACATGAACGCCTCTGTCCATGTGGAGAACCCCTGCTGCCTTGCTTTTAGTGCTATGATACGAATTGGCTTTCCTTGTCGGATCAGAGAAGCTACAGCATTGTTAAGTCTTACTTGTGAGGGATTGAACCGTAATGGAACTAATCCCTCAGTCTTACTCTGAATCTTTAAGAAAGCCTCTGCATATAGCCCGAAATTCTCAGGCAGCAGAAGTTTTCTATAGGCATCTATATCTTTTTTAGATACTGCCATTGGTTAGGAAGCAGTTACTCTACCACCAAGACTCTCATATACCAGATACCATGTTATTGCTCCTGTTGATGTAGCCCCAAAGTCAATAGTAATATCACCATCAAAGAATAATGAGTTAGTATAAACAACAGTACCCTCACTTGATTCACCACCATCAACACCAACAGCTAAGTTGGCACTAAAGTCGCCCGTATATCTAATTATCGTACCAACGAGCATATCAACGATGTCGCCACCTGTGCCGGATATGGCATAAGTAGCACCTCCTGCTTGGTCGGGATCAAACTGCATAAACACAGTAGTTGCCTGATCTTCAATCTCGGTAGTAACCCTACCCCACAACTCTTTAATCTTGACAAACCCACCATTTACTGAGAATATATCTCTTGCGGTAGTGTCAATAGTCGTTGTAGAAGCCGTTACTAACCTCTGTGCTCCATAAGCATCGCTTTCAGGAATCAATGCAAGTATATCGCCAACCACATATGTTCCAGCCATTGCCGATGTGGTGATTTGACCCGTTGCTGATACCAAGCCACTTACCGTAGCAACAATACCGTCATTCGATGCAGTGCCACACTGAATACCCTCAATGACCCATCCTCTATCAAAGAATGTATCAAGGTCTTCTGCACCAAGTGCTCTGGTCAGGTTTCTAAGTGACTCTACTTGAAACACTGTAGTGGAAGTCGTTACTGAGCTTACACGTACTAAAAAGCCACCCTTGTAAGGCAACTGTCCATGAATCTTTCCACCGTTGATTTCGCCTACTACGAATCCCGATGCTTGTTTATCCTTAAAAGCCATTCTAATTCCTTTCCCTGTTCGTCAGGTTATTATTTGAGGTTCCGCAACCTCGTTTATTTTCAAAAAGCAAAAAGTCCAACCACCAATTAAAGTGATCGGGCTTGCTT
>TARA_R110000824_G_scaffold3864_1_pt1 | contig 10861 bp, 17 predicted proteins | sample TARA_R110000824 | Tara Oceans TARA_R110000824 (sample SAMEA4397747) | marine metagenome | biome: Polar Biome; feature: [MES] marine water layer (ENVO:01000295) within the mesopelagic zone...; material: water (ENVO:00002006), including particulate matter (ENVO:01000060) such as...... | reverse complement strand
GACTCATCAACTTCTACTTCTTCTATAGCACCTGTATCTTGATCCATATAAGAAAGAAATCCAATTCTTTTTCTAGACTTCCAATACACATTTGTAACTTCAACTAATCTATTTCTGTAAGAGTTAGCATCTTTTTTAGCATTGTTTGCATATAAAAATCCTATATCATTTTCATGGTGTCTAGGCTCTTCTAATTCTAAAACTTGTTGTTCTGTTAAACTTTCATAGTAATGATCTATTACTGTAGATGGATGTACGTATTTTCTAACTAGTGCCCAATCACCATCTTCAACAAATTCTAAATCTGGATCTAAATCATAGTCTACATCAATAGGATTAAGTACATCATAGAAAGGTTCTCCATTTCTAACTCCTCTGTGCGTGTATACTTCTCCAGATACTAAATAATGAAACCAAGATTTTTGTATTTTGTCATACACTTCTTGATCTTGCATAATATAGTTTAATGCTTGTTGCCCTAACACAGCTCTGTTATCTACATAACTGTTTTCAAACATTTCTGCTATGTGCTGAGGAAGTTGCACCTCTTGTTCAGGATCTACTCCCATATCCATTCCTTGATTTTGTACAGATTGTAAAAAATGTTGCTGAAGATTTTGAAATATAGCTTGAGTCTTAGCTTGTTCTTTAGCACTAATTGAATCTGCATTTTGTACAGTAACGGTATAATTGAGAGGTCTTTTAGATTTTTCACCTAATAGAAGATCAATTATGGGTTTGATAATAGGGTAATTACGCATCTCTGAAGGAAAGTTCTTACGAGATTTACCGTATGGTTTTAAAACGTAGTTATAATCTGCCTCGTCAATTACACCGTTGTAATAGTCGTATAATATTTTTATATCGTCCTTGCGGTTAGCATGTCCAATACCTGAATTAGAAAGATCAATAAATGCTTCTACACATTGTTCTCTCCATTCTTTTGTTTTTTGTCGTAAAGGCAATTTCTGCCTTGGAATTTTATCGTAACCCATAATCTTACAAAAATAGTAAATTTTCTATTAGTTTTTACAAAAAAAATATTTTGTACGCGCGTTTTATAAATATACCACTAATTATAGTTCCGATCAAACCAACTATTAGCAGAATTGTCTTCTAGTACTTCTTTTATTTCAGCATTATATAATTCTCTTGTGTGATACATCCCAATCATAAATGCCATAACTCGGTCAAAGTTTCCTTTGTGATTAAACTTAATAAGCTCTAATAATAAAGCAGGGTCATATATTTTATGAAGATTTAATGTTTGATTACCTTTATCATCTGTACTTCTATTAGTATTTAACCAATCTCTAATATATATTTCTCCTTGCCTTTTTCTAGCTTCTGTCATGTGCATTCCATACTGACGTTTTACAGTTTTAGAACGTAAATCTTTTTTATCAAGCATTTCAAACTCTTCCTGTAGCCTATGTAACTTTCTATGTCGTTTAGCATATGCTATTACCTCGCCTCTATCATTTTCAAAACCTATCTTGCATCCATAATAATCTGCAAGCATAAATAAATTTTTATTGTACTCATCTTGTGTTAAAGGCCTACCAACATAGCTTGCAACTATTATATCATCAGGTTGAGATATATTATTTGGTCGTTTTAAAACATATGCTGCTCCTAAAGATGTAGAATCTGCAGATTGATTTTGACCATAAGGGTCATGGCAAATTACATACATATTAAGAGGTACTTGACCTTGAGCGTTTCTATACGGAGCTTCATAAATAACTACACCACCTGTAGTATCATCATCTTTTCTATGCGGGTATTTTATAATTTGTTTTATATCTCCATCAGGTGTAAATTTTATATCACCATCTTTTCCATAGTAAAATTTCCCTATTGTTCCTATAGCTTGTAAATTTCTAGCTTTTATATTATTATATTGTTCTTGCAAAGATGCTACATCAAATAAATTAGCTGTAACTCTTAATGTAGCTTCTTGTGGAGAAAAAGGATGCTCAGCTATGTACTGATCTAAAGATTTTGCATCAGCAGCTCCTTTTTTCTTGTCTCGCATTTGTTCTTCATAGTTAACCGCTTTTTCTTCTAAAGAATTACCATCATCATCTATAAATCCATCTAAGTTTTTTTGTATAGGTATAAAATATCCGCATTTTGTACCTATAGCTCCTTCATCCCATATATTATCATAATCCATACAGTCATATGCTGCTGGATTATAAAATATTTCTTCCATTGCTTCAAAATCAGACCCTTCTGTACCGCCTGTACCAAATGCTACCATCATTCCTAATGTTTTAGCACCTTGTCTCATTGTAGGCATAGTAACTTCCCATGCTTTTAATAATCCTGGAAAAGATCCTGCTTCTTCAAAGAAAACTAACTCACCTGCTTTACCCCTTACTTTATCTGGATTATCTTTTAATGATACTCCCATAATTTGAGACTTCATGCCCATTTCTATCTCTAATCCGTTTACTTTCTTTTTGTATCCAGACATTTTATGCATTTCTCTGTCCTTTAATCTAGGTTGAGACCATGCTGTGTGATCATCTATAAATGCTAAAAAGTCCCAAGCTTTAGACAAAAGACCATCACCAATTAAGAATTCTTTAGATGCAGCAAAAACAAAGTTTTTAGAATTTTTTACAAAAAAGTAATTACGCGCAAGCATAGAACCTGCTTTATACGAGTACCCCTTACGCCTAGCTTTTAAAACAATCATATGTTTGTTAGTTCCTCTAGCTTTATCTATTTCCTGGAAATATTCCCAGTCCCCGTCATAAAATCTAGGAAATGTACGCTCACGTTTTGCTTGAGTTGTACCATCTGGTAACACTTCATCTACAGCTCTATCAATAGGGCAATAATTAAGATAAAAATAATGAAATCCTGTAACATGTATATCATCTATAGTATAACCATAGAGACAACGATTTTTTTCTTCGTCCCAAAATTCATAATACTCTTTAGTACCTGGTAATGCGTTTGTAAAATATCCATTAGTTAAAAAGGATACTGCTGAAGGCCTTACTCTGTCGGTGTTTGTAAATTTTGACATTTATCTTTTATTCTTACAAGTTCTGCACATTTTTCATACTCCTCTAACTCCGTAAAATGACATATTACCATATCAATTACATCTGGGGTTTTGCCGTCTTCTTCAAAAGGGTTAAAGGGTAAAGGATATTGTTCAATATCATCTTCTAAGTTTTCTGCTATTGTGTCTAACGTTTGTTTTCCAGTTATAAAACTGTAAGCATTGTACATTGCTTGATTATATAATTCTAAGTCTTCTAAAAAATCCATTACATGCTATATTTGTTTACTTCTATTCCTCCTCTATTTGTATTAGCGGCTTGTTCTTCTTTTTTAACTATTTCTTCTAGTCTTGTTAGCCCATCTACAACTTTTCCCATTTTTTCAAGATTATTTATTAAATCTTTTGCGTGAAATATAGGTTTACCGTTATCATCCATTAATGTTAAATCTATTGTTCTAAAATATTTTTCTAATTTAACTACAGACTCGTTAGCTGCTTTTAATAGCCTTACTGCAGAAGTTTCAATTAATTTTTCATATTTATCACAAGCTGCTAACACTTTTGCAGTAGGTTCCCATTTCTTATTACCAAATATACTGTTTTTTACTTCAAGTATTCTTTGTTCCCACTCATATACTGAAAATGGAGACCTGTGATCACACATAAAGTATACAAATCCTAACTCTTCAGTTTTTAAATCTTTAAATTCAATAACTGTTTTAGAGTAAGGACTAGGTACTGCTTTATTATCTTTAATATATATTAAATCGTCTCTTAGTTTCATTTTTTAGCGTTTTTTAATTTTTCTATATAATCTACTCTCCCTTGCTTAACAGAAAACTTACCAAAGTACGGTAAACGTACTGTATCAAAGTTTCCTTGTTTCATTACTTTTGTAACGTACTTAAATTGGTACTCTACAATTTCTGTTACAGTCTTTAAAGGCAAATTATGCTTTGTTGCTAACAATTGTACAATTTCTTTTTTATTTCTAGCCATTACTTATCGCCTTCCCATTTTTTCTCAGGGCAGTGTTGTGTTTTCATTCTAGCTTTAAACTCTAAAAGACATCCACACTTACCACAACGTTTATTTTTCTTTATTAAGAAAGGACATTGATTACAAGTGTCTAATCTATCTTTGTATTCTTCAACAGTACATATTGGAGCTCCTTTTGCAATAAAATCTGCAGATGCTGCAGTAAAACTTTTTACCATTTTAAAAAATGATGGTGTATCTTGTTCTGGATTGTTCATAATGTTTATTTTTTCTTAACTGTTCCGTTAGGCCCCTTCTTTATACCTCCAAACCCTTTTCCTGTATAGGTTCTTTCCATAAAAGTTTTACAACACACTGCTTCTTCTGACACAAGGCCTTCTGAAGTAACTTTTATAGTGTAAGTTGCTATTTCTTTTTCTTTGTTACATTTTTTACATTTAAAATTCGCCATATGTTTCTTGTACTTCTATGTGCAAGCATTCTCCTTGTTGATCTTGCACTATTACTATATAATAAGATCCTACCTCGTAAAAACTAATTACAGTATTAGATCCTGTTGATATTAATTTCGATAGATTTTGCATTTATGTCTAGTAGTTGGTTTAATAAATAGTTCCCTCCAAATTTTGTAATAACTCTTTTGTCTTTAAACTTTTTAATATAGTTATTTAACGTGTTAGGATCTTTAATACCTAATGACCTTGCAACTTCTTTTTTATTGTCCATTGAGCATAGATTTTCATCTTTAGTAATTGCTTGAACATCTATAAATGAAGATAATGTCTTTAATTCTGTACTAGTTAAGTCAAAAATACCATTCCACAGTTGTAAATGCTTGTATGTACTATCAATATTAACTGTTATTCTCTTTTTCATCTTTAAATTTTATTTGAGCCCTTCCTCCAGAGAATATTATCTCTGATGTCTTAGACTGTTTATTAAATTCTTCAATATACTCAGATATATCAGCTTTATCACATATAAAAGTTAAAAACACTTGCAACTCTTTAGCTGCAAGCTTAGTTTTTTCTTCTAAGTCATGAATTTTTGCAGACTTTTCTAGTATAGCGTGATAATCATCTAAAGTTATTGAAACAGTTCCTGGAATCTTCATTAGAATTTACCTAATATCTGAAACTCATTAACAAACAGATACTGCACATCATTAATATGAATAAGCATTGCTTCAGAGTTAGGATCTACCATTACAGTGTCTCCTATCTTTGTTTGTCTACAGTCTGGGCCTACTGCTAAGACTTCTAAAATGTTTGTTTGTAATTGTTTTGCAGTTGCATCATCTAGGATAATTCCTGCATCTGTTTTTCTTTTTGAAGGGTTAGGTAATATAACCCAGCCTCCAAATGGAGTAAAATCAAATTTATCTTTTGTCATAATCTATAAAATTAGTTTATGCAAATATATAAATAAATTTTTTACATTTCCAAATGATAGTTAATAAAAAGTTCTTCACCAGGTAAAATATTCTGACACGCAACAAAAGATGCGATCATTTTATCCTGGTCAATACTCCAAATAACATTATGTTTAGTAGAATGATTTAAATGCGAGCAGTATCCATTAGTAGTCCATAAAGATTCTTTCTCTTTTAAACTAGGATAAGGCATTAAGAAAGGGTTTTGGTATTTATCAACTTCTAAAGGAAACCTTTGTGTAGACACGGGACACTCTTCTATTAACTCTCCAGATAATATCTTCACATCTGTATACAAGCCGTAGCCGTGCACTGGGCTATTTTTTAAAAACAATCCTTTGTGTTTAAAAATTCTCATTGTGGAATAGATATAGTTTCTCCCTAGGAGATTTATTCTTTTCGATTGAAACTTTATTTTTAACAGTGCTCTCATTGCGTACTCTGAGGACCAAGGGACACTAAAATTGATGTTAATTCACCACACTTACCTCTGTGTAATGTGTCCCAGCTAAAAACTATATTCTTTCTTTCCGAAGCTATTGGAGAAAACTCTAACCTTTATTTAAGGTCTACAATCCAACGTCTGACCCCCTACTGCCCTTTTGGTCCTCAGGGGTGATACACTAATGTGTGCTTCTAACTGTGCAAATATACATAAAAATTTTAACTGCCACAATTGTCGCAGTCTGGATTATTTATTTCACAAGCTTTTGGTTGCTCCATTTTTTCTAAACTATCAGTCCAGGCTTTAAAGAAATCTTCATCTTTCTTTTTACACTCACAATTTATAAGGTTTTTGTCGCACTGACATTTTTTTATTTTAGCTTCTTCTACTTCTTTTCTGTAAGGTGTATCGTTGAACATATTTTTTAAATTTTTAGGAACTGCAAACCTAGTAAAAAAAAATATACTAAAAAATTTTTTTCTAGTCTTTTTGTGAGAGAGGGAACCACTTTGATCAAAGACCCCTACTTTGTTTCGATTATTAGATAACCCCCTAAATTTATTTTTATTATGAAGAATATTGATTTAAATGTTACACTTGGTATAGTATCAAGTGTAATCGAGACAAAGAATGGTAACGACGCTTATCGTGTTGTTGTGTTTGAGCCACATATGGTTGAAACCGACACAGAGGTGACTATCATAGACTTTGAGGCTAAAGTCGTTCCCACAGAACAAGCAACAGTCATCTCGAAAGCTATGAAGAGTGGGAAGATTATCAAGATGAATGCTATTGTACGACAATAGTGTTTGGCTTGTTCTCTTACAAGGCAGTCCTCCGGGATTGTCTTGTTTCTTATACTATGATAACTCAGCGTACACTACGATACAATACAATAGATATATGTATTGAGAATTTGAGCTGATCTCAATAGGAACTAGAGGTGTGAGTATGGCAGGTAAGTCACTCACACCACTTTTTCCACCTTTTACAAACCCAATAGATTTATTCCTATTACATTATATAACACAATCATCTTCCAATGAAGATGTGTAGTAGATAGAGACGCGTTAATCCTGACGATCAAGAGGATAGTCTCTATTTACTATTAATACAAAGATATACTGACGAGTCTTTAATAGACGAAACACCTTAGAGTGTCTATATCAACCAATACTTACATTATGTCATACTTAAAACTAAGCAGACTTAACTTCTGCTACCAATTATTTGCATTCCTTTCAATACTTGGAATGGGTGCATTTGCAATCGCAGCAATTACTACATCTTTAGTATTATATGGTTGGGTTACTGCATTATTTGCATTGATATGTGCAGGCTGTATTAAAAGAGCTAACATGTATCAGACTAAGATGAATAACTATAACTTTAAACACTATCTTGATAAAAAGTATCTTGAGATTGAGGATGTTCCTGGACTTCAAGAGGCGATAGATAGAGAAATAGAACGAGAGTCGGTATAATACTCAGTATACAATAGGCGGAACAATAAGCGAACTTTATTGACGAATAAAGCAGGAGACGAAAATCAGTAAAGGCATATATAGATCCCGCTGATGCCTATTGCCTACCAACGCAACAAGAGAGAAGGAAATCCGACCTCGTTTTTAATACTATACTTAGATAAAACTCCTCTGGTGAAATACCTGGATAAGTATCTATTTGTCTTACCCAAACCTTCCTACTAGCTGTTCAGGCTATCAAGTCAGGGGTAAGAGTATAGTTTAATTTATTATTAAATCAATCTGCTTGTTGTCCATGAAATTAGGGCTAAGGATCAGAGGAAGGGGTGTTGCGTGTGCACATGATTAAAAGTCAGCAGCAAAGTGGATTACATTGCCTCAACAATGTATGGAATAACTGTGTGTGTAACCTTCTAAGTATTAAAATAACTAGTGTTTGCCTGAGAAACAAATACTAGTTAGATTGATTTATTAATATTCAAACAACGGATTATCTAATAATTATCTGTTCAATATCAGTTATACTGATGAGACTTTAATAGTCGAAACTACTCTTAATTGAGTAGTCTATAACAATATATTAATTAAAACATTATTATCATGGCAGAATATGCAACAGGTACTATGGATACCTTAAATCCAGGAGATACGCTACTTGTAGGCGCAAGAAAAGTAAACAGCGGAAAAATTCAATTAGAATTTGCTGAAATAGTTCAAACATCTGATAGACCAGTTAGCTTGCTAACAATCTTAAACAGATCTGATGAAAGATTTGCAACAAGAGCTCGTAGATGCTGGGTAACAGCTGAACCAAATGACGCTTCTGAAACATTCGGAGTAAACTTTGGCGATGATGGTGACTGGTATATGTCAGAAAAGGGAGAAGTTATGGATTTAAATATTCTTAACCCTGTAATTAACGAAACTCGTATGAAATTACGTATCGTTGAAACTACAACTCCTAATAAATGGCAAGAACAAAACCTTGAAACATCTGCAAAACGTAGAGGTAAAGAGGGAGATTATATTACTCACAAAGGTGACTACATCTTTAGCAACACTATGATGGTGTTATCTAATGATGATGTACAACACATCTTACTAGAGAGTGATACTGAAGCGGTTATTGTGGAGAGTAAGGAAACTAACACAGTAGCAGCTAAGCTTCCAGTGAGTGAAGATTCACTTGGATTCTAAACTTGTTTTTGGTAGTAGGGTGGGATTAATTTCTCACCCTATTTTATCAACATTTTATATACAAGTATAATATAAATAATTATATTTGTATAGCTAACCAATTAAATATATATGTCAATTAACAAAATACAAAACATTGTAAAAGACGTTATTACAAAAGAAGAGATAATCTTTAAAGGTAATAAAATAACAATTGATAAAATTGAAAAGGTATTTACTATACCTAAAATAATAAACACAGACATAGGCTTTCAGCTTATGTTTGGAACTAAATCACCAGGAGAAGCTACTCCTACTAAACCATCTACACGTTTACTAAGGTATACGCCTGTAGCATAAAATACTAATCTTTTAAAACATTTATTATGTCACACATGAGCTTCATCTATCAGATGATAACAGACGGATCGTATCCTGCATTTAAAGTTAACTATCAACTAGCACAAGAGCATGGATTAAAAAACTTCACATTTGGAAATGAAGAAATTTTAACAATGTATGCTAAACACGTATGTATTCTAGTAGATAAACATTTAATGAAAGAATACGAAGATTATTTAGAACAAAGAGCTGACGAAGCTTACGTAGATGACCACATACCATACTACAATGATTAAGCTAGTCACTTCGACAACATCAGCAATAACGTCGCCACATTATGGATTGGGAACAATTCAAGATGTGGTTGACTATTGCTCTTCAGTACCAGTGCTAGGCGTGGATACTGAAACAGAGGGTTTTGACTTCACTTGTAAGAAAATGATTATGTTTCAGATAGGTGATGCTAACCAACAATTTGTGATAGATACTAGACATATAAGCATAGAACCATTAAGAGAAATCCTTGAGTCTAAAAATATTATAAAAATACTTCATAACGCCAAGTTTGATTACAAGTTTATCAAACACTATAGTGGAATTGAACTTGAGTGTGTCTATGACACTTTCCTTGCAGAGCGTGTGATAAACTGCGGCAAGGATGGGGTGAGGTATGGACTAAAGGATGTATGTAAGAAGTACTTAAACGTAGAACTAAACAAAGAAGTAAGAAATCAATTTATAGGGTTAACAGGACAACCTTATAAAGACGACCAAATTATATATGGTGCAAAAGATGTAGAATACCTAATAAGTATTAGAACACATCAGTTGCCTATAATAGAAGAGTTTAAACTAAACAACGTAATTGATCTAGAAAATGAATCTGTACTAGCATTTGCTGATATAGAATACAATGGTCTAGACATAGACAAAGATGCTTGGGAAGTTATTGCACGACGAAGTGAACAAGAAGCTATACAAATGGCTTTAGATCTAGATGATATTATATTAACTAGTACAAAGTTTTCTAGGTTTGTTGCAGCATCTGTACAAGCAGACTTGTTTATTCCAATAGAAGATATACGTAAAGTAGATATTAAATGGAGTAGTCCTACACAAGTATTAAGAGTATTTAAGAAGCTTGTTCCAGAGCTTGAGAATGTTAACAGTAAAGAAATGTATAAGTATAGACGTCAGTTTACACTTATAGATAAGTATGTTAGATACAAAGAAAAGATGAAGTTAGCTACCTCTTATGGTAAAGACTTCTTCAAGTTTGTAGCCGGTGACGGCAAGATACATACTAGTTTCAATCAGATATTAGACACAGGCCGTGTTGCAAGTAGTAAACCTAACATGCAACAGATACCTGCAGATAATGCTTTTAGAAACTGCTTTATCGCTCCCGAAGGACATTGTTTTGTATCTTCAGATTATAGTAGTCAAGAGTTGAATGTCATCGCTTTTGGTAGCAAAGATCCAGTATGGATGGACGCTTTACAAAAGGGGCAAGATTTACATAGTGTGTGTGCTGAACTTGTTTACGGCGCACAATGGAACGAAGCTGCTGAAGATAGTTGTTCCTTCCTCTCTAAAAGAGTGAAGTGCAACTGTCCTAAGCATTCTAAGTTACGTACTAATGTAAAGACTATTAACTTTGGACTAGCCTACGGCATGGGACCGCATAAATTATCTAATACGCTTGACATCAGTATACCTGAAGCTGAAGCGTTGATTGATAAATACTTTGCAGCTTTTCCATCTATTGGTGGGTTCTTAGATAAACTAGGTAACTTTGGTAAAACATTTGGATACATTAAAACATTTCCTCCTTACAACAGGCGTAGATGGTTTTCTAAATGGTTTCCTAAAATTAATTCAGAGAAAGGAGCAGGGTTTGAACTTGGTAGCATAGAACGTGCTAGTAAGAATACACCAATACAAGGTGCTTCTGCTGA
>TARA_R110000824_G_scaffold294356_2_pt1 | contig 10863 bp, 14 predicted proteins | sample TARA_R110000824 | Tara Oceans TARA_R110000824 (sample SAMEA4397747) | marine metagenome | biome: Polar Biome; feature: [MES] marine water layer (ENVO:01000295) within the mesopelagic zone...; material: water (ENVO:00002006), including particulate matter (ENVO:01000060) such... | reverse complement strand
CAATGCCTGAAGAAGTAGAATTATCACCAATGCCTGAAGAGGTAGAACTGTCGCCAATGCCTGAAGAGGTAGAACTGTCGCCAATGCCTGAAGAGACTCAACCTACAGGTGGCATGTATCCTCTTCAAAGTGAAAGTGGTAGTAGTAGTCAAATGGGTGTTTGGGGAACACCTTCTGCCGAAGCGGTTGCAGAGACATTAACTAATATTAGAATGAGCGATAAGAACATCACCCTAAAAGAAGCTATTGCCACCATGATCGAAGGATTTGAAGAAGGGTATCGGACAGGAAGCGATCAGGAAGAAGCGTCAACATCAATGCGGTTAATGATGGACGAACTGGCAATGATGGGATCAGGATCTGTTGAAGGTGCGTTACGTTACACCGACGTGATCGACGTGATCAACAAGCATTTATCCGGCAGTGCCGGGTTGGGAACTGCCACGGCAACGACCAACGGTACAGCGACAATTGGCACGGAAGCTTTTGTCAGTCCCGATTACCAGGCACACCAGCAAAAAATGGTCGACGACTTGATTACGATGGCCGATTCTTCAGGAGAACTTTCACCTTACGATGATAACGCCATGATAACCCAATTCAATAAAACTGATATCCGCAGATTAATTGGTGCTGACAGAGGAGCATCACCGCCTTTCAACCTGACGGCACGTCAGAAGATTTCGCTAAACAAAATGGTGAGCCAACCGTGGTTTCAAGCGGCTATGAGGCAACAGGGATTAGGAGGAGGTAACATCTAAAGGTTATGGCTAATTATTCAGATCTGTTAATGAGTATCGTGTTTTTCGGGGATGCCTATGTCAAAGCACGGAAACGGAACGAAGCTGAAAAAGCTGACAGGGCTTATAGGCAACTTCAGGAAAAGATTCAACAAGCACAACTTGAAGCTGCTAACGCAAAAACAAAGGCGATAGAACGTGAAGAGAACCGGTTAGCAAAAGAACGGGAAAGGAAAAGTGCCACCGAACAAATAGCACTTCGCGGAGGCGACGTGACAGATGTTTCAAGGGCTAGGGACGCCATTCGTACCGATAAAGAATACTTTATTTCACCAGAAGGCACAGTAGCGGAGACACCATTTCTGAAACCTGGTGGATTAGGACCGGCACGCGGTGGTGTTCGCACAGCACCGTTATTGCAAGAAGCACAACCCGGAAAAGCCCCTTTGGACATTACCGACCTTTCTTTGCGTGGTAAACCCACACTTCCTTCCGCTATGGAACGGCTTCAGGCAGGTAAAAGTATTATCCCCACTACAGCAGAACGGGCTTTTCCGGGTGGTACATACCAACCTCCCGCCATGACCAGTGCCATGCGAGGCGAATACCCGGCTTTAGCTGATAGACCGGCATTAGCAGAACGACTGACAGAACCTAGAATGGAACGACCGCAATTAGCTGAAACTGTACGGGAAGATTTAGCTGCTCCAGGAATATCACGACAACAACAATTTCAGGGCGGCACAAAAGAAGAAGACCTGGGCTTAATTGATCTGGATGAAATGACAGCGGCTACGATGCTCAAGGAAGTCGCTGAATTAAAGTTCCCACTTAAAGGTGATATAGACTACGAAATAATGCAGGAAACTGCGGAAAAAATTAATGATGATCGGATAATACGTACCCGCGATAAACAGCTACAAGCCAAAGTGAATGCCGTACCGGAAGGGATTAAAAGTTCTGCAAAGCAATTATTGCTTCTGAACGTGGGAACTACTGCTGCTACACCCAGAAATATTCTAACGATCAGCGACATGCTAAGAAAGGCTGGGTACACGAAAGACGACGAAGTTAAAAACGCCCAAGTTTATTCTACTGTTCAGCGACAAATTCAGGAAGCGCGAACGCCTCCAAAAATCGTAACAGACGCTGACAGGGCTAAAAATGAACTGGCAAAACTAAAGGCTGAGACTGAAAAGAGAGATCTTAAGCGTCAAGAAGCGGCCAGAATTAAATTAAATGCTTTCCCCCAACAGGTACAGGACGTAGCAAAACTGGCTATTTCCGTTTCCGAAGGAATCGGTACCCTGAAAGAGGATTTAGGTACCCAAGCCATAATTGCCAAGATGATGATGGATCAAGGTTGGGACCCGACTCAATCGCCGACAAGCCCTGACAACGACAAAATTTTCAAAAACATTTCACTGGCTTTCCAAAAAGCAGAAATAGATGATACCGTGCCGGATATTAAAATTGATGATGATCGGCATCACCTCCTCGCTTTTGTAGCAGCGGATAAATTTGCTCCAGCTTCAAAACGACAGAAAATGCAACTCTTGAAAACCGCCCGAGACTTGGACGTAAAGTACAAAGATAAGAAGTACACAACATTTCAAGATACACTCCATTCGATGGTTTATGATGATTTAAGTCAAGGGGCAAAAAATGATATGCTTTTTCAGGATAACCTGATGGATCAGCTTGGGAGTGTAGGTGAAGTTTACAAAGAATTTTTAAGGTTAGGAGGCACCACGAGTCTTCTTAAAACCTTTAGTGGCGAATGGATAAAACAAAGACGACTTCCTAAAGATTGGGTTGGCCTCGATCCGCGTCTGGACGACATAATGAACAAGATAAACATTCTTTACTGGGATTTCCGAAATAACCTAACGGGCGCACATTTCAGCGAAACTGAAGCGCAAAATTATCTATCAATATTCCCTAACCTACGTGACACTCCTGAACGGTTTTTCCTTGGCATGGATAGTGTTCTTAACGCTTACGCAGATAAAAAACATAACGTCTACCGTTCAGTCCTAGGCCCCAAAAACTATGACAGCGTTTTTGATGCTCCAGAAGGAAAAACTGGACTGTCCCCTCAAGAAAACATTTATTCTCTGGGTACTAAAGAGGGTACTGTACGATTCAGCTTGGATAACCTTCCTCAATCTATGCGAACAAAAGATCGAGATGAAATTAAAGAAATAATGGGTCCCGACGGTACAGGTGATTGGGAACCGAAACTTCCTGCAACAGATGTAAATAAGATCTATCTTTATGACCCCGAAAATACCTCCCAAAGGATGAAGTTTACAACGATAGAAGATGGCAGTTTTATTTGGTCAGGTGAAGGCAATTTATATATGGAAGAGTTTGCTGGAATCCTTGACACGGGTGTGGATACGGAACTGGAATCCCTGAATAAAAAGTTACTGGAAGTCGGCAAAAGACCTTATTCACGGGATGAAATACAAAGAATACGTCGTGATATTGAAGATGAAAAACAACAACAATTAAGAACCCAAACTGACCGGGAATATATGGCACGAGAAGGTATTTCAGCCCTATCACCTGAACGGCAGATCTCTCCTGTCATTACACCTCCAATGCCTACGACGTTCATAGGTAAATCCATACCCAACCTACAAAAACTTGGCAGCCCAGGTTTAGGTGAGGAACAAAGTATTTCAGAAACGGAATTGGGTCGATTGAACCAGCAAATGATGAAAAGAATGGGTAACGGCTTAGAGATCAAGTATCAAGATAACATTAATTTCCCTGGAGAAACAAAGGAATATAAAGCGGTAGGTATTAGCCGCCAACAAGCTAAAGACGGTATTCCACGATGGGGATTCGTTGTCATTGATCCTGATACACGACAACAAAAATTTCTCTATTTCCAGGATAAAGGGATTGTGGGATTAAACAAGAAAAAGGCTGACAGATTAAATGAACTTCTGCGTGGTGAGTGGAACTACACAGGGCGGGAAACGCCTTTAGAAGTTCAGCCGGTGGAGACGATACCAACCGTTCCTGCAACCCGTCGTCAACCCTTATCAGAAACTGAACTGCGGTCTGAACTGCAAACCGCCGAGACTGAACTCAAACGATTAAAATCTCAACTCACCAGTGTCGATAAGAGCGCGTTTAACTACCTTATTGACACTGGTGAAGGCACCGAACTCATGCTGAACCTGGAGAAAACCCAACCTCTTGAAACCCGTATACGACAAATAAAAGCTGAACTGCAAACTCTGCGAGATAGGCAAGTTCGCGGTGAACTACACCGGTCGCTTGCTCAATAAACTGAAACGGAAGCTACGGCAGAAGGAGAAGGACAATAATGAACGAGAACTTAAAAAAGTTAACGACACCCATACCGATGTATCAACCCGATGACTTTTTTCTGGGTATAAAAAAATACGCTCCTAAATTTGATGACACTGGGATTAGGTAGGTAAATGAAAAAACAACCATTGGATCGGCAACAGTTTGAAGATATGATGATGAGGAAGTTTATCGGTACAGGCAAAACCTTGAACGGGAAACCTGTCACGGAATCCGATATACGCGATTTTGTTGACCGGAAATGGAGAAGTGCCTATACCGGAACACCGGACAAACCTACTCGGATTTCGGATCGGTCAGAATATGCAAAAGAAACTGAACTAAAAAGGTTATCTGCTTTAGCACAACCACTAGAAACTTTTAGAAAACTAGGTTCTTCACATAAAGCCCCTGAAGGTAACACCCCTTGGAAGAAAGTGTGGCGTGACGAGATACCAGAAGACGAACAAAGATATATGCAACTCGACACGCCAATCCCGTTTCTGGAGAAACGAACACACAAAGGTATCTTTTCCCTCAACTCGGCTGTTAGTTTAGCCGAAAATGCGTGGGGGATTATCGCGCCGTTTTACGATGTCGCCAAACTCTTAACTTACGGTGCAGCAAAAGGCGATTTAGGGTTTGGCAGTCCGGAAGAAAGGGAAGAAACAATGAAAGAACGTATCCTGAAACACCATGCCGATAACCCTAAAACCCACAAAAAGTATAATGACCTGATGGAAAAGAACGGGATGGATAAAGTAACCTACGAAGAATATAACAGGATCATCCAAGAAGAATATTCTTCCTTGATGGGAATTCTCAGTATGGGGAACGAATTAAAAGAAATAGTTGTGGGCGGTCTTCCCGTAGATGCCACGGACGAAGAAGTTCAAGCGGAGTTTCCTACACTAACTAAGATGACAGAATATATGAAACAGTACGGAAGTTTGGAAGGATGGAAACAAAAAGCGCAAAACGATCCTTTCGGCTTAGTTTCAGACCTTTTTGCAGTTAGGGATTTAGGGGCCAGTGCTACAAGAAAAGTAAGTAAACTGGCAAAAAAACTCCCTGTAGGAGGTGAGCAGTTAAGTGGTATTTTGGAAGGAGTCAGTGATCTTGGGACGAGTGCATCCTCTATACCTTTTTTACGTCACGCTTCTAAATTAGATCCCGGCAGAATAGCTATAAAAGGGACAGAAGCTATTAATAATACTATTGCTCGAAAATATGCAAATCTCTGGACGTATTTAAGTACAACACCTGCCGAAGCTGGACGTATTGTTACTATGGACTATACTCCGCGAATGGGAGAAATTTTCCGTAAAAAAATACAACCTGGCGAAATGATGAATGTTTATTATGAGGCGATTAGTAATGTTGAACGCAAAATGAAATTGGATTATTCCAATGTTTTGAACGAAAAGTTCGGGGACATTATCTTGGATAACCAGGGACAAGGAAGATCGTTTAATAACGTCTACAACGAAATTGAACAGTTAGAAAAGAAGATTGCTAAGAAGTGGCGGTTTAAAAGTGAAAACGTTCCCATAGACAATGCGCCGGGCCAAACAACTATCATGTTTGATGCAGATACACCACAATCCGGGATGCGTAAATATGCTAAGGAAGAACAACTTATCGCAGAACGTATGCTGGATGAAGTCCAGCAACTCAAACTTGAAGCTATTCATGCGGGAAAAGTGGATGCCAATGGCAAACCGATCATAACATTCAAGGATTTGGATGATTTGCGTTCAGCATTACGAATTCAGTTCCAAGGCACAAACGTACCTAGCGGTAAATGGTCAGCTTCACCTGTAAGTAAAATCTACAAAGAACTTTATGATGGCATTACGGATTCCATAGAAAAAGGACTCAAAACTAAACATCAACAGATATCTCCCGATACTCCCGCACCGAGTTACCGAAAAGACTTAAAGTCCCCTTATGCAACCCTAAGCCATTTTCTCGAAAATGTTGAAGCTACGTTTAAGGTCGATCCTAAAAACCCGTTTGAATTTCAACTTACGCCACAACGAGAACAAGCTTGGCAGAACATGTACAAGATTCTAAGTAATGACGGGCATTTTAGAGGGTTGCTTAACGATGAAATCCGTACCCGTACCGGCGTGGACCTGGCAAAAGATTTGGCGGCATACACTTTTTCCAAAGGAGGGAATGCTACTCCTGGTATAGCTGCTGCACGGGTACAAGATTCAATGCCATCCTTTTTCTTAGCAATGTTCAGTACCACCCCGGAAACGGCTGGAAGAATGATGCGTATGGTTGGTATACCACGCGCACAGATTGGGGCTATGGTGGATTTCCTGCAAATTCGTGATATGCCAAAACTCAGACCTTTACAACGTGCAGGTCAAATGGGCGAGGAAGTTAGAGAAGAAGAACAAATCGAGAAAGACCGTGTCAGAGGTATCAGTAGATCACCGGGACCCAGTTTCAATACTATGGGAACACCGGAAGAAAATTTAAGACGTCAACTTGACCTGATGAAACGGGGAAGTAACTAATGACCTTATACATACTACTTACACTTAACCTGGGCCTAAGCTTAACCATACTGGCACTGATAGCGTACATGATCCATATCAAACGCAATGAACCGCCGTCCGATACACCTGAACGGGTAGCGTTCATTGAAAAGCAGCTTGAAACTATCATGGGACAGAACACACGATCCGAAACGGTGTTACGCCGATTATCCACAGTACTTCTAAGTACCATAAATGAACCCGCACCCATAAAGGAACAGTTGCTACATAATATATGGGGTAGCGGTAACGGGACAACAACAGATGAATTGGGCAACTAAGTTCCTGAAAACTATTGATTTCGATGAGATTAAAGATGAAATCAAACTTGATGCCGCTCATTATATCGGAGCGCATTTCGCTGAACATCTTGACCTGGACCAGTTCGTGAAAGATATGATAGTGGAAGTTAAAACACAGGTCCGTGACCGGTTCGTAGCTGAACTTGATCACGCATTGGAGAAGATCTTTAAGGGGGATAACTAGTAGATATCATGGGTAAACAAAAGAAACAAATCGCTGATACCGGCTTGTGGCGCAGGATTGTGCGTGAGGTACGTGACCAGAAAATCGCTGATACCGAAGAAGGGAAACTTTCCAGCAGCAAGATCGAAGTGGTGGAAGAAAGGTACAAACGTCGTGGCGGCGAGTTCAGTACCACAAAGAAATTCGTGAGCAAGGAAAAGACCATGGCCACCAAGATATCACGTGAACTTGGTCGGCAAAAACGTGCCGCTACCCGGAAAAAGAACTCTGACAAATGAAATTACAACTGATCCAAAACCGCGACTTTGATTTCGGTGAATTGGAAGAATATTATTACGTGGCACTTACACGTAAAGATGATCCTGACGACGAATCGGAACTGTTACATCTAGCGTTCACCCGTAAAGATATTGATCGCGCACAGTACCGTACCCAGAAAAACCCTGACCTTGTCCCACTCAAATACGCTAAAGTGTTACCTATTAACGGTACACGATGGTGGCAGTTTTGGCAGCGGAGATAAAATATATATTATGATCGAATTCTTACTCGTTATCGGGAGTGCAGCATTACTTATCGCTACCGGTGTACTGGCTATCCGTACATTACAAAGGAAATAAAAGTGAACGGCGATCTGCTGAAAACTTTAATGGAACTCGGTTCCACCGGGTTCATCCAATTGTTGCTGGGTGTGATCATATGGAAACTTATACCCAAGGTACAACAAGTACACGAAGCAGCTATCCAGCAACAACGTAACGATTTCAAGGAATCGTTGGATAAGATCGAAGCTAACAGGATGAAACTTTCTGACGATATCGCTGATACCGTAGAATCCTTGGAAAAGGATATCGAACGGTTAGATGATAGTGTCAAAGCGTTCGCTAACGTTTATGTGAGTACCCAAACTACCGATGCCAAGAAATCACAAATCTTGATGGACCGCATAATTCAACCCGATGACGATGACGATGACAATAACGAGGATGACGATGACCATCGCGCAACAAGAAGAGGCCGATAAAGAACGCTTGTTTAATGATCTTACCGGAATCAAAAATCAACTCACTACCCTGCAAACACAAATGGCCGTGGTCTACAAATCGTTTATTGGTAACGGGCAACCTCCAATGGAAAACCGGGTAACAAAACTTGAAACGGAACTTCACCAGATAAAAACTTCTTCAGCTAAATCGTGGCAAGTGATGCTGGCTATAGGTGTTGCGACATTGTCGTTTTTCGGATCGGCTATAGTAACACTGATGAAATGATGTGTATCGCGCAATTAAAGATGAACTCAAAGAGTTACCCCCCAAACTGCAAATTGCGCATGGGAAAGATAAAAAACATACTATCATCGGGACTACCGCTATAACTTCTTCCGCACTAGGTTCCGCAGCCATGGAACTGGTAAACGAATCTTTGCCCATGGAATATTTTGCCGGGGCTGGTGTGGTAGGGTTCATCGGTTGGGCCGTGATAAAAGTGTTTATGATCGAAGCGGAATCGGGGTTGGAACATCTACTGGACGAATAATGCAGAAACGCCAAAACCCTCTCAATTGGCAACAACGCGATAAAGATCGATTGTTACGCAACTTTAATAAAAACCTGTCGTTAAACACTATCTCCAAAATCTATGGCGTGAGTCCCGCAACAATTCGGAAATGGGTCCAAACTCTTACCAATGTAAAAGAAAAAAGCCCCTGATTTTGGCTTTCACCTTACCAGGGACTTCAAAAGGAGATTACTATTTTCATAGCCCACACTACGGGGGTTGAACTTCCCAAACCGGGAACATACCGGACTCGGATTATCGAAATAGTTAAACATCCTGCTCTTAACGAGGACTGGGGTCCTCAGTTGCTGATCAAACTTATACTAGCACGAATAAACAAAAGTGTCAACCAACACGATGTTTCCTCATCGAAGCCCGACTCTTTAACCGATGCTGGGCCATCCTGTCAGGATCTGAGCGTACCTGCTCCCAATGCTGACGAGCCTCATCCCGTTTCTTGCACTTACGACAACAATACTTCTTATTTGATCGGGTAGTGCTGAAAATCGTACCGCAACCTACACATTCCAGGTCCCGTGTCCAATCGTCATCATAAGATAAAGATTTACTGATCAAATCCAAAAGAAAACTGGATTGCGATTTACCCGCTGATACCGCTAACTCTTTAATATGTAAGGCGAACTCTTCAGGTAACGTCACGCCTATTTGTACCTTCTTCATCAGCGGAAACACCCCATTTTTACTTTAGACGACCATCAGGCTGATCACTGTGTTCCGTAGAGTAGCCTTGGTGTAAGAAGTCCAATGCTTTTTTGTAGCTGCGGTTTTCGAGATAGTGACGCAATTGTGGTGAAGCCGATGATCCTATTTCCTGTTGCAGTTGTGTTAACCTTGTTATATTTCCCAAGATATTTTCTTTCTTAGCAATACGTTCGAACATAGATTCCAATTCGCTTTTCAGTTCTTCAAACGGTCCCGCTCCCATGTGGCCCCCAAATTTTTTATTTATCAATAAATTATCCTTCCCCACATGTCCACTTTCACACCTCCTTAATTGTTTTAGTAGTAAAAGGAGAAAGTACTTACACCCGTGAAAGCTAAAATCATACTGGTTATTGAACCCGAAACCGGAACTCTTGAACGCGCACAAATAAAAAAAGCTCAATCCGCTGATGAAGAAGAACAAGCTTTATATTATCTGCAACTTTATATGAAACCTATCACACGGTTCAGGAAAGATCTGAAAAGAACTAATAGAATCGATACCCTGCTCACTACCATCAAATAAAGGTCACATAACTATTAGAGAGGGGTACCCTGTGTCACCACCCTAAAAAAAAGAGGGGGGGTACCCCTGCTACTTCACGCTACTCCCCAAACTTAGATATCACCGCTTGACGTATCAAATCATTAACACCATATCGTTCACTACCATCAGATATCTTCTCCAACTTGATCGATAACGAATCCGGTAAGATCAAATCATATGGCGTTCGCAAATGCGCTTGAATAAGTTTACGGATACCCCTCGATAAACTTAACTTGTTCTTTCGACAAAACTTCTCCAAATCTCGCCGTTCCGATGACGGTATCCTGAACGATATTAATGGGTCTGGCATAAGACCCAAAATAACACGAAATAACACCCCAAATCAAGCTAAAAATAACACCCTCAATTACACCCCTTTTAAAAGACCCAAAAACAACCCAATTTACACCCCCTTTTAAGAAAGTGAGTGTCAAGGTCCAACACTCACTTAACACTCACTCTATACTCACTAAAAGACCCTAAAAGACGATGAGTATGTGAGTATTTATGAGTCCCAGTGAGAGAAATCAACTTCAAAAATAAATAACTATTAAGCTATCACTGTGTTCATATATATATAAAACCCCGAATTCCCCGTCAACCCACAAAAAGACTCACAACACTCACTTTGACCCCTTTTCAGCCAAATTACAGTCCTGACCAAAACTACCCCAAATCAAGCCCAAATTCGACCCCGAAATCACAGGTGAAATGGACCACCAACCTGAAGCGTGGAATTGAAGGGGAAATAGGGGAATAATGGACCTCCATAGTTTTGTGTGGGGCAAATCTGACCTTTTGCTCAACGCAGAAAACCGGGGGGAACCCTAGATCGACTTCTGAGATCCAGATTTCGGCCTAGAATCCAGTCATAGCCTAGCTTCGAGGCGTTCTGCGCTGGCTGGTGTCGTGTCGTTGTCGTGTCGCAAAC
>TARA_R110000824_G_scaffold238429_2_pt1 | contig 10865 bp, 14 predicted proteins | sample TARA_R110000824 | Tara Oceans TARA_R110000824 (sample SAMEA4397747) | marine metagenome | biome: Polar Biome; feature: [MES] marine water layer (ENVO:01000295) within the mesopelagic zone...; material: water (ENVO:00002006), including particulate matter (ENVO:01000060) such... | reverse complement strand
ACTTTATGCACCCAATCTAGGTTAGCGGGTGACTTTATGCACCCAATTTAGGTGAGCGGGTGGCCATATACACCCATGGTGCAACATGCGGCGGCATGTTCCGAATGGAACACCCTGCCGTAGTGTGTATTAGCCCTCGTGCCTACAAAAGAGGCATCTTTATTGACCACGCGCGTGGCTAACAAAGAGCCCCCGTGGCTAACAATTCGGTACGATTCGCCCCTTGATATTACCGGTAGGGCTGTACTCGATCTGAGGCCACCTACGATCTGCTGTGTCACCAAGAAACCCCCTCCGGCAAACTTTCCGACCTCGGTGGCCAAAAAAGAATGGTCAAAAAAGGGTACCCTAAAGGGTATAAATATAATACGCGTAAAAATGTCCTTTAATTAGGCTGTTAGCTATTCTTTATTGACCACCGAGGGTGGAAAGTCTTGGGAACCCAGTTTCTTGGCGACACGCCCCTGGTTGGTGGACCTCCTGAGAGCCCCTCTACGCCCACCCGGCCACAAACGGGCCCACTGGTACCACCCCACCCCACAAAACGCAGCACACAGCCCCACACAGCGCGACACGCAGCTCTAACACACTACGTAAGGGGGGTGCCCCAAGTTCCCGGGGCCCAAATCGCCTTACTTGAGAATTTCAATATGTATTTTTTCCCATTCCTCCGGGAGTTGGACCCCATTCTTTTTTGGCCACGGCGTTTCAAAATGGGACAATTTACCTTTCCGCACTTTTGGCCTTGCTCTAAGTGCCCTGTGTACGATCTGACATATGGGTCTTAAACGCAACTGAGCGCCCTTAGAAAACCGCCGAGTACGCCCCCCTCGAATCACACCATCATGACTGCGAGTCACAAGCCGAGGCAGAAACTCACTCCGTTACCCTGAGTAAATCCCGCAATCTACAGTTACTATTGTGTAGGGAGAGACATACCCTATCCACCAATTAGCCAGAAGCCGCATTCCGCTGCTCCTGGAACCCACATTCCCGCTCGAACCCCCGAGCTACCAGGAGCCCGAATTGACATGCCCGAGACTTTCGACCTAGACATAGACGAGGACGAGTGCGCGATGTGCTCCGCCCTCTTGCCCGTGGACACTCTGATGGCTGGAGGCACGAAGTGCCCCGAGGGGTGCTGCGATGCCGATTAGCGCGGTCGACCTCCAGATCCTGGACGCCCTTGGCCACCTCGGATATTTCCTCCTGGCTATTGGAACGCTCCGTATTTCTAACGGTGATCTAAGCGGCTGGGGCTTCCGATTTATCGGCGGAGCAGCCTGGGTGGGAATTTCCTTTAAGATCGGCCTGACCTCCGGCGTCATCTGGGGCTTGGCATTTATGGCCGTGGATCTCTTCGGCTTCGTCCGCGGAGTTCGCCCGGCCATGCACGACGAATAAACTTTACAGCCGGGGATGCTCCCGGCTGCGCGTTGCGCCCCTCCCGGCTATCCTTGGCTGGACCGGGAGGGGCCATCTCACCACCTAAGAAGGAGTACCCCCATGGAGAATGCGTACAACGTCATCTTGGACGCAGTGGAGGATCTAGACGACGTAGTCCGGCCCCGCTTCTCCGCTTGGATCTCCGACGAGTTCTTCCCCGCGATGTTCACTGCCGGTGTCAAGCTAGACGCTACGGCTGAGTCCCACATCGACGGTTGCGGTGGCTATTTCTGTGACGACGATGGCGAGGGCAATCCCCTCCTTACCGTCGCGTGTGGCAACGATATGTGGCCGCAGACGCTATTGCACGAATGGAACCACGCGCAGCAGTTCTTCGACAAGGCTGAAGTCTGGACAGACGGCCTCCTACCGAGCGGCGACTACGGCAGCGATCTGATCGAACTCTGGTACGGCGGATACGTCGAGCTGACAGAGGAGCAACTAACACGTTACTACGAGCCCATTCTGGCCGTGGAGCTGGATTGTGAGAAGCGTTCAGTGCGAATGATCGTGGACCTCGATCTGCCGTTTCACACGGAGGAGTACGCGAAGGCAGCGAACGCCTACTTGCTCGGTCACTCTGAACTCCGCCGACGGCGAAGCTGGTTCGTTCCTGGCAAGGCTCCGTACGCATTCCAGAGCATACTGGACGAGATGCCGACAGACTTCGTAACGGCGAGCTACAGCTTCGAGCCCTTGCCAATTCACTTACAGCATCTCTACGATCAGAGCTTCCCCGAGGAAACTTGGAGGAAACCGAAATGACTGATCCTGACAACGAGAATGAAGAGCCCAAGCCCACCCCCGTCACAGACGTGATCGAGGACCTTGGCCCAGCGGAAGACTGACATAAGGAGACCAAAATGAAGATTCTTGCACTCGCGGCCTTAGCGGCAACTCTCATGGCCTTTTCGGCCAACCTAGCATCAGCAGGAGACTGCGACTGGCCGGGCACTCGGACCTGCCGATCGGAGCAGCGCCAGGAGACCAATCGATTCTTGCGGCTGCAAGATGACCACGAGCGCCGTCGAGAGTACGAGCGCCGGGAGCGCCAACGCAGAGCAGAGGCCCCCAAGGCCCCCGATCGGCGGCCGGACATGGAGCTGCGATGACCACAACAGGCTTTTTTCTGATGGCCGCAGCGATGCTCGTTGCCCATCTTGTACACAATACCCTAGTCGCCATCTGGCGGCGCTTCCGAAACACGGAGCCCAATATGTGCAAATGCACCACGTGCGTATGTGTCGCTTGCGACTGCAAGTAGCACCCCTGCTCTGACCCACAATGGGTCAGGGCTTTTTTTCCCTCTCGGACCCTGAGTAAAAGTCCGAATCTACAGTTACTATTATGTAGGGTGAACTACGTTTTCCCCCCAAAGCGCTAACTTCACCCCTATGAGCCCCCCATCTGTCCTCTCCTTCAGATGGGGGGCTCCCCTATTTTCGCGCCTCTGTGCGCGTACAGACTATATCGGGGCCGCATTTCTGTGATTTGCGGCCCCACCGAGGAAGGAAGGACAATTTCATGGCCAAGATAAAGAAGCCCATCCAGAAGCGCGAGCAGATCACCCTCGACCAAGACGGCATCATGTCTGACGAGATGCAGCAGGCACTCCACGCGTCTCCGTCCGTGGCACACATTGACCGGGCCGCTGAAGCCGTAGGCATGGATCGCAACCTCATCCCCCATTGCGACTCTGTTGCCGAACTCGTGGCATTCGTAATGTCCGTCAAGGCAGCCGGTGGCGATGACAAGGCTATCAACGCATTCCTCGATCGCTTCTCCCCGAAGGCTAGCCGCAACTCGACCGACGTCACGATCAACGACGGCGGCGAAGCGCGGCAGTCAGCGAACGAGGGCGAAGAGCAGTCCGCCGCGGCCTACGCGGCCAGTCTGGCCATGGTCAAGTAGCACCCCCGCGAGTCCTTGGAGGTAGGCCACTTCTACTGGACCCGCAAACCCCGCCGTGCACGGTGGGGCTCCTTCCTTCCTCACACTTTTTTAACTCATTAGCCCCTAAAGGAATCTCAAGATGCCCACAGGCAAAACAGTTGACGCACTAGGGGCCATTGCCTCCGCTGCCATTAACGGCACGAACAGCACAGGAGTTGGCGGCTTTGCCCTGGATCCGATTACCTGGATTTCCAACGGTGTGGTTACGACCCCGGACGACAACAAAATCTGGCTCTTTGGCGATGGCGCCCTCGATGTCTTCCCGAACATCTACAACGAAGTTGATACGGCGGACGGCCAGTCAAGGCTCATCATGAACAACATGACCGCGGCCTCGATCATCAATACGACCGTGCCGAACCTCTAAACTCCTAGGAGCACCAACATGAAAATCTTTCTTGCTACGATCTCGATCCTGACCCTCACGGGCTGCGCAGCTGCCCTGTCCCCCATGCCCGGCGTGGAGATCGGCGTTGCCGCCGACCTCGACCGCGTTGGAACGACTTTCTCATTCGACACCAAGGCACTTGGCTGCGAGGCGGCCAAGCTTGTTTCGTGGAACGACGCTGAGAACTCGCTCTGCGTAGAGGACGAAGAGGCTGCCGATCAGGCCGCCGAGTAGACAAATTGACCGCCGTAGGCCCTCCCGGGCCACGGCGGTCTTTTTTCTTGCCCGCACCCTGAGTAAAACGTGAAATATACAGTTACTATTATGTAGGGGGAGGTACACTTTTCCGCCAAATTCGCCATAAGGAGTGATTCCTAATGTCAATCAGACCTTCAAGCTACGACCCCAGCACCCCCTATGAGTTCAGCGGCTCCTACAAGAGCCCCTACAGCCTCGACTTCAAGAACCCAGACTACGACTCGATCTTCGCTCTGAGGGCTAAACGCCTCGCGAAGATCCGCAAGGACGGAGCCTGGGACGTCGTGAAGAGATTCTACGCAGACGGCAATGTCTGCGCATTCGTCGAGGACTGGCTTATGAGCTATGATCCTCGTCTAAGTGCCCGTGGCCTCCCCACGACAATGCCCTTTATCTTGATGCCTCGTCAAATCGAGTATCTTGAGGAGATTGAGTACTGCTACCAAAACCAGAAGGACCTAGTCGTCGGCAAAAGCCGCGATATGGGCGCTTCCGTCGTTTCCCTCGCCTGGGCCACACACGCATGGCTTTTCCGGCCCGGCGTCAAAATCTCCTTCGGCTCGCGCAAAGAGGCGCTGGTCGACACTTTGGGACTCCCGGACGCACTGCTTCCGAAGGTTCGCAGCTACCTTAAATTCCTCCCCCTTGAGCTTCTCCCCGCTGGTTACAGCGAAACGAAGCACGCCAGATTCATGCGGATACTGAACCCTGTAAACGGCGCCTCAATAACGGGCGAAGCCGGGCCGTCGATTGGCCGTGGTGGTCGTTCCTCCATATACTTCGTGGATGAAGCGGCTTTTCTGGAACGCCCCGAGCAGATCGAGGCCAGTCTGTCACAGAACGCCGCGTGCCGCGTGGATCTGTCAACGCCCAACGGGCCAGACGGACCATTCGCAACCAAGTGGTTGAACAACGAGGACGTGAGGGGATTTGCCCTGCACTGGACTCAGGATTTGCGGAAGGACCAAGCTTGGTACGACAGCGAAATTAAGCGGATCAATGACCCGCAGATCATCGCCCAAGAGCTGGACCTTAGTTTCGACTGCTCAGGTGAGGAAAGCGTAATCAACTCCGCCTGGGTCCAATCATCCATGCGGCTCCACAAGCACTTCATCGACAACAACCTGCTCCCCGAGAACCTCGGGCCAGGAGTTGCTGGGTGCGATGTGGGAGGAGTCCGCGATAGCAACGTATTTATCGACGTACACGGACCAGTCGTAGGAAAGTCAATCGCTTGGCTGGACCCCGACACGACGAAGACCGCTGAGCGTTTCCAGTCCCTAGCCCTGTCCCGCAACACGACGGTCGTCCAGTACGATGTGATCGGCGTGGGTCGCGGTGTGGCTTCAACCTTCAAGCGACTCCTCATCGAGTCCACACCCATTGACGTTGGCAAGAGTCCGACGCGCGAGATTCTCCCGAATGGCCGCAAGGCACGGGATGCTTACCGCAACCTCAAGGCTCAGCTCTGGTTCAAGCTTCGAGATCGGCTCAGGAAAACGCATGACCACTTCTTGTGGCTTGCATCGGAAGGCGAGGATGGAGCGGAATGTCCCTTCGAGGAACTCCTGCTACTTCCGCTGGATGACCCGACGCTCTGCAAGGAATTATCCATTCCAGGCTACGCAACCTTGGAAACCGGCAAGATCCAAATTGAGGGCAAGGACGCCCTGCGGAGACGCGGAGTTTCAAGTCCTGACCATGCCGATGCTTTAGTGCTTGCAATGGCGAGCCCAGCAGCGAAAATGCAAATCCGTAGATCCTCCGGGTTCTACTAACCAGTCAGCCGGGTTGATCTCCGGCTGACGGGATCCTGTGCGGCAACCCTTTCTCCTTTGGGTTGCCGCCCGGGGTCTCTGCAAGCTAAAGGAGAACACTGTGCCGGTCTTGCAATTCAAGCAAGTGCGCACGCATTGACTACTTAATCCCCGACTGGCCGCAATGGCTAGCGGAACGGAGAGAACTATGAGCCTCGACAGCACGCACCCAGAATATGATGCCGTTTCGGCTGACTTCACACAGATGAAGGACACTTTCGCTGGGGAGAGAGTCATCAAAGAGAAGGGCATCACGTACCTCCGTGCCACTAGCAGCATGGTTGCAGACGGCGCTCTGTCCAACAGACAGCCCGGACTGGAAGCCTATCAGGCATACCGCGACAGAGCCATCTTCCCCGAGGTGGTGTACAATGCCGCATCGGCCATGGCTGGCGTGCTCGGCAAGACGCAGTACGCGATCGAACTGCCCAAAGAGCTGGAGTCGATCCGAGAGAACGCTACGAACGAAGGCGAGACGCTCAGCCAGTTGATCCGACGCATCCACGTTGCCCAATTGGTTTTCGGACGAATCGGCCTCCTCATGGATTCCTCGGTTGACCGCGAGCTGCCGTTTTTCGTGAGCTACTCCGCTCAGTCCATTACCAACTGGGACGACGAGAACGACTACCTCAACTTCGTGGTCGCTTCTGAGATGACCAACGTCGCGCAGCCTGACTTCAGCTGGACCGAAGTCGAAACGTACCGAGCCATGTACATGGCCAACGGCATCTACGCAACGCGCACTGAGACCGACGGATTTGAGTCGGAAGAGATCGTGCCCACCTTCCGTGGTCGCACACTCAACACTGTCCCGTTCACCTTCATTAACGCGAACGACCTCGAAGCTGCCCCCGGCATCATCCCGTTGCTCGGCTCGGCTAACGCCGCGCTCAGCATCTATGCTGGCGAAGCGGACCTCCGACAGTCGTTGCATCTCCTTGGACAGGAGACGCTTGTCATTACGGGCGTGAGCCCCGGCAGTGAAATGGACGACGGTCAGCCCACGCGCGTTGGCGCAGGCGCCATCATCGAGCTTCCCGAAGGTGCCTCGGCACAGTTCATCGGGCTGCAAGGTGTAGGCCTCTCCGAGCAACGCCAAGTACTCGCCGAAGACTACCGACGAGCCGCCGCAGAAGGCGCGCGCCTACTCGAAAACACGAACTCACAAGCGGAATCTGGCGCAGCACTGAACATTCGACTGGCAGCTAAAACCGCAACGCTCCGCTCCATTGCTAGAGTCTCCGCCCTCGGGCTGGAAACCGCTCTGAAGCAAATGGCCGAATGGGTCGGCGCGGACGCAAGCGCAGTCAAGGTAACGCCTAACACGGACTTCTCGGAAGAGCGAGTCCCTGGACAGGATGTCCTTAATATCATGCAAGCCAAGCAAGCTGGACTCCCGATGAGCTTCTCGTCGATCCACGCTTACCTTGACAAGCACGATGTAACGAACATCAGCTTCGAGGACGAAGTGGCGCAGATCGCCGCGGAGACCGAGATCCTGGAAACCATCACGGCAGCAAGCAAGGCGCTGACGCCCCAGACTGCTGCACCAACCACACCGGGTACTCCTGACGATACCACACTTGAGCAGAGTGAGCAGGAGACGGACGAAGAGTAACCCTGACCCGGCACACGGCCGGGTCGGGGCCCCTCACCCTAACAGCAGAGGCCCCCGTGGACCTGACACCAGAGATCCTATACACAGTTGGCGCAGCTCTCGCGGGGGCCATCTCCATACTGTGGCGCCAGACTTCCAGATCCACGCACTTAACACACAGCATGCTGAAGGACAGTAACGAAAGACTAAACCACGCAACCAAGGACCTTGTCAAGTTGAACCGCACGGTGGGCGCCCTTGAGGGCCGACAGGCCGGGATAGAATCGCTTGCCAAGAGTGTTCTAGAAGTTGTGAGAGACGAGAGCAGACGATGAGCACTTTACATTCCGTGTCAGAGCTGATTAGCCTCACCCTGACAGTACCTACTATTATTCTTTCGGCCTGGGTTGTCATAGAATACGGCCGCCCAGCTGTGAAAGCACTTCGCGGTATCCTTGCGGGATCTGAGGTTACCACCGAGCAGCTCCTAATCCTGGGTATCTCAGTGGGCTTCATTGGAGCCTTCTTCGATAATATCTACTGGGGCTTCGCTTGGCTCGCAGATTACACGGGGCACCCTTGGAGGGACCTCTTGTTCAATGGGGGCGTGTTCGCCAACATACCTTTCCGGCAGGGGGCGGGCATCCTCGCTGCCTGTCTCCACCTCTACGCTGCGGGCCGTGGGGCACAAATCAACAACAACAAGAAGGTGGTATACTTCATCGCGGCACTCACTGCGGCTACCACTATCTCATTGATTAGTGCCTACGCCCCGAAATAACCCCCTGACCCGGCCACACGGCCGGGTTGGGAATCAAGGGCATAACGCCCAGGCAGGCCGCAATGTTGCGGCAGGCCGACCCAAGCGCATGACGCGCGGAAGGACTGAAGATGATTAAACGTAACATTGCGACTCTCGAAGAAGCCGGAGAACTGGCTGGGCATTACGTTGAGAACGCCGACGGGACCTACTCACTCGAAGTGGACGGACCCGGGGCAGACGACGTTGCCAAGCTGAAGACGGCACTCGCCGCAGAGCGCGGAGCACACAAGGACACGAAGGGACGCTACACCGGCATCGACATGACGGCTGCTGAGATCCAAGAGCTGCGCGACCGCGCGGACGACTTGAACTTCCAGCTCGAAGCGGCGCCCAAAGCAGCATCGCCCGAAGAACTCGAAGACCGTGCAGAACTCCTAGCCGCCCGCAAGACCCGCGAGCTGGACCGGGAGCTTAGCACACTTCGCGAGCAGAACCAGAGCTTCTCCGACGCGATCAAGGCACACGAAGGCGCGGCAACGCAGCGTTCTTTGCGTGACGCAGCCATTGACGCCCTCGCGGGCGACAAGGGCGTGAAGATCGTGGACTCGGCGCGCGAGGACTTGATCCCGTTCGTCGAACGAAGCTTTGAAATGAATGACCTCGGCGAGATCGTCTCGAAGGACGGAGTAGGCCTTGAGCCTGGACTCACAGTCCGCGAGACTCTCACCGAAATGCAAGCAAGCGGACGTCGAAGCCACTGGTTCTCCCAGTCGGCTGGCGCGGGCGCTGCGGGCAGCAAGTCGGGTGCTCCGGCTGGCGGCCCCAACCCGTTCTCGAAGGACTCTTTCAGTCTGACCGAGATCGGCCAACTAGTTAAATCTGATCCATCGCGAGCCCGCGCATTGGCGAAGGCTGCCGGGGAGAGTCCGGCTAAGTACGGACTCTAGTATCGCGAAAGTTCATCCGGGGGGACAAGTGGTCACCTTGGTTGTTTGCCACGCCACCTAGTAGAAAACCAACGAAAACAAACTAAACTGGCCAACATGCCCTTCGGGCGTGGCCAACATTAAGGAATACCATCACCATGGCAACTACACAGATCGCTGACGTCGTTGTGCCGGATATTTTCTCGGCGTACACCCAGGAACTCAGCACCGAACTCAGCCTGCTCGTTCGAGCCGGAATCGTTGTTCGTAACCCGCAGCTCGACGGCTTCCTCGCCGGCGGCGGACAGCTCATCCAGATGCCCAAGTGGGAAGACCTGCTTGACACCGAGGCGAACGTCTCGGGCGACAGTGGCACCGCAGTGGCAGAGAAGGCCGCGACTCACAAAGAGATCGGCATTCGTCACAACCGTAACCAGGCATGGTCCTCGATGGACCTGTCGGCAGCTCTTGCTGGCTCGGACCCGATGTCCATGATTGCTCAGCGCGTTGCTTCGTACTGGGTACGACAAGAGCAGCTCATGCTCAACAACATCGTTGCTGGCATCATCGCCGGTACCTCGACGATCATCAACGACATCGCCGCGGCGAATAACGTTGATGCAATCGCGGCCAACCTCGCGACTAGCTCGGACTTCCTGGACACGTTCCAATTGCTCGGCGACCACAAGGGCGAAGTTACGGCCGTTGCGGTTCACTCTGTTGTTCACACGAACATGCAGAAGGCCAACCTGATCGACTTCGTCCCGGATAGCCGTGCCGATGTTGGTTTCGGGACATATATGGGGAAGTCGCTCCTCGTCGATGACGGCCTCACGGTTGACATCACGCGCGACGACTCGGGCGGAGTAGATCAGCCCATGTACACGAGCATCGTGTTCGGCACTGGCGCATTCCAGTCGGGCGTTGGTTCGCCTCGCGTTGGTACGGAGATCGAGCGCACCGCGCTCGCCGGAACCGGCGGCGGCGAAGAAGTTCTCGTCAACCGACGCGAATTCGCTCTGCATCCCGCAGGCTTCTCGGTAGCGACGAACGTCGGTGCTGGTGAGTCCCCCACGAACGCCGAACTGGCCGCCAACACGGCGTACACGCTCGTCGGTCAGCGCAAGGACGTTCGTCTCGCGGTTCTCCGCTCGAACGGCTAAATCCTAACTGTCTAGGCTGGGGGACATAATGCCCCCCGGCCCTTGATACCCTCCGAAAGGCAACGAATATGCCCAAACTCAGTAGCAAGACTTCACACTCCCTCGGGGCGCAGACGGCTAGACGGCAAGAAGCTATGTCAGGCGACATGGTTTTCACGGCGACCCCCGCAACTCTGGGCACGGTTGATACCGTGGCCGATGCTGGAACCACCCGTACCGTGCAGGTTGCACTCAAGAACGCCGCAGGCGACGTTCACGAATGGTTCAACAAGGCCATCGCGACCGGCGTTGCCGTTAGCGACACGACCACCCCTACCCCGACCATCGCATCCACCACCTTGACGTTTGTCAATGGTGTTGCTTCGGTTGTCATCACCTACCCTGCTGGCGTGTACAATGCAGCAGAGACGGTCACCCTCACCATTGCAGCAGAGACTGTCCTGGGCGAGACGATCGCATCGGTAACGAGCGTTGATACGCTCGTGTAAGCGATGAACACATAGGCAGCGGGGCTCCACTTGGGGCCCCGCTCTCTTATGCTGGCCATGTGGTCC
>TARA_R110000824_G_scaffold63631_2_pt1 | contig 10869 bp, 1 predicted proteins | sample TARA_R110000824 | Tara Oceans TARA_R110000824 (sample SAMEA4397747) | marine metagenome | biome: Polar Biome; feature: [MES] marine water layer (ENVO:01000295) within the mesopelagic zone...; material: water (ENVO:00002006), including particulate matter (ENVO:01000060) such as...... | reverse complement strand
GTTCCTCAAAAGGTCACGGCTACTTTTACTCCTGATGATGAAGATAACTATAAAAGTCTTCCTCTTTCCGAAGTGAGGGATGGAGACGGAAATATAACACAAGAAGAAGTTCTACTAGAGGTGGAATTTAAAGTCTTAAAGGGCAATGTTGTAATTGAATGTCCTATTTTTAAAAACGGTCTTTACGAAAAAATATTTTTTCCAAAAAGAGGTTCTGAAGAGTTTCCTCAAAAATTAGATTTTACCGAGGCTATGGCCGGGGACGATAAGGTTAAGGCAACGAGCGGAGGTCAGGAGATAGGGGGTTCTTTTGAATTTAATCCCCCGGAAGGCACAGAACTTAAAAAATCAGAAGATGTTATCATTACATTTATTCCTGATGATCCAAATAATTGGAATGAAGAAAGTCTTGAAAAGACGGTTATCTATCCTGTACATAAAAGGATTAGCGGTCCTTTGAAGGCTCCTACTTTGTTTGGTTGTGCCGTTCAGAGTATTAGTTCTTCTGTTCAGTGGGGAGGGGGCAGTAGCACCTGTGATCTAACCTTGGTTGAAGACCCAGAAAATGGTCTTGAATGGAGTCCTCCAGAAATTGGCACCGCTTGCTTTTTTCAATATGCGGGTTTTTACTTTGGTGGGGTTTTTTCTAGGTGGACTTATTCAAATACCACGGGGGGAAGAACTTATAAGGTGCTGTTGGAATCTCCCGCCAAGCTCCTAGATGGCGTTCAGGTTATAATGGATAGTTTTGAGGGTACGGAGTATAATTTTGACAGTGGGGATAATTATAATAGATTTAGACCTTCTAGCCAAAACCCAAATATAACAACAGAAGTTAATAATATATACAATGCTCTTGGTCATTTTGAAAACCATACTTTTTCTTTTGAGGATAAAAGAGGAATTTTTGGTGCTGCTGATACTAATAGCGTAGGTTTTCTGGCTAACAAACTTTTAGAAACCATCCAAATATTGTCTTGTCCAGACGAAAATCCAACCGCTGCCTTTGCTCACAAATGCGCGTTTGGGCCGCAAGAATACTTTAAAATAGATTTAAGTGAAATAATAGGTATAGTTCCTGAGTTTTATAGACTGTCGGGAACCTCTCAAAGTGTTAATGGGATTATATCTGACTGTACTGATTTGGTTCAGTTTGATTATTTTGTAACGGTGAAACCTAATGATTCAAATACCCTTAAAGATGAGGATGGAGACCCTATATCCGGGGGTGGTATAATAACAGACCCGGTGGTTACAATAAAATCAATAAATAAAGGAGACTCTCCACAAAGCGGGCTGGTTAGATCTCTTGTAGAAAATTTTCAAAGTGGTGGTACGTTAATGAGTTCTTCTATTGGTGAAGAATTAACTGATGATACTACCCAAAAAATTATTCTTGGGGGAGCAGCTAGCCGACTTGTGACTAGAAGCATACTGGGGGCATACCCCATATGGGCCAAAAAGAGCGACAGTACATATATGTTTGACTTCGGAAATCTTACTACTGGATTAAGCTATCGAAACGAAAACAAAGTACCCGTTTGGATTGATCCATTTAGTTATTTTTCTTCATATGAAGCTACTATTTTTGAATTAAGAATGGCTACGGGAGGTAGAGACTCTTGGCAAACATTCAAGGTTTTTGAATCTGTTAAAAATGGTACTTACGATGAAGACCCTTGGTGTGTAGATATAGATATTGATGAGGGTACTTTGCGAGTCTTGGAAGCGGGCAATAGGGGTGCTATGAGTCTAGCCTCTACATCGCTTGTTACAGCCAAGAAGGGTTTTGATTTAGAATACGCTGACAACTATGCAAAAAAAGCCAAAGACCACACGGAAAAAATTTGGACGGCTGTTAAAAATGTAGCAGATAATTTTTATGGTAAAATGTTTGCTATGGCTATGCCCGAAGAACCGGGAGGCATGGCTAATAATCTTAGATTCATAACGGAAGATCAAAAATATGAAACTAGCTGGGAAGCTGTTGACTCCGCCTATAGTCCCGCTGATAAATTTAGGGACGTTAGCTTCTTTGACGCTAGCGGTAGGGTAAAAACCTTTGCGGAATGGACTTACAAAGAAAATAGAGACTTTAGTGATCTAGGTAGCCAGTATGCAAAATTCAGCGGAAGTTACTATCTGCAAAATACTGATACGTTAAGCAGTCTTGGTGAGGGGGTTGCTAGTACCGGATGCTCTATAGAAAAAAGCTCTTACTTTTTCAATCTAGATGGTCAATCTAGACCCTATGTCGTGATGAACGCGAATGCGCGAGTGGTAGAATATGATAAAATAACAACTCCAGATTTTGGCCTAACTGTTCTTGCTAAATATTTTTTCGACATAGATATCCCTCCAAAAAATTACATTGGTCCCGGAAAGCCCAATACTCAAATATCAATTCCTCCTAAAGTTGTTCCTCCGAATTCGTTTGGCATTGCGCAACAGAGTAATAGATATGTCTGGGGGCCGTGGATGGGTGGTAGTCTAAAGGGTAAATCAGAAATTATTACGGACGACGGTCTGGTTCCAGAAAGTTTTGGCAGTGTTGATGGACTAAATCAAGCCGGGGAAGCCTTGGCTACTGTTGACAACGCTGAAATGGGCGGCTCGGAAACTGGATATGTAGAATTGGCAGAATTTCCGGCATACAATATAGCGGAAAGATTTGCCGGTGGCGGCCCCTATGTATCGGACATGTCGTTTAATATTGATACTAGTGGGTTTAAAACGACTTATCAATTTAATACTTGGACGCCTCAATTTGGAAAACTTGCTAAATATAACATTGACAGAATTTCTAGAATAAATAAAGCAAGTTTAGAACTGCTAAAAAGAGAAAGAGACAAGGTGACTAAAAGACCCTTCCTTTCTATAACTCAAAATTCTAGAATGGAAGAGCTTTCAAAAAGGCAAAATAGGCAAGATAATAGCCTTAGTTTGGCTCAGATATTTCCCCCGATGGGTGGTAAGCGTGGAACTTCTCAAGTCTCTAAAATTTCTACCAGTGATCTAGGGGCGATGTCTGGGGCTGGCTCGGCGTCTGAGGGTGGCGCAGGCTCAGATACATTCCAAAGAACAGCAGGAGCTTCTGATGATACAGATAAAGCCCCCGTACAAGTAGGTATAGATAAGACAAAAGATAGTGAATTTATGTCTTCTTTAGATAGTCCTAAAATAGAAGATGAACCAGAGGGAGGAGTTTTACCAGATAGTGAAGATCTTTGTCCCTATTTTTCTAAAGCTGTGAATGAGGACGATGGAAGTGGCATGATAGAAAATAGTACGGCTGACAGTGTGGTTGCCGAAGACGACGACGGTAATCCCCCCACGGACACCTCTTTGGATAAACTAGAACCAGAGGAAAAAAGCAAAATATCTACAGTTAGAGTAATGGCTGATAAGGTTCCAAGAATCTTTCAGGGGTGGGGGTATGATGTGGCCTATAACCCCGTTCCTAACGATGGGGAAAATCTTAGAAAGTTTGATCCTTCCTTTCAAGAAGACCCCAAGCTTTTGAAAAGTGGACCCTTTAGACCCCTTTGGGATGAGGAAAGAAAGATTTGGGCGGCTGGTCTAGAAATACTATGTGGCACACTCGCTACAAACATCGCCGCCGCTGGTTCTGTTTTATCGCCCAGCACATTTACGATTAATATTTTAAGAAAAGTTCAAAAAGAAAAGGGAGGGGGCGCATTGGAGGATTTGGGTGAAATAATAACATGTTATAATCGAGACACAAAACTTAGCGCTACTGCTGGAGCAAATGTGTTTGTTATAGTTGTTAGATTAAATTATGAATGGACCCCCATTTGGGTTAGCTGCACGGAGTAAATAAAATGGGAACTAATTGTTGCAATTGCGGAGACATACAATGTGATGAAGATCACATCTATCTTGAGGTAGATCGCTATAAAGCTATAGAAATCAAAAACTTTACAAGGGTCGATGCAAAAAAATTTGAAAGATTTCAATCTTCCTATGGTTCAAGCTATAATGAGCCAGAAAAGTTTTTAGAAGAAGAGACTTTATTTGCTGTAACTGAGGGTCAGGTATTTGAAAACAATAAAGGACAAACCGAAGTCTTCAATTATGAGGGGGGGGGAGACCGAATAACTAGGTCTGAAATTTCTGTAAGGAGTAAGCTGGCTCTACGTTTTGAAATAGACGATGTTTATGATTGGGGGAAAGAGAACGATTATGGTCATAAATTTATAAATAGCATATACTTTAGACCTATTGTTAACTATTACTCTTCACTTGATGAGAAAAGAGCAGTTGACACAAAACATACAAAAGCGCTAAAGGAGGCCGGAATTGGAGATTTATTCAATTATTATCAAGAGTTTCAAGTTGACAACCCTCTTCCCATAGGAAGTAAAGAGTCTCTTGATCCCGAATTAGAAAATCAAGGCATACAATATGTAGTATACAAAATGGGGGCTGATGAATCTATGCCCAGCAGTATGGAAGAGTTTGATGAAAAATTTGAATCTGGAGGAAAAATACCATTTCTTACAAAACATTTAAATAAAGTTTTTTATGGGGCAGAATTACAGGACGCTTTTGATGGGGAGGAACCCAGAAGCAACTTTGGCGCCGCCATGCAAGGGTTCAGCGGTAGCCCTTTAGAATATAGAGGAACTGGCGTAGAGGGTGTTGCGAAGCTAGAATATAAAGAGACAGATCTTAGAGACATAGACTTCAACCCCTATAACTTTCATAACCGTGGGTATCAGAATCATACAGAAATACCCTACGAAAAGATTTCTTCTAACGGGTCTTATGTGATATTGGTAGACTGCCCAAACGTTGGCACTTATAGTAATACTGGTAATAAGGCTTTGATTGAGCTTAGAAGAATAAATGGTGTCGATTTGTATCAGGCGCCACAAAAATTCTTACAAAAAAATGACGAATATGGCTTTCCGCTGCCTGATAACGAAGTGACGGTAACAGCCATAACCGGCGCCAGATGTGATCCATCAGTGAGAGTTCCAACCGCATCCCCCACCGCCGCATTCGAGTCGGTTGAGTTTGATATAGATACAACCCCTAGATTTGATCCAACATCTTGTAATTTACTTGGACAAAATGAGGGCTATTATATAGACCCGATGACCAGAAGGATAAATGGCACGTCGGGCGAAGGTGATATTCCCCTCCGGGTCAAGCCGGACTATTCCTCTTGGGGAAATCCTATAGTGGATTGGCACGACTATTTTGTTAGAATAGGAGATGGCGAATACGTCTCTAAAGAGTCGTTCATGGACACTAAAATTAGTTTTGATAAATTTTTGCCGGGGGTTAATTATTTTTTAGCTGGTGGCAAGGTAGAGCTTGAAGTATTCAAAGAAAAGCAAAATAATTTGATCTCTGGTCGCGGTGAAACATATCTACAAACTATATATGAGCTTTCATATGATAGAGAATTAGAAATGATAATGGACTATTCACGATACGCACAATGCAATCATCCGTATGGTTCGTCTGCCAGCAAAAAAGCGGGTGGATGGTGGATGACTGCTATCGACGATGTTGTGTCGAGGGAAGTAGTAGACCCAACAAAATTTGAACCTTCTCCCGATAGATTTTCTTGGGACGACGGCGTGGGGTGGAATAGTTTTACTGATGTCGGAACTATTACTGAACATGATGTTATGGCAATAACAAAATCAAAAACCCAACTTCTCACAACGCCTTCAGAAATAATAAAAGATCAGCATCAACTGATTTTACCGAGTACTTATACGCTCAGAACGTCGGCATCTAGAACGACTTTTTTGAATGAGAAGCGGTCACACTGGACTTTTAAGTTTAAACCTTCTGGAGATCAGGCTAAGTATATTCATAGATTGAAATATAGAGTCTTAGAGGGGTCTTCTAGATTTATGGAACATGACCATGTGGTACAGGAGTTTCTTTCTTTGCATAAAACGGGAGAATTAATTCCGCTTTATATGACAGATACAAGGGGTAACGGTAAGCATAAGCCTCACGGCTGCTATGGTAATGATAGCTATTATCTAACAACACCTCATCTGGGCATGGCTTTAATTACACATTATCCAGATAGGTTTGATTATTTATATGAGTACGGCTTTGAAAGAGCTTTGGTTGAAAAATTTATAGGCTACGAAGATGCTAGCGACCCTAAATATAAAACTATAGTTCCGTCAGTGGGTGATCGTTACGGCATTCGTAGTAATAATTACGGAACTACTAATTTTCTTTCTACAATTTACATTAGGGGATGTGTTATAGAGTCTGGAGCGGCTTTAGTAGATATTGAATCTGATTTAGAGGCTTTTTCTCCCAATGAAACCTATAATTATGCTTCTGTGCCTCATTATGGTAACTTTAGTCCTGCAAAATTTAGATTTAAATTAATAAACCCGCAATATTATCCTAAAGTGGTGTCTTTGAGTGATGTGAATGATGCATGTCCCAAAGAATGTATAGCTATGGAGCATCCTATGGAGTGGAAGGTTTTGTATAGCGATTGGGATGTTGGCGAACCTTCGGAGCTTTCAACCGGTCAATATGGCTGTACTACGGTTTTAGATTACAAAAAACCTCTTGATATGTGGGGCGGCTCTTATACGATTCAGACTTCTGACGATGTGGTATTAGCTTCCTATACCGCTTCAGTATCTCAGGTGTATGCTAGTTGTGGTATGTATGGGACTAAGGGGAATGTCCACGACGAATATCCCCTTTTAAACACATCGCCGTCGATTTGGCCCAAGTGTGGCACAGAAGATCTAGTTTTTGATTACGATGATCTTGGAGATGTGTGTAGGGGCGCGGGGATTTCGGATAGGTTGACCGTTGACAAAGTGTACCGTACAAGCCACCCGTTTGGGGCTACTGGCCCCCCGTTTACAACATTTTCACATCCCACCAGTATATTTGTTCCGGGCGATGGTGAGTTTTTGGATTCGCTTCATATTTTCCACGGAATGACCCCCGGCTACAATAGTCACATAGGAGGCTTCGATCTTTCTGAAGGTAAAGGCGCGCATGAGTTACACTATTTCCAATCGGGGAGTACTAGTTATTCTTTTGACACTGGTGCCTTTTTGGTAGAAAATTGGAATAGCATAAGGGATGTGATTGATACTCAGCCTAGGGTGTTTGACGGAAAATATGGAGAAAGGCATGAAATTTCTGTTTGTGAAGTTAGCTGGACTCAGACGGGAGATGTATTTGAGAGTCGCTATCCATCAATCACTAACGGTGATTCGACATATCCTTCGTGGCGCGACTGGGGGGGCGCTCCTTTTAATATAGAAAGGTTCAAAGATTTTATTGTTGGTGTGACTCAAGGTTTAGATTTGGGTTATGGTGCTAAAGCTTACGAATATGGAACTTCCTTTCTAACCGAAATAACATCTGGAACGAGTGAATATCCAATGCAGCTAGCCGATGAGAAAAGGTGGGGTGGGGTCGGTAACGGTAATTATTATAATCCCGGCGCGGGTCTTAGGTTTAGAGTAAATTCAAACGATGGAGAAGATGATTGTTCTGGACAATTTGAAAACGATATGCTTTTTATGCGGCGGTATTCCGATGAAAACAGGACTTTCATCGCCCACCACTGGCGGTGGGCTAAATCTCAATCTGTATGGGCTATTGAAAATGGTTATGCTACTTTATTATATCAACAGTATATACCCATTGTGCAGATGTTATTGAGCAAATCTACAAACTCAACAGCTAAGGAGTATAGTAACTACATAGAAAAAATAGTTTCATTGATAAAAGATACAGATGTTGAAAAATATTGGTATAAGCTTGGGGTTGATGCTGAATTTGCTATGGCCCCTGAAGATGAAGGCTATCTCAAAACAGAGATTAAAGCGGGTCCAAATGATACCAAGGTGATTGAAATAGAGAAGTCGCTGGGTGAGTTTGTTGATGTTGATGATGTAATATTTACGATGGGGAGTCAACTGCTTGAAGTTAAAAATGAATTTTTTGATGGTACTGTGTTTAGCATATACAGATATAGGGGCAGAACGGTTAATGTTGGAACTCTTATTATGCGAACTAAATTTGGAGATACGACTAGAGATGTTGTATCGCCAGTAAAAGGAATAGTTGATGAGATAATGGTTTCTGAAAATCAATCTATTTCCAACGGGGACGTATTGGTTAAGGTTATGGAAACATCTACAATAAAATCACCAGTAGATGGTAAAATTACGGAAATAAATGTTGAAGAAGGTGAAGATGTTGTTGATGGGCAGTCGTTAGCAGGGGTTGTTAATACAATTACATATCCAAAGGATTCTTATTTTTATGTTGATCAAGAGGGTAACGACGAGGGTCCGTTTGATTCTCCTGAAGGGTTTGTGTTTAAAAAATCTACAGGTGAATATGAAGTTTTAGATGGGGTGGACTTTGATCTAGAGGGACAAGTTGTGGGAGAGGGATTCACAGATAGAATTAACTGTTTTCAAAACGAAGATTTATCACGCCTAGCTCAGGGTCAGACTAGTGGGCGATGCTTCCAAGACATCTACGTGACAAATATCGGGACGAATCTCTTATGTGATGGTAGATTTTTAAAGAAAATCTCAGACAGGGAGTATGAGTACAGCTTTGCCGAAGGCTCGCTGTCTGATGTCAATTTTGGTACAAATTCTACGGATTTTGGTTTTAATACTGTTCCTGATGAGTTCATCAATCCGGTTTCTGGCTTTAAGAATGACGATATAATACCGATTTTTTATGAGTGGGAAGTTGATAAAACACTTGCATCCGTTGGCGGAGCGTGGCTGGGCTTTGATTATGATGAATCTATTCACGCAAATCCGGGAGGTTTTTATACCGAACCCTTTACTACCACTACCGGATATGTAGAGATAACTAAAACCGCCCCCGCTATACCCGGCATTGACAGCACACACTGTTTTAGTCCGGGGGGTTTGGTCTCTACACCCAGTTGCGAGAAATGTGAAGATTGGGTCATTGCAGATCCTTATCCATACTCTCCACCTATTTGCACGAGCGTGGCTGCAACTGGTCGCACTGGTCCGGGGCAAGACTATGGGTGGCAAAGCCCACCGTACTCGCCCGGCCCCGTTCCCGGTTGTGTGAAAGGGGGTGAAACAGTAACATTTACTTTTGAAACAACTAGCACCACAAACGATAGCTCCCTATTTGATAATGAGTATTCCCTATCTGGTTCTTCTAGGGGTGCGTGGGCAAAAATACAAACATATTTTGGATTTTCTGATGCATTTGAAGATATCGGCTTAAATGAGGAATCCAGTAGAGCAGGAGGGAACGTATCCTCTGCCCGTTTTAATTATAGAAAGCTAGTTGATAAGTCTGAATTCTCTAAATGTGAGAAGCTTCCAAACATATTTTTTGATTATTGTAATTTGGTTACTGGTAGCGAGCTTTCACACGGGGGTTCGCCAGAGGCGCACATAACAACCGGGGTTGAATATAGAGACTTGCCGTATAGCCTTAATAGCATTGACGTATTTAGAGGACCATTCGTTTACAGGAATTCCCACACAAGTCATCCAGATCCGACGCAGTCATACCCCGACCCTATTGTAAATGATTCCATTTTTCCTACGGATCAACAGATATCGCAAGTAGGAAGCGCTCTTGATGGCATTCCCGAAACAGTACCCCCATCCCTTTTTGGTATTTTGTTTGATACTTCCGTTTCGCTTTGGTCTGCCCCTCTTGATAAAAATCGAATGGGTTTAGTACACAGACCTCTTTCTTATGTGTGCGATGCGGAGGTTTATGAGGCAAACCTTTACACTAGTAGCTATGGTTCCATGTATGTTGATGATTACCAAGGAGAAGTAGATAGGGTGCGTGATGTATTATTGCATGGTGGGTTACATTTATCGCGTGAGTTATTGTATTATCACCTTTATGGGGTGCGTGGCGCGACGGGTTATATTCAACAGCGTAAATCAAACGCCGTTAGGCCGCCCAACAATGAAGCAACGTGTAGAGGAGAAGAGATTAAGGGTTCGTGTGGGGTTTCTACTATAGGTATTGATCTACCTCCGGGCGGTCCAAAAGTTCCTTTAAAAGATACTTGCTGTGGATTTGGCCTTAGTGATTTATCTTATTCGATGGGAATGAGTGTGTTTGAGTTTCCCCACGAATATGGCTACACCGGCGCTACAGAGGTGGGGTTTGATTTTGTTGAATATTGCCAAGGGTATGACATATTTGGCCGCTCCGCCGGTCGGTATTATGGAATAGGTTATGGGGCTGGTGATGGCGAGAAAGATGTTTATGGCTGTGATGACAATGGATATCGTCATAAGGGCAATCCAATACAATCTTCGGACAATCCTAACGCACCCAGAAGTCCATCACTACCAATACAAATGGGGGTGATTGTAAAAAGAAAGATTGTACCCCTAAGTGAATACTTTTTTACAATAGGAGACGCGACAAGTGAGATATAGCTTTAGAGATTCGTGTAATGGTTGTGACTCTCAAGACGGGACTGGTGCAGGCGCCCCAAATCAAGAGACCCAAGCCGAATCCGAAAAAGGGTCTCAACCACCCCTAGATAGTCAGCAGTCAGTCGAACAAGGTCAAAAGTCTCCAAATATATTGCAAAAGGCTAAAAACTTTGCAAAAGCTTCGGCGGGATATGCAGCTTCGGGTTTTGAGAACGTGTCTGATCAGGTCAAGTCTCATAGGATGCAAATTTGTAATAGTTGTGAATTTTTAAGTGACTCAGAAGAAAATCCCGAATGTAGTAAATGTGGATGTTTCGTTAACATCAAGACCTCTTGGGGGTCAGAATCCTGCCCAGTTGGAAAATGGGGAGCTTTAAACTCAAAACCTTCTAAAGGATGTGGATCTTGCGGG
>TARA_R110000824_G_scaffold63631_3_pt1 | contig 10874 bp, 1 predicted proteins | sample TARA_R110000824 | Tara Oceans TARA_R110000824 (sample SAMEA4397747) | marine metagenome | biome: Polar Biome; feature: [MES] marine water layer (ENVO:01000295) within the mesopelagic zone...; material: water (ENVO:00002006), including particulate matter (ENVO:01000060) such as...... | reverse complement strand
CCGCTGCTTCTATTGAGAGAGTTGGCACATTAAACTTTAGGACGGATTCTTTAAACTTGTATACTGAAAATGTTCACTCTTTTGACAGTTTTCAGCTAGAAGGGGTAAAAAAGCATGTCTTTACTTCTGATTTTGACTCTTATTCAAACTCCGTATTAAAACTTGGGTTTACTCAGGGTGTAAATAGCAAAACAGTTAACCAAAAACTTCCTAAAAATGTTTATCTACTGTTTGGCGGTGTTGTTAAAAGCGACATAGAGTCCGACTCTGGAATTTCCTCTGGAGTTACGTTTGGGGATGGTACAAAAAAACAAAGAATCCCCCATCTAAATTCCGGGGATATTTCTTATCGCGAAAAAAGCAGAGATAACCCCGGAGGTGCTGATTACACGCAGCCGAGATCCATCTTGAGTAATTGCCTTTCTCAAGAGTTTAGAGGCTGGTCACAGTCGGGCAATCCCGTAAAGACTGCTGAGAACCCTAGAATGATTGATTATTTTTCAACCGACCAGCCCGACCTTACGGATTTAAATGACCTTGTTATTGGTTATTTTTATATTGTCACTAATGATGAAACGGGATTTATAGATAACAAAAGGTTTATAAATAACTCATCAATCGTAGGTATTCAGCTTTCTATACAGTCTAATTGGGGTCAGTCTCCTGAATTTGAAGGGGATTACGATCCTTTAAGCGCTTTTGATTCACTTGATCCAAGTTCTAATCTCTGGTATGCGGATCACGGGCTGACAGAATGCACTTTAATAAAGTATCAGCCGGTTCGTAAATGTGGCAAGGTGGATATATATACCAGAAAAACTGGAATAATATCTGCCGCAGTAAACAATTCTTTAACTTCTCCAAATCACAACCTTAACACTAATGACGTTATAAAAATTTCTTCTGCTGTATTTGATGGAAGTCAAGGCGGTGTGGCGCAAATTCATCCCCTTAATGGAAATAAGTTTGTAAAGAAAGTAGATAGCGACACCTTTGAAGTTTATGATGACCAATACTTTAAAGATCCCACATCTACGATTAATTTAAAAACTACAGATGGTATAACTTGGACTTGTATATCTAATAACTTTGGGTCGCTTGGTCAATCTTGGGATTATCATGGAACAATGTTTTCTCCTACTGGTAGAAATGGATATAGTCATCCAGATCCTTCGGCTGGGAATAGCAGTTCAAATTTTCTAGCTGCGAAAGACTCGTTTTTTACAACTAAAAGAATAAAAAAGGGTGTTGAAGAAGGGTCGGCATACACAGGTCAACAAATAAGCAAATCCATAAATGTAAATTTTGGTAAAGTTAGCCATTACACTTCTGGCAACGAGGGTTCCTATGGTCCTCTGGGTGCTTGGTTGAATACAACATTCGCAAAAGAACTAGAAGAAAATATTCCTGTTACATTTTCTGAAAATTACAAAACCCCCTTAGATGATCCTAGGAGCGGCCCGCAAGATCTTTTTCCGTATCATTGTCAAGATGACTTATCAAATTTTGTAAATCCTCAAGATTCCAAAGATGGCGAAGACATCAAAACCCCATATCCCGGTATGAGATTTGGCTCTGCTATGGATTTAAAATTTTCCCACAATTCTGGAAACAGCAGGGTTTACACTCTGGCGGTGGGAGAGAGGGGGTCTGATGTTTCTGTGGATATGTTTGGAGTGGTGGAAGCTGAACAGCTTTTTAAAAAGCCCTGTATGAAATGGAGCGAAGAACAACAGAGGCTATATCAAACCTTTAAAAGAAAAATCACACCCTATTACTTTCCTTATGGTAGAACTCACCTTATATCTATAACTGTGGATCAATACGGAAGAATTAGCGACCTATCACATGAAGATACCGTGTTTGGGGGCGGTGACTCGATTTCCAATCAGATTCCACCACTCCAATACCGAGACGAAAACGATAAAGCGGGTATCGAGTATAACCCTTGGTCTAGATTTGAATGGCTATCTAGGTCAAATTACAGAATTGCGTCGGGGTCGCCGGAGCGGACCAATCCAGTTTCGAGTTTGTCGAGCTTTGGAGAAAGTTTTAGAGGTATAAATGATTTTAACGAGAAATCTATAGATAATCAAAAAATTAACACTTTCACTAACCCAAACGCTAGGCGTAATTCTAGGTATTGGATTAGGAGCGCAGTGCTGCACTGGGAAGGTCAAGACATCTATAATCGAAATTCTAGATTAGATCCCGCCCGTAGTTCAACTTTTCATACCAAGGTGATAGATAGAAACATAGAGGCAGATAGAAGAATAAAGACAACAGGATCTCAGCAGGGTGTCTTTGGTTCTGATTCTGATGTATCTAGATTTGGCAAGGGTAGCGGATTGAAAATGATTGATAGGTTCGGCGGCATTGACGAAGATCCAAACGATACTGTACCAATTCAATACTGGGCTATATTTCCTTGGGTTGACAGCTTTGGAAAAGCGGTCGCGGTACATAACGATCCCTCGCTAGACTTGGGCGATTTGTCATCCGTTACTTACCCACAGGCAAATCCAAAAACAGTTATCCTATCCGCTTCAAGGGTTAGGTCTAATATAGAAATTAATAGCTCTGAAGATCAGCCTGTTCTTGCAGAAGATGCAGATTTAACAGACGCGGATACTGTTAGCGAGATAGGTCAAATAACTGCCCACTTTTTATACAAGAATAGTTCTAATGTGTACACAAATATAGATTATATACCATTTAATTCTGGAGGCTCTGTGGGTGGCAGGTTCTCGTCGGACGAGCCTGTATTGGTGTCTAATGGGATTGAATACAGCAAGCTCCCCACTGGGACTGTCGGCGGAGAGGGTATGGCAGAGGTTATAACCTCCGCTGAATTATCTTGTAGAAAAATAATGTGGGAAAAGGATTATATAGTATGGAGCGAACAAGATCTTTTTAACGGCAACTCTATTGTTCATTTATTTACTTTTGATGGCAAGTTTAAACCTTCAAGGTCTATCTCAAGACCCTTTGCGCAGGAGAGAAGTTCTGAGTTTCCGTCTCCCGCTATTTACGTTGGAGATGGGTTTGGTTTAGATTTTAAATATGAGGACGGTTTATTTTTAAGTAATACCCTAGACGACAAAGATGAAGGTGGTAATTTAATTCCGGGTGTTAATGGCATAGAGGGGCATTATATAGATCAGCTTTTTGTTTATGAATTATTACGCAATAAGACAACGTTTGAATTCTCTCAAAAAATATTACCAGCCATAGATGACTCTAGAGAAGACTATTATTCTGAGTACTTTAAAAGTCCAGATTATTTCATGCCAGATCTTCTACCCCTAAAGAATGCTTTTAATTATGATAACAATCCTTTAAGCACTTCCGTTTGGGATATTGATTTAACTAATAGGTATGATTTAGCCGGTAAGAAAATAGTATTAAAGGATGCGCTAGAGTATTCTCTTTTTGATAGAGACTATTCTCAGAACGAAACATTTTCCATATCAGAATCTTATGAAAGTAGAGTTTCTACCTATTTAGGAATTAGTGAAGATGTATCCATCCGTGCAGTAAAAACAAATAACACTTTTAATTATAATTATATTTCTCAAGCTACTAATGAATACGACTGCGCAAGCTCTGGGGGTAAAATATCTGACTATAGAGTAGATAAAACTCCTTTCTTCTTTTTGAATCTTCCTTTAGACAGTTTAGATATGGCAAATGATGTTACAATCAATTTTGACATACTAGAAGAAGATATATTTAGTTCTTTTGAAACCGAAAGCATGAGTGAAGATACTAATAACATAATCCCAAGGCTTGTTTTATACGGTAGAGATCCTAGGTCTACGGTTATAGAAAATGGTCCCGCTGTTAATGGTAGTAATTTATCGGAGTATCCACAGTATCAAAATGGATTATGGTATAAGCCGAGATGGGACGCTGGTCCAGATGTGGAATATTATTCTGATATGTATCCCGGCTACTACCGGGGAGGGGCGCAGGATTTGTTTTTCTATAGTAGACTTCCCGGCTCATTTATAAAAACAGGTAAGGTTAATTTTCCAGAAAGAGAAACTCTTTCTTATCTTTATGGCGGAAACATAAACTTAGGAGAATATTACGATTTAACAGCCGGTTCAAGAGGCGGCGGTAGCGCAGGAGATCCGGCTTGGATAGCTCCTGATGTTTACCAAGAGTTAAACGGAACACAAATAAACCATATCCTACCTTACGCTAAAATCTTCTTACCGCAAGCAAATGCAACCGGTTATTCCGTTACTATATCCGCTCAGGATATTAGAGATTTCGTTATAAAGGGAAGCTTGGTAAAAGACGCTGCTAACAATAGACCTACAGCTATAGCGGGTGATTTTGATGATAGTGCTAATCTTTACGAGGGTGCAGGCAATATAAACTATACTCTGGCTATAGGTTTTGTTTTAACAAATGTTAACAGTTTTTATGGTGGACAAACACAACATGAAGAACCTTCTTTAAAATTTGACACCGGAGCTTTAAGATATATTAACGGCGCAGAATCTAACAATACTAATTTCCCCAACGCCAGATATCCCTATGCGTTTGATGTAAACTTTTACAAACCCACTTTCAATGGTTCAGAAGTAATTAGAACAGACCTAGGATTGAGCCAGCTAAATTATGAACTTAGGGCTAAGGTTAGAAATTTAGACGCTTCTATTTCCAAGAAGAGGCTGTTAAGCAGAAGATATAGAAATAGTTTTCATAAAATCGCTGTATTTAATTATAATGAGGCTGAAAGAGATGAAGTTAGGCAGGTTTATATAAATGGTTTAGATGCTAAGGTTTATTCTGCTTTTGGTGTAAATAACCTCGTTCCTGTTCCAGAAGATAATCGTCGCGTCGTCTCTGGAAGTAAGTCGGATGGGACAGAGCTAAATACTGTAAAATTTAATCCCATAGTTAGAATAGGAAAATCCTCTGCATCTTCTAATTCTGCAAAAGTAGAAGACGGCTCTTTTTCTAAATCTTTACAAATTATAAATACGGATAGTATCTATCAATCGTTTCGCGGAACTGTTTCAAATATTTACTTAAATGCAGATAAGGGGATTTTAGAGTATGTAAGTCCTCCTACTGGATACGTTATAGGCGAAAGCTTCTTTGCTACAAATACTTTGTTTGGTGGGTTTGATATTCAGTCTCCAGAATATTTGAGCTTATTCATAAACTCTAATCCTACAGAAAAGGGTTCTGCTGAATTAACGATGCCCAAGGTTCATGAGATTTCTAGCAGTAATGTTGACTTGATTGTTGCTGGTTACACCACTGCTAGTAACCCAGCCCCACTTTGGATCGGTATTAATAAGTTTGATTCTACTGAACCCCTGTTCTTGCGGGCTTTATTGGACAATAAGCAGATGTCGCTTTTTACTTTTGAAGTTGCGCCCACTGCGACCGCTAGCTTGTTTACAGATGCTCCAGATGCTTCTGGTGGTATTACTTTAGTCGTCGCTCCTCCCTCAGAGGCTTTTGGTAATCTTTATACCGTTGGTCCTGTTCAGAATACTAATGCGACACCTTTGAATTTACAATCACACGCCCTTGTGAGTAATGCTGCTAAATTAAGTGTCTCTGGGGTCTTTTTCTCTACTGAGTCAGCTTCTCTTTATAGTATCGCTTCCGTACCGAAGGCCGCCTTCGGCTCTTTAACTATGAATCCGATAAATAGCGGGTCCATGCCTCTGTTTATAGTGAAGCATCCAGAAGCTACTAGTTTTTCCCCCTTGTCAATAGCCTCAAAAGCGTCTGGGGTTCATCCGTTTAATTTGTTTGTGGGAGATCAGTTTGATCTTTCAAGCAATAATATTGACCTTTTTATAAAGCCCCAAAGGTTTGCTTCAGGCCAAGCCACTTTATATAACGAAGGGTTTTTAGACACCGCTAATTCTAATAGAGACACAAACACCTCTGTTGCCGCTTCTCTGTCTAACGAAATATTTGACAGGGGTGGAACCTTCGGAAGGGGTAAAGAAGACCCCATAGTAAAAACTTTAGCGGGTAAGGCTTATCGGTCTAATTCAATAGTTTCTGGTGCTGTAAATGAAAATATATATACTAGAAATAGAATGGATTATGATCCTAATAATAGAGATGGGTTGTGGTTTATGTCTTCCTCGCTTAGGTCTCCCGTTTTATTAAATGATATTGAATCAAGAGACCCAGCATTGGTAAACTCTACTCTTGGTAGTGATAATTTAATCAAGCCATTTTATGAAAACAATAATAGTCAGGCCGGTGTCGAATCAAATAATTCAACAATCAAGCAGGAAGCTTACGATGTTAATGACGATTACCTAATTAAAACCTCTATAGCTTCTGACGTGATTCAGTTAGATATGTATAGCGTAAATGAAGACGGCACAGTAAGTCAACAGGGGGAAAGAAACAGAAATGGCATTATAAGATTTAGGGCTGGCGCTTCTTCCGCAGAGGGTGTTGAGATTATAAATGGGTCTTTAGATCCTTTCCATGAGTTAAGGGGTGAGCTATACAGTCAAATAAAAACTATACACGGAAAAGAGTTTCTTAAAACAGAAATTTTAGAATCTAATAGCGAAGTCTCTGTCAACGATGTTAAAATATCGTCAAACAATAAGTGTGCAATATCCTTCAGGACAAAGATAGACTATGAAAAGGATTTGGTTACATACTCTACCACCTTCAATGTTATACTTATCTTTAGAATTACAGGATACAAAGATGTTGAAAGCGGTTTTGATAGCGATATCGACTATAGTTGGTTAATTTTCCAAGAAACTGGAAGCGATACACAAAAACAAAACTCCGGTTATAATATTGCTTTTGATTATCAAGATTTATATTTTGATAGAAGGGGTGTTTCTCAAGGTTCTGGTGGGGAGATCTGGAGATCTCTTTCCAGTAATGGATATACAACATCCGAGCGGGTTACTAGATTTTCTGATCTTACAGACGCTTCTTACTATGGGGACAATGCCGCCTTTATAGATGAAGATCAAAGAAACGTTGGGTTCGGACATCCTATAAAGATATTTGATGAGCATAACAGTAGTAATAAAATTATGCTTGTGGGAGCAACCCTGTTTGACCCTTATGTATTCAATACCCTAACAGACTCTCATCTGCCCAATTCTATGGGTGCTGTATATATTTACAAGAGGTCTGTCACTAGTCAGACTTGGACTTATCATGGCGCGGTTTACTCAAAAGGGTTTACTTCAGACAATGTTCTTTCTAACCTGTCTTCATATAGAGGGGGGAGGCTTTCTACTCGTCAGTGCGCCTTGTTTGGGTATGATTTTGATTATAGCGATGGTGTTTTGGTTGTTTCTGAGCCGGGAGGTGACGGAACAGAAGTTGTTAACGCTGGTAAGGCTTATACGTTTGACATATCTTCAACTCCTGCGTTGATTAAAGCTTATTCTGCTTCCGATGTATCTTTACCCGATGGAACTAATATATCTTCTGGTGATAACTTTGGTTCTAATATTGTTCTATTAGGAAAAGAAGATGTTATATCTTGGTCTGATGCCACGCTATCTCAAGATACAGACTTAGGATTTAGAAAATATCAGAATGATAGTACTGTATATAATCTTAGAAATAATTCTGTTTTTGGATTTAGTTATGAAAATTCAGAAGGTGTTTTAACTCTTGTTCCGCAGGCTATAAAAGCTGAAATAGACCCATATAACGCTGGAGGTTTAGGTAGCTTCCTAGAAGATAATATTTATCGCTGGTCTAGGATAGTTTCTATAAAGAAATTTAAAGCTAGATCTCAAGACAGATTACTTGTTGTTAGAGAGTTTTATCTAAAGCTTAATTCGGGTACTGCTAGTGATGTGGCTGAAAAGTCTATTAGGATTCAAAAGCTTTCTGTGTTAAATTTAGATAGATCTCCTAATGGTACACTATTCATAAAGGGGCCAAGTTCTAATAACAATTTTGCACCACTTTATAATTTAGGATTGGGTCCAAGTGGGTTAGCTCCTCTGGTTATGCCCGCACCTATAGTTGGTAACAGTGGCATAGCTCCCCTTTTCATCAACAATATGGCTTTCTTTGATGACTTGAATTTGATCACAGAGAGGGTTAAGAATCCATACTTTACGCTTAATATTGATGGAATCGTTAGTGATTTTAATACTCATGCTAGCTTCTTTATAAAGAATCAAGAAGTTAATGATAGTATAACTTTGGCAATCGTTCCCGGTACAGCTACTGAAAACAGCACTGTTTCAACCTTTGTTCAGGGTTCCGTAAGCACTACCCTTGTAGATAACGTCAGCTTATTTATGGGTAAAGAAGTAAACGCCAACCTTTTAGCTCCGTTATTCCTGCAAACGTTACCGGAGGGTTCTAATTTTACACCCGGATCTTCTCTGGGGCAGCAGATAGCCCCACTGTCTGTTTCTGGAATGCTTGATAATCCCTTCACTAATGGTGTTAATTTTTATCTAAATGCGCCAAGTTCTGCCAGTGGAGTGGGCGCCACCTCTATGGTGGTGAAGACTATTATACCTACCACGGGGGTTGCTGGCTCGTTTATTGAAAGCGGCACTATAACTATGGTGCTTAACGGAAATAATAGCGATGGCGTGTTTGCTAAATTTAATCAAGACGCTTCCTTAAATATTAAAAATACAAATACTCAAAATGGTGTTTTCCCAATTTACATGCAGAGACCGTTTGCTAACTCTGCTAGTTTGTTTATAGATAGTAGGATAGCGTCCGGCGCTCCCGATCTTTACTTAGACGGTGCGAATATTACTGACGGCGGAATAAATATGATAATTAAACCGCCACAAAGCGGTGGGCTTGGTATTTTTACAAGAGGGTTTTTAGAATGATATTTTTTACAACACACCAAGGCGATGATGAGCTTATAATTGGTGGTGCTACTGTTTTAGGCACCGCTGATGGTGGCCTAGTGGGTCCAATGCCTAGGTATTCTATTAGTAGGGAGAATATATCAACAGGTGACGGCACGTTTATGAATGCTAAATTTACCATTAGCATAACAGGAACTGCCTGTATAAATTCTGCCGATGGCAATCAAGACATAACTCTGAAGGGTGAAAGACAGCATCGGGTTATGGGAGAGGCTTTAACATCCTTGCAGATGTTAAGGACAAGTTTTCCAAATCAGGGAACGGGAGACTTAGAAATACAGGCTTATGGAGGTCTGGGAAATATTATCAAGTTTAAAGATGCCAAACTTGTTAATGTAGAATTACCAGAACAGGGAGAAGGTAGCGCCGGGGTTCAATATCTAGAATATAGCTTTTCTTTTGAGGCTTATCAAGAAGCGTCAAATAATTCAAACACCGGAAGCACTGGAACTCTTCAGCCGCCAGAATATCTTTTATCCTCCGTTGATGAAAGCTGGGAGCTTTCGGAGGCTGGTGAGTTCTTTTACAAGGGGGATGCCCCCAACGTGGCGAATAATAATCTGCACAAGACGTACAGCTTAACTCATACGGTATCCGCCACCGGCCTGAAGAGATACAAGGAAGCAGGTAAGCTAGAGACTGACGGAGAGGCTTTTAGGCAGGCTGTTTTATGGGTCAAGGATAGGCTCGTTAGTGATCCTACGGAAGTTCAAACAGAAGATTTAATGGGAGATGAAAAATTTTTCCAAAGTAAATTTCTTCCTATAGAAATGAATATGCCCGAAAAGACGGATGATCTTGGTTTTAATTTAAAGGCAGGAACTACACCATACAAGGGTTATAATCACACAAGGTCTGTTTCTTCTGATCAAAATGTTGGGAGTTATAGCGTTACCGACACTTGGGTAATATCCCAAGATTCTTTTGAGTCTACTCATAGCTTAGAATTTAATTTTGAAAACAGTCCCGATGGTCAGGGGGCTAAAGTTAGCGCCAACGCCACATTCCAAGGGCTATCTACTATAGATTATAAGAGTGAGGAATCAACAAAAACGGACAAATACGCTGGGGCTTTAAAAGCTTTCGGTGTTGTCAGACCACTAATTCCCGCTCTGGCAGTAAAAGTATATGAAGACTCTGAGGGTGCTTTTGCTCTTAATACAGATCTTAAATTTAGTGAAAGTATTGGACATAATAAAGTTTCGGGTACTGTTACATATAGCGTGTCTTTCAATGATTACACACCGCCTAAAATTGCGGGCGCTGTGTCAGAAAGTGTCACAATTAACTATAATAATGATAGAGGTGAACAAAAACTTATAGCTATTTTACAAGTTATAGGTAGAGCGGGGGGTCCGATAATTCAGGACATAGGGACTACACAAATAAGTAGTAGGACTATAGCTGTAGATATTGTTATGCCGAGGGGGGCTGGAAAACCGGATGGAGCAGCCGCGATAGATCCATATAGACCGATTGGGACAACCTATTTAACCTCATCTACAGAATCTTGGAACCCTCAAACAAGATCCTATAATAAATCAGAAACTTGGGAATATAACGGAACCGGAGAATAAAAGTGGCAGCTTCAATAAAATGGATACTTCCAAAACCTAAGATAGTTTACGGAGACCTTATTACAGGTTCCTTTTTCTGCGCTGGGGCTACGTATCAAGATAGCGATGGTGATGATTATAATCCTGACGGTACATATGTCTATACATATTCCGGGGTCGCTAGCGGAACTTTAACTTTTGGAAAAAAGCTTGAGGCAGGAAACTATACCTTAACTGTTACATTTAATCCAGACGCTTCCGGCTTGGGTTCTGACATTGTTCAGAATGTTCCTTTCGAGGTAGAAAAGGCCACCCCTGAAGCAATTTGGAATAATCCTCCCGACATAACTTATAGATTGGATAGCGAGGGGGATGGTCCGCTGCTATCTATTGAACAACTTAACGCAATAGCTAGCACTGGGGGAGACTTTAC
>TARA_R110000824_G_scaffold17309_1_pt1 | contig 10875 bp, 13 predicted proteins | sample TARA_R110000824 | Tara Oceans TARA_R110000824 (sample SAMEA4397747) | marine metagenome | biome: Polar Biome; feature: [MES] marine water layer (ENVO:01000295) within the mesopelagic zone...; material: water (ENVO:00002006), including particulate matter (ENVO:01000060) such as...... | reverse complement strand
GATCAAATAGGCCTTTTGGCCTAATTGACGGACGACGGTGATACCGGCTGATTGCTCTCCGGTGTGGGAATCGTCCAGATTCCGACATTGGCGAACATGACGGCTGCCGCGACGAGCATCAACCATCCCTGCTTTGGGTTGATGCCCTTGCGCAGCACATAAATGCCACCGGCGAGCAGCGCGGCTCCTGCCAGCATCAGCACGGATAAGATCAGGTTCGACATGGCGGAACAATTACCGTGGCATCTGCAAACTGACAATCAATTGTTTCAATGTTAATCGCGGGCAGTAGCGGGGTCGCGGCAATATCCATGAACAGCATTGCAAATTTTTTCGGAATATAATAGAACATAGAAAGAACAAATGGACAGGGCGAACCAGAAATGGACCTAGCGGCTTGATTCCCGAACCTCCTCTGCTGATCATCGCCCCTATGGCGGACGATTTGGACCTGGCGGCATTGCCATGGTGTGAAACGGCAGCGGAGAATATATCGGTCAATCATGCAAAGTTCAAAAATCTGGAGATGGTCGAAGTCATTGTCGATGCAATGCCCTTCATCCTGTCCCGTCTGACGGCGGCCGAAACCAGCCAGCAATTCAGGGCGGAAAAATGCGAGCCGCTTTTTTGCGACCTCCCTTCTTCCGAAGAATCTGCCATCGGGATTGCGATAGGAGACAATCTGGCCAGTGCGAAACATCTGCCCGAGGTCAACCGTAGACTGTTGTTGCTCGGAAATTGGATCGGGGACAGCCTGGCGGCCACCGCAGCGGCGTGGATGCCCTCTCGGACACTCACGAATTTCACTTATTATGCCAAAACTGTCGGAGAATATCTGACCGACGGCCCCTTCCCGTCCCTATTTCAGATCTCTTTTTCGGCAGACCGCAACGGCCATTTTGTGACTAGCGGATTGCACTATTTTGCCGGTCAGGAAATCCGCCTCACCGTAGCTGCGGGTTATAGCCATGCCGAGGTCACCGAACGCCTGGTGCGAATCATCGAGGCCATCGCGACCCACGGGAAGATAGAGGGGCCTGCCCGATCACGGGGCATGGTTCCGGGAGAATCTCTGATTTACAGCCCCAGCAATGATCTTGGCCATGTCGACATCGCAATCCGAAACGAACTTTTCGACGTCGACCCGGCCAAGATTTAACTGAAAATTAGGCTGCTGTAGGTGCCGCTTCCCGGACATTCTGATCAACATGTTCGGCAAATTGCTCGAAATTGTCGATGAACAATTTAACCAGCTTTTGCGCGGTTTCGTCATAAGCGCTCGAGTCAGACCATGTCGAACGAGGATCAAGAATCGCGCTGTCCACGCCAGACACCGCCACCGGTACTTCAAAACCGAAATTCTCGTCGAGCCGGAATTCGCCGTCGTTCAGGCTGCCATCCAGCGCTGCATTCAGCAACGCGCGAGTCGCCTTGATCGGCATCCGGTTGCCTTCACCATATTTACCACCAGTCCAGCCGGTGTTGACCAACCAGCAGCGCACGCCGCCCTTGGCGATCCGCTCTTTCAGCAGGTTTCCGTATACCGACGGGTGACGCGGCATGAATGGCGCGCCAAAACAGGTCGAGAAAGTCGCTTCCGGCTCGGTTACGCCGATTTCGGTGCCGGCGACCTTTGCGGTATAGCCGGACAGGAAATGATACATTGCCTGTTCCGGAGTCAGTCGCGAGATCGGAGGCAATACGCCGAACGCGTCAGCCGTCAGCATGATGATATTCTTGGGCACCGGACCCATATTTTCTTCCGAAGCGTTCGGAATGAATTCGATCGGATAGGCGCCACGGGTATTTTCCGCTTTGCTATTGTCATCGAGATCCAGTTCACGGGTTTCCGGGTCCATCATGACATTTTCAAGCACGGTTCCGAACCGGCGCGTGGTTGCAAAAATTTCCGGTTCCGCTTCTTCTGACAGGCGGATCATCTTGGCGTAACAGCCGCCTTCGAAGTTGAATACCGCGGTATCCGACCAGCCATGCTCGTCATCACCGATCAGCACGCGGCTGGCATCAGCCGACAATGTGGTCTTGCCGGTTCCCGACAGGCCGAAGAAAATGGCCGTATCGCCTTCCGGACCGATATTGGCCGAGCAATGCATCGGCATGACCGAGTCGAGCGGCAGCAGATAGTTGAGCAGGCCGAATACGGACTTCTTCATTTCGCCAGCATAAGCAGTGCCGCCGATCAGGATCAGCTTCTCGGTGAGGTTGACTGCGATGACGGTTTCGCTGCGGGTGCCGTGGCGAGCTGGGTCAGCTTTGAAGCTCGGCAGATCGATGATCGTATATTCGGGATCAAACGCTTCCAGCTCATCTGGGCTAGGCCGTACCAGCATCGTGCGGATGAACAGGTTGTGCCATGCCAGTTCGTTGATGATGCGGACATTGACCCGATGCTCCGGCTGGGAGCCGCCAAAAAGATCCTGCACGAACAATGTATCTTTTTCTGCCAGGGCGGCCAGAAAATCTTCCTTCAGCGCGGCAAAATGATCGGGTGTCATGCCGACATTGGTTTTGCCCCACCAGACACTGTCCTCGGTCTCGCCATCACGCACGATGAACTTGTCATTGGCGGACCGTCCGGTGTGCTTGCCGGTCTCCACTACCAACGGACCATCTTTCGCCAAATGTCCTTCGCCGCGAGAAACGGCAGCTTCAACCAGAGCGGGAGCACCGAGGTTCCAGTGCTGTTTGGCCGAATTGGTGAAACCTTGGTCATTTAAAGAAACAGACGAAACTTTTGGCACTGATAATCCCCTATGGCTTGGAACAGGTTGAGGTTACGCCGACCCGGCGAATTTTACATGGCGCTTACTGAACCCTTTCGAGTCGGTCAAATTTCTTCCCCATGCCCTTGCAAAAATATAGATTTCCCGGCCAGATCACGACTTCATTTGTCAAAACCATCACCGACAAGCTATCTTGTAACATATTAGCCCATCCCCTAGATCACATCCAGCGCAAGCGGCAAAGGAACGCAAAAAAATGGCAGCCAATATTGCTCTTGTCGACGACGATCGCAATATATTGACATCTGTGTCGATCGCCTTGCAGGCAGAAGGCTTTGTCACGCGTGTATATTCGGACAGCGAAGCGGCGCTTCATGCAATATTGGAGAATCCGCCGGATCTAGCGGTATTTGATATAAAAATGCCAAAAATGGACGGACTGGAATTGCTCAGAAGAGTCCGCGAAAAATCCAATGTGCCGGTGATCTTCCTGACCTCGAAGGATGAAGAACTGGACGAAGCGCTCGGCCTTGCGATGGGAGCGGATGATTATATCAAAAAGCCTTTCTCGCAGCGGCTGTTGATCGCCCGTGTGCGGTCGATATTGCGGCGCACGGAATTTATAAAATCCGTTGATGAAGGCCAGGATGAGGAAGCCGCAGAGCCGCTTGTTCGGGGAAATCTGGAAATGGATCCGGCACGCCATCTTGTCCGTTGGAAAGGCGTGAATGTGACCCTGACTGTTACGGAATTCATGATACTCGAGACCTTGGCGCACCGGCCTGGCGTGGTAAAAAGCCGGAACCAGTTGATGGACGCCGCCTATCAGGATGATGTCTATGTCGATGACCGCACGATCGACAGCCATATCAAACGATTGCGACGAAAATTTCGCGAAGTTGATCCCGAATTTGATGCAATAGATACGTTATATGGAGCCGGTTATCGCTACACGGAATGAAGGCGGACATGATGAGGAGAGCGGTCTGTCACTCCGCTGGTCGGCGAGGCTTTCTCTCACAACCCGTATCCTGGTCGTCAACGTCCTGGCGATTGCGCTATTGGCCGGTGGCCTCTTCTATCTCAACAATTATCGGGACCGGCTAACCGAAGAGCGTCTGGTGCAAGCGAGGCTGCAGTTAACGATTGTCGCTGATGCATTGTCCACGCGGGATGCTCTCCAAAGAGCCGAATTGGTGCGTCAGTTTTCCAATCATTTGAATGCACGACTTCGACTATATGCTCCGGATGGTACGAAAATCATCGACAGCTTTGCGCTGGCAAAGCCGACTTACCAGTTTATCGACCCGGAAGCGGAGCCATTGCGCAAAGATGCGGCCCGCATATTGGATAGAACGATTGAAAGCGTCGTGTTCAGCGAACCAATCCCGAATTTCAGTGAACCATCAAATGATATAGCGAGCGAATGGCCTGAAATTTCAGCGGCCCAAAGCGCATCGCAAGCGGTCAGCTCGGTCAGTTTCGCACCCGACCGTACGCCGGTTATTGTCGCCGGCAAAGCGCTTCCCGACAGAACCGGCTCGATCCTGCTGACCGCCAACGCACGCGATATCACGCGGATCGTCAGAGCAGAACGATCCAGCGTCCTGCTTGTGATATTGGTGGCCGCAGCGGTCTCCATTCTACTTTCGCTTTTTCTGGCGCGCACCATTGTCCGGCCAATCCGAAAGCTGGCGCGCGCTGCGGTGCGGGTTCGCATGGGTCGGTCCGACGAAATCGCAATTCCGAGAATGCCAGGGCGGCGCGACGAAATCGGCCAGTTGAGCCGCGCATTGTCCGACATGAGCGCGGCCCTGCGGCACCGTATCAACGCCACAGAAGCCTTCGCCGCCGATGTCAGCCATGAAATCAAGAACCCCCTCGCTTCGCTACGGTCTGCGCTGGAAGGACTGGAACGGGTCGATGATCCGGATTTGCGGAAACAGCTACTGGATGTAGCCAATGACGATGTTCGCCGGATTGATCGGCTGATCAACGATATTTCCGATGCTTCGCGGGTCGATGCCGAATTGGCACGAACCAAGTTTGAACCCATCGATATTGGAAAGATGCTTGAGCAATTGCTCGCCGCTCGCGAACAACGAACCTCCAATCAGGGCGTCCATATTGCTTTTGCGCGGCCAGCGAAGGATGTCGCGAGAGTGATGGGAGACGGTGGCCGTCTCGAGCGTATGTTCAGCAATTTGCTCGACAATGCCGTCTCTTTTTCACCCGACGATGGTTTGGTGGAAATATTGGCGACACCCGATGGGGATGAAATTGTCATCCATGTCGCGGACGAAGGCCCCGGCGTGCATCCGGACCAGCGGGATGAGGTCTTCCATCGCTTTCATTCCGACCGGCCTGACGGCGAATCTTTTGGAAAGCATAGCGGGCTAGGCTTGGCAATCGCGAAGACGATCGTCGAGGGCCATCAGGGCACCATCCATATTTTGGATCGACCAGGTGGACATTCGGGAGCATGTTTTGAAATTCGTCTGCCAAAGGCCCCGGAATGACTGCCACAGCCGGCGCGAACGATCAGCAAAAAATGCACGCAACCGCCGTCGCTATTTCTGGCGTGGGCGTCATGATTCGCGGAAAATCCGGCTCGGGAAAATCGGATCTGGCCCTGCGGTTAATTGACCGTGGCGCAACGCTGATCGGTGACGATTATGTCGAAATCCGCCGCCAAGATGTGAAACTATTGCTCAACCCCCCATCGAGTCTGGCCGGAAAATTGGAAGTCCGCTCGCTGGGTATATTGGAATGCGACCATGTGTCCGACATAGAATTGAAACTGATCATTGATCTGAAAGAAGATCCGGACCGCTTCCCGCTCGACACGCAAGTCATGATTTTGCTGGGAATAGCAGTTCCATTCTGTACATTGGACGCTATGGAGACCAGCGCGGCAATCAAGGCAGAATTGGCCTTGCAACGAATAATGCAGGATATTGACGGCGCATGACCACTGGTTCCAAAAAACGCGTTCTACTGGTCACAGGCTTGTCCGGGGCGGGCAAATCCACTGCTTTAAACACGCTGGAAGATATCGGGTGGGAGACCGTGGACAATTTCCCGTTCCGGCTCGTCGAAAGCCTGCTGAACACGCCGCCTTCCAGTTCGCGCGGTGACAGCGATCCGCCATTGGCCCTGGGTTTTGATAGCCGGACAAGAGGATTTGAACCGGACAAGCTGATCGCCAATATAAAGCGCCTCCAGCAGAAACAGGACTATTTGATCTCGACCCTTTTCCTCGATTGTACAGGCAGGGAACTCGAGCGGCGCTACGGGGAAACCCGCCGTCGGCATCCGCTCGCCCTCGATCGACCAGCCAAAGACGGCATCGCGCTTGAGCGGACATTGCTCGAGCCTTTCCGCCGCTGGGCCGATCATCTGATCGATACCAGCAATTTGACAGCCAATGATCTGCAGCGCCAAATCCGGCAGGACTTCTCTCTCGACACGACTGAAACGACGACCATCACAATCACAAGTTTCGGATTTTCCAGAGGTCTCCCCAATAATATTGACCTGCTATTCGATGTCCGCTTCCTGGCCAATCCGTTCTGGGATTCGCAACTCAAGCAAATGACCGGTCTCGATGCGCAAGTTGCAGAATATATTGGTAAGGATCCAGCTTATCCGGAGGCAATCGACAAGATTCTCGACATGCTGAAATTCCTGCTTCCACGCTATCAGAAAGCCGGCAAGTCCTACGTCAACGTTGGTATCGGCTGCACCGGCGGACGTCACAGATCGGTACATGTTGCAGAACGTCTGAGCAAAGACTTGCGTGCCGCCGGCTTTTCGCCCAATGTCGTACATCGCAACTTGGCTTCAAGGCCAATGGAAGCGCTGGAATCTATGCAAAATTTGAACGGGAACAGGGGAATTTAATCGGGATGATTGGATTGGTTCTCGTGACGCACGGGCATCTCGCAACCGAGTTTGTCATTGCAATGGAACATGTTGTGGGCCCGCAAAAGGCCATCGCAGCAATCGGCATCGGTGCGCGTGACGATATGGAAGAACGTCGTCAGGACATCGCCGATTGCGTCGCGAAGGTCGATTCCGGCGACGGTGTCATCATATTGACCGACCTGTTTGGAGGAACGCCTTCCAATCTCGCCATTTCCCTGATGGAAAAAGGCAAGGTGGAAGTCATTGCCGGCGTAAATTTGCCGATGCTCATCCGCCTCGACGGCGCGCGCAAATGCATGGATGTTGTTTCCGCCATCGCCGCCGCCAAGGAAGCTGGCAAAAAATATATCAGCGTCGCATCAGAAATATTGGGAAGCGATGCGTGAGCGAATTTCGTAAAACAGTAGAGATCACCAATAGCCGCGGCCTGCACGCCCGCGCTAGCGCCAAATTCGTCACTTATGTCAGCAAACTTCCCGAAAGTCTGGACGTCAGGGTTGCCAAAGACGGTTCGGAAGTCACAGGAACATCGATCATGGGCCTGATGATGCTCGGCGCCGCCAAAGGCGACCATATCGAAATCATTGTTTCCGGAGATCAGGCAGAGAGCGCACTCGAAAAACTGACGGGTCTGGTCGTCGATGGCTTCGGCGAAGACTGATCCCATGCGCCACCAGATTACCGGTTTTTCGAATCCGACGATAAAGCGGCTCAGAAGCCTGCGCGAGAAAAAGCACCGCAAACGCGAAGGCCTTTTTCTGGCTGAAGGACTCCGGATTCTGGCGGAGGCGCTGGAAAGTGGCAGAACCCCTAAGATACTGGTCGTGGTTGAAGATACAGAATTGCATCCGCTCGCCCAGAAAATCGAAGCGGCGACGGTTGCTGCTGGCGGCGACGTCATCGAGACCAGCGAAGCGATCATCGCCAAGCTCTCGGGCAAATCCAATCCGCAATCGATCATCGGCATTTACCCGGATCATCCCGTCGCGCTGGAAGAGCTGGATCGATCCGGATCCAATATCTGGCTGGTCGCACAAGCGTTGCGCGACCCTGGCAATCTCGGCACGATATTGCGGACAGGTGATGCGGTTGGCGCGGGCGGTCTGATCCTGATCGACGATTGCGTCGATCCCTTCTCGGTCGAGGCAGTGCGTGCCAGCATGGGCGCGATTTTCACTCAGCAGATCGTTCAGGCACGCTGGCCAGATTTTCTGACCTGGCTGCGCAATGGTCCCGGCGAACTGGTCGGCACCAGTCTCAACACTGACAAGGACTATCAGTCGGTAGAATATAAGGCTCCGACATTTCTGCTGATCGGCAACGAAGCCCAAGGATTGCCGGAGGAATATGAAGCGGCCTGCGACACGCTGGTCAAGATGCCGATGATGGGCAAGGCCGATAGCCTCAACGCCGCCGTCGCCGCCTCGGTCATGGCCTATGAAGTGCTGAATCAGAGCCGTCAGAGATAGTTTGGCGTTCCTGCCCTCTCTATGTTAGCTTGCTGACGGAGGGGGAAAATATGAAAAAAATAATCTCATTGTCATCGCTAGCAGCACTGGCGCTCACGGCCTGCGGAGCGCCTGCGGAAGAACCATCGGTCGTCGAGGAAAAAATGGCCGACTATCAAGCCATCGGCACCGAGCCGGGCTGGACCGTTGATATCAAGGACGAAAAAATCGCCTTCACTTCGCAGAACGGCAAGGATTTCACGCTGCCGATCGATCGGACAAAGAAAACCGATGGCGGCTGGGAGCTCAGAGGTTTTTCCGGCACCGACAATATCAACGTCTACATCACCAGCGGCGAAGAATGTAACGATGGCATGAGCGATCGTGTCTATGCCGATACGGTCAAGGTAGAAGCGAGCGACAGCGGCGTATTGAACGGTTGCGGCGGAAGCTTCACCGAAGGCCCGGACGGTCCGGCCTAGCCACTATTCTGCTGCGCGGTCGCTGATCTCCCGATCATCTTCGATCAGTTTTTCGGCGACCGATTCACTATAGCGGGGCAAAGCCTCGATTTCGGGTACGGGCTCGAGATCCTTCTTGCCGGTTTCGATTTGCAGTTCGGCAAATTTGCGTCCGGTCGCCATGATATTGCGCTCGAAGCTGCCGACGAATTTATTATAATTGCCGACGGCGCTGCCGAGGCCCGAACCCATGCGCTTCAGATGTTCTCCGGCTACCGCTAGCCGGTCATACATTTCCTTGCCCAATTGCCCGATCTGTTTGGCTTCTGCGGCCATTTTTTCCTGGCGCCAGACACCGGCGACGGTGCGCGCAATCGCAACCAGATTGGTCGGCGTGGCGAGCAACACTTTCTTCTCGAAAGCATGGTCCCATAGGGTCGGTTCATGCTCTAGAGCGGCGGCAAGAAAATGCTCTCCCGGCACGAACATGATCACATAATCCGGCGCATCTTCGAACTGGTCCCAATAGGCCTTTTTCGACAGGCCATCGATATGCGCCTTCATGCTGTTGCAGTGGCGCGCCATGGCAAAGCTGCGCGCCGCTTCATCATCCGCCTCGAACGCATCCTGATAGTCGTTCAGCGAGACCTTGGCATCGATCACCAGCTTGCGGCCACCGGGCACGTTGATCACCGCATCGGGACGTAAACGCCCTTCATCAGTGTCGATGCTCTGCTCGGTAACAAAATCAGTATGTTCAGACAGCCCGCAGGTTTCGAGAACATTCTTCAATTGCTGCTCGCCCCAGCGCCCGCGCGATTTTGGTGCATTGCGGAGACTGTTGACCAGACGGGCTGCTTCCTGCTGCACCCTGTCCTGCCCCTGCCTTACCTGTTCGATGGTCGCACTGATCCCGGCATAGGATTCTGTGCGCTCTTTTTCGATCTTGGTAATCGAGGCTTCATAGGTCGCAAGCCGTTCGTGAACCGGCTGCAGCAATTTGGCGATCTTCTCACCGCCTTTTTCATTGGCCTGGTCAAAGCGCTGGTCGGCCCGCTCGAGAAACTGCCGCTGGGCCGTTTCCAGCATTTTGGCACCAATCTCGGAAAATTGCGCCGACAAAGCCTCTTTCGCTTCGATCAGCTGCTGCATCTGCTTGTCATGATTACGGGCGTCGGCCTGCAGCGCCGCCAGTTCGGTCTTTGCGGCGTCGCGCTCATCACGAACGCCGTCGAGCGTTATGCGCAAGGCATCGGTCGCCTGAGCCGCTTCTTTCGCCGTTTGCACCGCATCTCTGGCCGCTTGCGCTGCATCCTTGGCCGGTTTTCCGCCGATAAACCAGCCCAGCGCCAGACCGCCCAGAAGAGCGATGACAATGGCGAAAATGACGATGATGGGATCCAAATTAACTCACTTTCCGATAAGAACGAAAAGAGAACCTAGGATCGTTTTGAAGAATAGGCAATACTCGTCAATCCGGGAAAGACAATTCAGAGCGGTGCATTCGATAAATGCCGTTCGTCCTGAGCCTGTCGAAGGACAGTTCAAGCCGACAGGTGCACTTCGACAAGTTCAGCGCGAACGGAGTCTTACAGGCTGTGGAATGAACCGACCATCAGGCCGCGATTCCATGTTCCTTGCGCAGCTTCGCGAGCTTCTTCAGCACCATTTGCCGCTTGAGCCGCGAGAGATGGTCGATGAACAATATGCCTTCGAGATGATCCATCTCGTGCTGCAGACAGGTCGCCAGCAGGCCTTCGATCTGCTCTTCATATTGCTTGCCTTCAACGTCCTGCCAGCGCGCGGTGATCGCCGCGGGGCGTTCGACATCGGCATATTGATCGGGCACCGAAAGACAACCTTCGCTGTACAGGTTCATATCCTCGGACGGATCCAGTATCTCCGGATTGATAAACACGAGCGGATCGTTGATCACGCCATGATCATGGTCGCAATGCTCGCCATGTTCATGTTCGTGCGGCGCCGGTTCCTGCAGATCGATCACCAGCACCCGCTTGGGCACACCGACCTGGATCGCCGCCAGACCAATGCCCGGCGCGTCATACATGGTTTCGAACATGTCCTTGACCAGCGTTTTCAGTTCGTCGTCAAACTCGGTCACGGGTTCGGAAACAGTTTTCAGGCGCGGATCAGGCACCTCTAGGATCGGTAATATAGCCATGGCCTAAATTTAGGGATTGTGCTGAGATTCGTCAAGCGGTGCGGTAGCAAGGTCGAGCGGCGGCGCGAATATTCCAACCATATCGCAACAACCCTCATGCGCCGTTACAGGCG
>TARA_R110000824_G_scaffold152177_2_pt1 | contig 10880 bp, 18 predicted proteins | sample TARA_R110000824 | Tara Oceans TARA_R110000824 (sample SAMEA4397747) | marine metagenome | biome: Polar Biome; feature: [MES] marine water layer (ENVO:01000295) within the mesopelagic zone...; material: water (ENVO:00002006), including particulate matter (ENVO:01000060) such... | reverse complement strand
CATTGTTGGACAACGCCTGATGAATGGAATCCTCTAAATCTTGCGTGCCCTGGTACCCAGACTGGTCCATAGGAATAGCGTCGTAGAAGTAGCGCGATTCCTCGTCCTTCCACTTTTGAAGGCGGGCTTGGAATCCAGCCCTCATTTTAGCTTCAGCAGATTCCGCGCCAAACGGCTCCATGGGACTCAAAAAGTCGCTCATACTGCCACCCATCATGCCGCCACCTACATCATGCATCCAGTCGAGGACACCCTCACCACTCGACTCATACTCAATGTCAGATTGCGGCGGCTGAGCATCAGCTGCACCGTAAAACTCGCGGATGAACCTCTCAGCACCACCCAACTGGTCCGATACACTCTGTTCACCCCGATACCCCAAAGCACCAGACCGACGAGACCGCCAAGCATCATAAGCACTGCGTACCTCACGGTTTACCCAGTCAGAACGCTCCGCATCAGGAAGCACACGACGCGCCGCACGCAAAGAACTACGAGAACCCTTCGGTAAAACACTCTCTTCCACCCGTGGAGACTTCTCGAGCATCCGTGAAAAACTGTACTCAGGATTCTCACGCAAAAATGTCTCGAAACTTACATCAACAGGCTTACGTGCCATATCTATACCGGCTTAATCGATGAAACAGCAGGATTTACCAAATCTCCCTGCGTCGGTGACGAAGCAGCACCACCGTAACTAGAAGCACCCTGCGGCGGTGGAACCGGTGAAGCACCAGAAACTCCAAAATATCGAGACAACTGAGACTTCGCACGCTGCATACTCGCTGGATCTACCCCCTGTGCCTCCCAACGATTCACCTGGCCACCCAAAACACCCTGCTGCCGCAACATCTCCTCCTGCTCAGACAACCTCTGTGTCTCAAATGCCGCAATCTCAAACTCGTGACGACGACCCATATCGTACGCATCTTCCGAATCCGGTGACTCGTCGTTTACACGCTGTGCAGTCTCTAATAACTGCTCGTCTGTCAGTCCATAAGCCATGTCAAACCCCTAATCATACTTCGTCAAATATGGATTCGCCTCTTCCATCGCTAAACGCCGATCGGCAAGCCTGCTCTGACGTGCATCCAAACGTATCTGACGCTTACCCAACACGTCCTGACGATTACCAAAGAAGCCCTTGCCGCCAGCCTCAATCTTACCAGCTACATTCGCCTGCTTCGCACCAACACCAGCCTGCTGACCTACCACCGTACTATGCTGAGCCTTCGGACCAGCCGCACCCAAACCCATCGTAAATGCCTGTGCCATATTAGTCGCTGAATCTAAGTACACCTTAGACATGATATCCTTCTGCTGCCCCAATGCCGCAGCCTTACCGGACTTGTCACGCTTTACAGCACGACGACGCTGAGACTTATCCCATGCATCCAAATCAGCACGATCCATTGCCGTGTCTTTAGATTCCATATCCTTGCCACTAGCATCCATGCCAAGTGACAACGTGTCATCGTCTGCGCCCCAACGAAGAGACATAACTCACCCCCTACGAAAAACGACCAACGCCGCTGCGTACGTCATAACCATAAGCAGCCTCACCATGCGGTGTAGCTACCATCAATACAACCACACCGTCAGATACATCCTTCAACTCAGCCGCCGCAGACTCACCCAACTCCTCGCGCATCGCTGCCAACGCTTCCTCTACATCTGACATCTCCTCGTAAGAACGACCCGTGTTCGACATCACTGACAACAAACTATCGTCGTCTATTGTCAAATCTCCACGCTCCTCACGATCCAACTCCATCGCCACAACATCACCGTTGAAACGCGCATAATCATCCATGTCGCGCTGAGCACCGTCCAGCTTCCCAGATAAACCATCCCGCAATGAATCAGCATCTCCGCCAAGCATTAACTGCAACTGAGAAAGCTCTGCCAAACCCTTCTCATGACCAAAGCCCGCCTCGTAACGCTTCTGCTCTGCGTACCGATTGAACTCGCCCATCGCCGCTTCCTCATTGTCCATATGATCAGACAAGACCAAGTCTGGACAACGACCCCGTGTGTTCTGTACATGACCAGCTGCACCAGCACTACGAGCTATCTCGCGCAATCGCTCGTTCTCATCGTCAGACTCAACGCCCTCTACCGATATCACCAGCATGCCGCCACCTACATCATGCATCGAGACCCCCTGAAGAACATCATACACCAATCAACTAACACCAAAAGAAAACCCCCGGTCATTATCACAACAACCGGAGGCCAGAGAAACAACACTTGCGTGTTCACTAGCTCGCCCTTTCACGATCGCACTACGACACCACTCGCCATACGACCAGACTTACCAGCACAAACAAACTACCCAGCCACAAGCACACCGTCAATCGAACTAAGCCTTATCTCTACACACGGACCCTCCTCCTTCGATACATACACACTGCGGACAAACAACTCAACTACCTGCTTGTCGTCACGAATCACACCAGCCATTACCAAAGAATCCAATACACTCTTCGCTACATTATCTATGTCCGGTTTACCACCATGCCAAAAGCGTTCGAATGGATCCTTCTTGCGCAACAAACGCTGTGGCCTGGAAAACACCGCAACTATATCTGCCCTGCATAAGTCATCACTCGGACCACGCATCCAAGCGTTCCTTGCCAATAACGCTGCACTGCGCTCCCAATCTGCAGTCTTCTTCGGTGTGTACAACCTCACATGTCCACTCACAGCCGTTGCCCTCGGACGACCCTTGCCTATCGGCGGACCCGGTATCAAACACTCAAACTCCCACGACATCACTGCCCCCTACTTCCAATGACAACTCAGATAATGCATCCCGCAATACCAACATCTCTGGTGCGTTCTCCAACAACTCCGACTCCCGCTCTAATGACAGCGCAATCTCGTCTATCGTTGTGACCAAACCATCCAACATCCCCGGTACAACACAGAACTTCCGAAGCTCGTACAACGCCCAGTCAAAATCTAAACGACCCGGTATACGCTTCACCCACCACGGTACACCATAACGCCACGTATCTACCGTCAATGACTCACGACTTAAATACCCGTACCAATCACTCAAAGCTAAACGAAGCAATCGCTCAACCCTCGAACAAAGCATCACTAACCGACGCTCTGCTACATCACTTCCAGTTGACATGATTATCCCCAGACTTAAACTTATCAAACCTCACCGGACCCCTGCCTTTCCATTCCGGCCACCAAGAACAACTCAACAACCACTCAGCATCATCAACGCTTATCCCCACCCACCGTGTGCATGGATGCTTATACACATGCTTCAAAGCAAACGGAACACTCTCGCCTGACTCCACCATGTCAGAACATCTACGCCAGAATGGACGATGAGCAACACCGCGAAACTTGCGCATCTTCACTACCCTCGCTGCACCAACATATCGACCTATACCAACACGACTATCGTATACGCCCCACACCAAATGCTCGGACATCCTCAAGTCCTTTTGCTCTACTGCACCCTCATGCTCACGAAAGAACCAATCGTGTAAAGCCTTCAATGCACACCACGCAGCCGATACCCGATACGCTGGTGTCTTCACTGCCCGACTCGTGTTCCTCCGTGGAGTCAACTGCTCCATCACCTTCCGCCACTGTTTATACGCATCATTGCATGCAACCACCAAAGCTCTACCTTGCGCATCAATGACCGCAGACCAAGTCTCAGAACGATGGACCTTCCATGCGTGACGCTCAATAGCTTCCCTTCGCAACTCCTCAAGACCATCCTCAAATACCGATGCATCCGACGAGCTCGAGATGAACACCTTGTCCTGTATCTGTCGCAACACATCACAACGCCCTTCGTCTAAACCAATGCGACGACAAACAACATCGCCAACCAAAAACCAATCAGATGCCTTGCCCTTCAAAGATGTCAGACGATGAAACAAACACTCTTCGTTAAATGCCAACCCAAGCGCATCTCGCAGTATCTGTATGTCATCTCCATATACTGGCTCTTCACCTACACCTGCAATCCCACCTGATGGAAAGAACTCAGCCAGTACCATCCACTCCATCAATGGTACTCCGCATCAGACCATACCCAGTGAAACGATGTGAATGTCATGATTTTCAACCACAACGCAGAAATGCCACAATCGAATCTGACCCAAACACCCAAGCCTCCGTCTTCATCTTCCATGCACATCGGATCACCAATGACAATAGATGGAAACGTGTGATCCACCAACTGCAACAGCGATAACCATGCACCCTCGAAGAACCACTCTGTATCCGTAGACAAATCGATACTGTCTATTGGATAGAAGTCCAAATCACCTTCTTCTTCTGAATCGATAATCATGTACCCATCTCCTTCATTACACATTTCACAAGTACCTCCGATGCTACCGGACATACCGCGTTTGAATGCTTTCTGAAGTTTGATGTTGTTTCTACTCATTGATGCGAGTGTAGCCGAGAGCCACATGTTGTGCAATGGAGTGTGTCACATATCGGGCTTACACAAAGCGTTAAGTGGGGAAGTTCATTGGGAATCAGCGTGGCTTTAGCCACTCCGCTATGTGGTTCATCTGGGGGTTCAGGGTTTACCAGAGCTGTAGCTGTTCTGGACATTCGGCAGCGGGTGCAGAGTGAACGGAGTGAACGGCGAAATTTTTTTTGGGCGATGATAGGGCGATAAGTGATGGCGGTGGTGGTGTCCGTCCGTGGTTTGGGTCGGTGTTCGGGGTCCGTCCGTGGTTCCGTAGGATCACAAAAAAACAGGTTTAAACGTTAAAATGGGCATTTAATCGGCTTTAATCGACTTTAATTAGCCTTGACCGTGTCAAAGTCGTTGACTTTTGGGGATACAGCGTGTAAATTGGGGGTAGTTGATGGATAACTATCAACGTCACCACAACGGAGAAACAACCATGTCAACCAACTCAATCAACTTTGAAGCAATCCAAGAAACAGCCGGCGGCGAGTTCTTTTCAATCCTAGGCCATGTGTCCAAAAAAGACGCAAGCGTCAAAAACCGCTTGCTACATGCTACAACCGGCGCGATACCTCGCAACATTGATCTGGAAGCTACGCGCCTCGAAAAGGAAACCGCGCTAACTGCTGCCAAGCTACTCGCACCACATGGTATCGGTGTAGACTTCGCAGGGATGGCACTGCAGGTGCTTGTCGATCGGGTCACAAAGCGGCAAGAGGGCAATGGGGGCGGTGGTCCGTCAATCTCTCATACCGTCGTACGCGGTGCTAACGGTGGCACCATCCTGCGGATCGTTTCGGTTCGTGGGTCGTGGGCGTTACAGGCAATGGGTGAGCAATGTAAAGCCTGGACGTTAGTACCGGGTACCGTTGACCACAAAGCTGAAGCCGATCGCAAGTTCGACAAGTGCATAACCTCCGCACATAAGCAATGCGTCAAGTGGGTCGCTACCGAAGTAAAGCGCAAGATCGACCCAACGATCAAAGAGCAATCGCTTAGCAACGTCGTTGCACTACTCAACAAGTGCCTGGACAAAGCTGATCCGATCGTCAATAACTTTAGAACCCTCAACCTTATGGGTCCGGGTGCTATCACATGCAAAGGCATCGCCATTCACGGTGAACACTTCATCAATATGCTTTCCGTTGTGGCTTACTTCCGTCCTGACTTGGTTGGACTACTGCAGTCCGAAGCGGTCAGCGTCTAAAGTAACCACATGGGTCGGGGGGTGGTTCCCCCGACCCTTTTCCTTTGGAGGAAACACAATGATACCGAAACACCTTATGAGCCTATGGTGGCCAGTGCCGCCAGTTCCCACAACCATGTGGGGTCAAAACGAATGGACACGATATGTCCTATCCGTGTGCGCATGCCCTGAATGCCCAACACTGAATGAAGATGGACCATCAATCGTTTGGACTAGGGGCAATCGATGCGCGCGCCCTAGCTACATCGATAAGCGTCCAATCACCGAAGTAGCCCCTAACGTGTATGAGGTCCGCTGTGTGACCTGCGATCATGTTTGGGGCCAGGACAGATAAATGGACACGATTAACATTATCTATGCTGCGATGGTTATCGCATCTATCCCGGTGCTTTGGTACTTCATCAAGGATACCTATCTACTGCTCTAACGAGCTCCCACCAGCTGCCGCCCCTTCGGGGGCGGTGGCCAGGGTTCGCCCTATCACAATAGCGGGCGCACACGAACACGCGCGGCGACTGCTGGGGTCATACGGGCATGCGATTAATCAAAATAACACAGCGGACCACCACATAATCGGTTATATTAATAATGTACCATCAAGGTACAGCACCACAACAAAAGAGGAACACCACAATGTACAACTTCCAAATAAACAAAGAGATCGGCAAAGTGTTTCACGGTCCTGCGCGCGGCGATGGGCTACCGCAATGGGTTCGATGGAACGGCGAGCAATACAACACACCATCATTCGACGATCTAGAAAGCTTTGTGATGGACCGATGTGAGACCCTGGACGGCGACTACATCGAAGCCGATGGTTGGGCCTATGATGGCTGCCCTTCGTGGCTTCTTGCCCTCAACTTGGTTTAGGGGGCTATCATGGGCTGGCTCTATTCACATAGCGCGCACCAAAGACAACACATCGTTGACGAGATAATCAGCATGTATCCATCGGATAAGGGATGGGCGATATTAGAAAACCGTTCCACATCGTACGGTCGACGGCTATGGCTCACAATACAGCCACCAGTTGGTGAGGCGTTCGTTGCATTGTACCTGTTGGGTACTTGTAAAGGCTATTGGGGATACAAGGACGTTGACGAATCAATGGGTCCGGTAGCCGTCGACTGTCCGTTGTCGGTTATCGATGCTGCAGGGCTGCCGATGAACGAACACGCAAAGAAATGGCGCGAACGGGTGAGGGTATACCACACCAAAGTGATCGCCGTCGTTGTATGCCCAAAGGAAACACACAAAGGAATGGAGTGGCGTGATTCAAACGAGGGTCCATTCGACAACCGGACTGATGCAGAAGACTATGTCCGTGCGGAGTTTCATGCGCCCACACGCATCATCGAGACCCCCGATGGATGGGTCATTAAATTTCTGAACCACTAAACCAAACGGGGCAGGGCTCAAACCCTGTCCCGCACGGGTGCGCCCTATCACAGAAGCGGGCCCGCGCGCGCACGCGCTCTATACACCACCGAGATAACCGAAAATAAACGCCCATCGGCCCATTTAATCGGTTATAATAATAGCAGACACTACACCACAACAGAGGAACACCATGACACAGAATACACAAAAGCAATTGCTCGAGGCTGCAGCCGATGTAACCCAATGGTTCAAAGCGCGCGAGCAATACTCGGAGCAAGGCGCGCGGCTCATAGCAAACCTACAAGCGGCCATCGATGCGATCGAAGTAACAAACGAAAACGCCTAACACCACAACAGAGGAACACCACACATGCGATACCTATGCACATCGATCAGTACAAACCTAAAAACCGGGAACGTCCCCACGATATGGATCGGAGCTACCCGTGCCGAGTCCATACAATCCTGCAGGGATGTGGGTTGCGCACTACTCCACAAAAAACACGGGGGTCAAGGGGGCGGTGAGAATCCTACTTGCTACGCTCAGTCAGGAACCCCAGCGATGGCACATAGCAGCATGTGCAAGGCTGCAGACAACGGGAAGGACTACAGCCTGGAACACGCACTAAACCACGGCTCGCGCGCTGCTAAGATAGTACGCGTCGGGGCTATTGGAGATCCTGCAGCGTTATCGCCTATCGATAGCGCGTACATTCGCCAAACGATCAAGCGCGCTGGTCTATCGCTTGTTGGCTACACCCATGGGTGGATGATGAAAACCGCTCAACACTGGCGCGGTTCCCTCATGGCCTCATGTGATAACCTCGAGCAAGCCGATCAAGCTATCGCCAACGGGTGGCGCGCTGCAATAGTGCTACCATACGATCACATTGAACGGAAGCTATCCACACCTAACGGCCACACCGTGATCGTGTGTCCGGCTATCCTGAAGCCTGAGATCGTCACCTGCAACTCATGCCGCCTATGTGATGCATCTAAACCAGGACCAGTGATCGGATTCCCTGACCATGGGCCAGGGCGCGCCAAAAAACTAAGGCACCAAAAGGCAACATCATGAACCAGGAATTACTCGATACCATTTATGATCTGATCGATGTTATTACCGATCTACAGGACGGTAAGAAAAGTAAGAAAAATTTAGATGCTTATGAGACTATTGTTGACCAAGCATGCTGCACCGCCCTCGATGCCGCACAAAAGATATTTTGGGAACAACTCAACGAATCAATGACAATAACCGCTTGACCTGTACAGGTCGGTGGCGGGGATAATGTGGTGTTCTCCCCGTCGCCTTTATCCACACCACAACAGAGGACCAACACCATGAGCACATCAACACGACCGATCACATCAACCTATCGCCGCTACGGTCGGCGCATCATTCGCCTTGGAGGTGACAAGTGATCCCAACATTTAAATGGCGGCAGCAGTTAATGGTAGACCGTAAGACAGTCATGGTGCCCATTATCTGCACCATCGTTGACTCATGGCATACCAACAAAGGCCACCTCATCATCAGGGTTCATTCTAAAGGTAAAGGCGTAAACCGGACCGACACGGGCGGAGCACGTACGTTTCGCGGTGACTTTTGGAAAGCCGCCACACAAACCATTGGTGCCAAGTGATTAGGCTCGCGTTCGGTGTGATAGCCCAGCTGGTCTGCGCTGCCATCTGGCTCATCGCTGTTCTCACCGCGATCCTATCCGCTCTGTGGGTGTTCTCATGACACCCGCCCCTTCGGGGGCACCCGCCCTATCACAAAAACACGCACACGCACACGCGCGCCCTATCACACAGACGGGCGCACACGCGCTTCATGTCGGGACCAAATCCCAAACGCGTACCCAATACTGAGAGGAACAGATGAACACACCAACCGCTGATACCAGCACCCCAACGTGGCAGGGTGGGCCGCGCAACTGGAAGGGAAGCCTTCCACTCAAAGGAGTAAAGGACATGCAATCAATCCAGATTGAGAATATGCCTGGCACATTCATTGAGGTCATCGAAACGTCCACTGCTGGCTACATCGTTGGCATCGTACACATCGATACATCGGTGCTGGTCGAAGCCACAACCACAGAGGACTGGAGTTTCAGGATTACGGGGGGCGCATACAGCCCACACGACCTGTTTCTACAACTTCGATGGCTCGCATATGACACGGTGAAAACCTACCGCGAAAGCGCGCCCGTGCCCGGTGACCAAGCCAAGGTAGAATACCTTGAGGAGCTGATGAGCGAACTCGATGGCTTACGTCAAGCCGAGATCCGCGCTGTTGCCGCACAGGGAACGAAGTAGAGACACACAAAGGGGGCTGATGAATCACGCCATGAGCATCATCGGCCCCCTTTTCGACCTCGCCGCAGTAGCTTACGGACGGAACGTGAGGTAGACACTCCTGCCCGAGACTCAGACTCCGTTTTCCCGGCCCTTTCCAGCCGTATGGACTGCGCGATATCCCTGTTTCTACCTACTCTTTTGGCATTGTCCTTGGTGGCATGGTTCCAAATGGATGGGGCCACGTTTGAACAGGCTGCGCGCACCCATACTCCACCTGAGCTTTCATATGGGTCTACCCAAGTGATTATACTCTGATCGTATACGTTGGTGAATCCACTGTAAACCGGAGCAATACAATCAAATGAGCGAGCACTACAAGTCAGCGAGCCCTTGGCATCGTTTTCAGCGGATGGTTGAGCGTAGTGCTTCATATGGTGGTGGTCCTTACGATATTGAGTTGGACTTATTTTATCGTCAGGTTGAGAGTCACTTGAGTGGTAGTTGGTTGAAGAGTGAGATTCAGGCATGTGGAGTACGCCTGTACGTATTGTATCGCGAGATAGAGGAGCAGTTGGGTAGGAGTGGCAGGTTGGAGTCATTCGCATCTGTAGCGGGTGTAGGTGCCCCTGCGATGTTGAACTGGTTGCGTGGGAATCGTGGAGTAAAGCGGTACACGATAGAGCAGTTACATTCCTGGTCCACGTTACTGACTCGTCATTGGTCGAAAGAGGGGGTTGTAGTTACACTTCTATGCCATCCGACTGGAGTGATTGAGCCCTTGGTATCTGGTGATTCGGTTGTCCCACAAGGTGGGGCCGCTCGATAAGCGAGGTTCAAAGGGAACAACTGCCTCTCTGTCCCTACCTGTCCCTACCGGCCCCCCCTTTTGCTATAGGGGTAAGAATGTGTACATCTTCTATTATCTTATTCGTATATCTACTACTGGTATTTACCTTTATATAAGAGAAAGGTAGGGACAGTAGGGCCACCTCGAAAGCATAGGTTCATCCTGGCATATTTCCTGGCCCCCTGTAGGGCCACCAATCGTTTTGAGGTGAGGCCAGGTAGGGACACGAAAGAAAACTGTTGCGATCTTAACCCCATTAAGCTACCTTGATATTCCAAGCACTAACCACACAGAGACAACCGCCAGGCAGGTCGAGCATATCGCTGGGTACTGTTAGGCAATAGTCGAATAAGGAGAAACACCATGATCACCACGACCCGTCGAGAACAAGGGCCACCGACTTCATGCCATCGCTGCGGCGAGGGTTCCATCTACGGCTTCGACGTAGTAGACACTGCCCACGGCATCCACCGGGTGCTGTGTGCGGATTGCGCAAGGGTGGCTGTTGAGGTCGCTGAGCGTCCATGTGAGGGCTGTGGTGTGATGGTGCCGGAGGATGAATTCTGCGGCAACACCCGCCGGGATGGGACCAGCGAGTACCTCTGCCCCGACTGCTACGTGCCCGACCCTCACGGCAAGTTCAGGACACCTGATTGTCCTTCGGATGAGTTGATGCT
>TARA_R110000824_G_scaffold74599_9_pt1 | contig 10881 bp, 13 predicted proteins | sample TARA_R110000824 | Tara Oceans TARA_R110000824 (sample SAMEA4397747) | marine metagenome | biome: Polar Biome; feature: [MES] marine water layer (ENVO:01000295) within the mesopelagic zone...; material: water (ENVO:00002006), including particulate matter (ENVO:01000060) such as...... | reverse complement strand
GACTTTAGTCTGTCCACAAATTCTTGTATTCTTTTTAAATCTTTACTTTCGTTCATTTTATTTATTTTTTATTTGTTTGAATGCGTCTATTAGTCCACGGTCATGTTTATTCCGTAGCTCAATATCATTATCTATCATAACCTGACAAATATTGATTCCTGTATCTCCTCTGAATTTGGGTTTCCACCCTGATTCTTTTAATTTTTTTTGTTCTGCAATAATTGCATTTAATAATTCTGACATTTCTTATTTTTTATTTCTAAGATTGTGTGGTACAAAATCACTTTTTTTAGAAGGATTTTCTGATTTTACCCACGTTTTTTTTACCTCCATTATACTTTTAATCCCTTCTACAACATATTTCCAGTCCATTCCGTTCTCACCAAAATGAAACCACGTACCTTGAAAATCTGGTTGTCCTCTCCACATACTATCGTCGATTAAAATATCTCCGATTAATAAATCTTTTCTATGTGTTAATACCATTTTTCTTTTAAGGGTTGGTAAATATTTTTCCACCCAGTTTCTTTTTTGCCCCCAACCGTCAGGGTGATTCCATGGTGGAGTTGTTGCGATGAATAATTCATGACCCATTTCTTCTAGTTTTCTAACAGCTTCTATTGCACCATGTATTGGCTCAAACTTAGAAAAATCTAACACTAAATCTGGTCTAAAACCTTTGGTACCATTATCAGGGTGTTCTTTTGACGCCTTATCAAAGTCAGATAATACACCATCCATATCTATGTATATTCTTAATTTAGTCATCACTATACTTCCCAATTAATTTTCTTAATTACAACCCCATCGTATGTTCTATTACTTGTTATACCCATCAATTTTAGATAGTTTTTAACGTCTGATTGTACCTTAGTACGAATCTCTCTACGAACTGATTTATTTACTTGGTTACCCCAAAGAGAATCATATTTTGTGTCATAACCACCCCAGTAATTTTTTCTTGTTCTGGTGGCTTTGGTAATTTCAACGACGCTTTTATCATGACGGTATCTTGGTCTCATTTCTATAGAACCTTTAACTTTTATGTTTACGTTGATATGACCATACTCAGTATTTAAAGGGCTTAAATGTTCATACCACTGCTCATCGTCTGATTTAACCATTGTTATACGGTAATCAATATCAAGACCTCCCCTCCAATCCCTTTCATTGGCCATGGAATTTAAAGAAAATCTTTTTTTCTTAATTAATTGTTTTAGTTTTATAGGTAATTTTTTCATAGTACAAATATACAAAAATATATTAACACTACAAACTTAATTGGGGTTTTTTTACTAATAAATAATTATTATGTTATTGTCTAAAATCAGCTGGAGGATTACCAAAATAATTAGCTTGATTTACTACTTGGAATTTTAGAGTTTCGTAATAAGTGTTTTTTTCTAAATTAGATACGGCTTGGATATCCATATAGTACTCATTTGGTATCATATCTCCGGTATCCACTATAAAATAGTTTTGATTATGAGCTCTATTAACTTTAGACCAAGACTGGGTTTCTACCTCTGTTGTGCCTTGTTTAACATATACTCTATATTGTAAAGAATCTAAAGCTACTGGATTATTGGTTGTGTATTGTTTTCGTGCAGACACTAAAACTTTTCTTATGTCACCATTAACAATTTTTTCGTCCATTTTAATGCCAGATATAGAATACCCATAATGTTTTGGAAGTCCCGCATTTGTCCCTATATTAAAATAATCGGAGTTAGATTTTAATGTTACTTTATTAGTCACATCGGACTGACAATTACCATTAATAGATAAATTAGACCATCTATCTTTAAACATACATGGAGCAACATACTCATCACAAGCTATTGTAAAACATGCACAGTATACGCCTTTTGTTACTTGAGATGCGGTGACTGACCCTACAACCGCACCTGCATTATTATAAAGTTGTACTGTAGGTAGGGTATCTAAGTTTACAGGTGTCCCACCTTTATTTACATACAAATATAAACAATTACTTTTTCCTTCATAGAAAAAGTCTCTATCGTCTAAGATATAATCATCATAGGTAGTTTCTAGATAAGGTTCAAAAAATGTTTGGGTGTATCTGGTAAAAAACCCAACCGAATAACTTTCAGTTAAACCAGTTAATCTTTCCAATTGTTCTACAAAAGCAACCCCATACCCACTCATATTTTTAGTGCCGTTAAGCACTTCATTTATCTCAGTAGACATATCAAAAACAATGTTTTCGTTACCATTATCAAAAGTTTGTGTAGAAATAATTTCCGGGACACAGTTAGAATAGTTATATATTCCTAAACAAGGCCACGCAGTAGTCGTCGTAGCAGAATACCAATCACTAGGTACTGTTGAATAGGCTTTATCGTCTAACCCCTCAAAGTCACTACTCATATCACTATAATCATACCCAACCCCCTCACTCCATGTAGTTCCGGTAGGGATTTTAAATAAAATCAAATCAAACGAACTAGCTCTTCTTTTATTTTTTGCTGTAACAGTATTTAATAGTTCCTCATCGAAAAAGGAAGTATTTACCATCTTTAATTTATGTGTAGCCTCAGAATTGTTACAACCATGACTATTGGTGATTATAGTTTTATTACTTACTTTAGTTTGTAAATCGGTAATGTTTAAATCAAAAATAAATCTACTATAGTCATTATTTATTCTTATAGCGGTATAACCGGTCAGATTTACACCTTCAGGATTTATACAGTTATCAGTAACTATACCAGTAGATTTACAATCTCTTCTAGATGACCCACCACCATAGTAAATTTCAGTTACAGGGTTTTTAGCTGTGTTAGTCTCATCGTAAGCCAACAATGTGTTATTCTTATTAAAATATGATTTGTGTACTGACATTAGTTCTTTTTAATAATAAATATCTAGTTGATTCTTATATTTTTGTTTAAGACAGTTTTATCAAATTCTTTTATCATTGTTTCCAAAGATTCCCAAGTTTCCTTTCCACCATGTTGTGATTTATCCACGCTTGGAGTTCCTGGTTCCTTATGTTCATGAAATTTTAAAAAGTCTATTATACGCTCTAAAGCTATTTTTAATTGATGTCCCCTTACTAGAGGCTCCGTTTCCTTATCAATTAATTTAACTAATGTTTTTTGGTCTATACCTAAATTTTCTCGAGAAGAAGGAACATTAGTATTGTCAACTAAGGGTATTGTTTTATCTCTATTTGGTATTCTAGTATCGTGAGAGTATAAAACTATTTTATCAGTTAACATTGTTATTACCCCTTGAGTTTTTGCCTCAGTATTTTCCTTATCATATGTTTGAGTAGTTTCTTTGGTTGGTACGTTTTTTTGATTACGAGACCAAGAGAGCCCATAATATTGTCCACCATTTACCCCTATAAGTCTAATATTTTCTTTAATTTTGGTAGCGTTAATTGCTGTTATACTATTAGGAACCAAAGTATCACTAGAAGTAAGTTGAGTTCTTAAAGTCATACTTGGTCTAAAATAAAAAGGATGTAACGCAAGTATTTCTTCACTTTTAGGTGCGGCAGAAGAAATATCAATATATTCTCCATTCTTAATAAATGTTCCCGTATCTACAAAGCCCTCAAACCCCCCATCCCCTATAGGGTCGGTTAATTTTTTACCATTTCTATTATCTACCTCTTCTAAAAAATTATTTATCAGTGTAGTCACCCCTGAGAAACTTTGGTTAAAGAAACTTAATCTTGCTCTTTCTACTTTATTAGCGACAGTTAATACCGGAGTAGTAAGACCGATATTTTTAGTTGTTATTTTTTCCTTATCTGGTAATGGTTCCACTTTATATAGTGTAACACTTCCGTTAAAAAAATTATCAGATGGCATCAAATCAAGAATATCGTATTCCACTAAATAATTAATAGCCGCTTCCTCTACCTTAGTTTCTTTCTTTTCTTCCACAACTAATGTTAAACCTTTTTCAAAATTATCTACCTGGATTAAGCTTTGTCTAACATTATAGATTGGGAATTCCGGTTTTTGTGTGTTATAAGTAAATTTACCCGCTCTCATAACTAATTGTCTTGACCCTAAAACCACATCTACATTATTTCTACCATTGATAGCAACAGAACCAGGATACGCAAAACTTCCTTCAGAAACAGCAGAGTCAGTAATAGCTCTTCCCGCTTGTACCCTAATTCCTTTAGAGGTATGAAGTCTCCCATCAGGATAAGCCTCAAAATCAAGTTTATGTGGTTGAGATATTGAAGGTCCTATGTATTCTCTATTCTGTTGAGCATTATCTGAACTATATAAAAATATTTTAGTATTTTCATTAGCTTTTGGTATTACATTAATATAATAAGGCAATAAAGGAGCGGAGATATGTGGGTCATCTGGGCTCCAAAACACATCTTCTGTTCTAGGGTATTTATCTTTATTTTCTTTACTAATTTTTTGACAGATTGCAATGTCATAATCCTGAGGTTTATTACCTGAGTAATCATTATCAGTAACAGCTCTAATCCTTCCCGCTAATAAAGGGTCGTCATTATTAATGCACACCCCAAATAGTATCATTTTAACATTACTTGCCATTCTAGATTACTCTTTTTTTAAGTTCATCATTTAATTTATTAAAATCTCTCTCTATCGCGTCAATCTGATGTGTTAAATCGATGACGGTTTTTTTTGTAACTTCGAATCTCTCGTTTAAGAAAATCATAGCTTCCGTTAAATCTTTATTAGGAACTTTGTCATAATTTTCTATAATATTTTTTATTTTTTCTATATCCATAATTATACTATTAATCCTGTACCTGTTCCGGTTTCCGTAACACCAGGTCCAGATGAACTTTTTACTGTTTGTGGGTAGGTTACTATTTTTACAACACTATTTTCACTTCTTTCTTTCTCTACCCCTTTTATGGTATTGTATAGCATTACTACAGATGCATTAGGGGAACCATCTGCATGGTCTGCGGTATTAAATCCAGCTTCTTGTAAATTTTCTAGAACATTTTGAAATGCTCTTGTATCACTAAATCCTGGTCTATTAGCAGTTGCAAACAATAGTGGTTTAGGTATGTTTACCCCACCTGGTGGGGGAGGTAATCTCAATAATTGTAATAAACTATTTAATATTGATTTACAATTATTCAAATCTTCTATTAACTGTAAGGCTAACATTAACAAATTAAGTAGATTTTGTATAATAGCAAATTGTTTTAAGTATTTTTCTTTAATTATTTCTTGCATGATTTGAGCAATTAGTTGGAGTATAATTTTTTTTATTTCTTCATACAGAATCTCCATCATTAACTTAAATAATCTTCTTACAATTTTTTTAATTAACCTAAAGAATTTTTTTACTAAATCCATTATATCGCTATTATCAAAACTATTACCTTGAGATTTTAATGCGATTGCTACAGGCAATAATACTTTAGGTGTTAATATAAGATTTATAAGTATTTTAGGCAGTTCTTTAAGTATATCAGTGTCAAAATCTACTTTTATATTTGGTAGGAAAAATGAAAGCTCGTCGTCCCCCATACTTTCTATAGCTTTATCTATAGATTGATTCATATTCATATCAACAATGCTGTCATTTGTCTCTGAGAGTATACTACTGATATCTTCATTTAATTGGTCTATATTAATACCAGTCTCAATACTGTCACAGCTAACGAATCTAATTAGACCTTTAACTTTAAGACTAGTCTCATCTTCTAAATTTAGTAAGTCTTGTGGGCCAAATTTAAAAAAGTCTTCGTCTTCACCTTCATATGTGTCAGTTAAATGGGCAGTAGCGGAAGTACTAATTTCTCCACCTTCAGAACCATCTTCATCATCACCACACATACCTAATATTCTTTTTATAATTTCAGCAAATTTTCCATCTAACTCTATTTCTTTATCATTCCTATCAATTTGAACACTTAGACTGCCCATCAACACCTCAAAAATCATGGCTAAAAAATTATGTCTTTCAAAAAGTTTAATTGAGTCATAATAGTCTCTTAAAAATTCTGTAACCTTTCTGTCATTTTCCACTCCACCACATTGAAAATCGGCAATATTATTATCATTAAATGTATTGTCAACACCTACAGGTCTAACTAGATAAGAATCAATACCGTCAAATTCTATGGTGAATAACCTATTTCCACTAAAACCAATATAATCTTGTTGAGCACTAGAGTTCTCAAGTCGAGAATATAGTTCTTTATTTGTAGAATAAGGAAAATTTCCTGTTATAATGCCATCTTTTTCATATGTCGCTTTTCCAATATTTGACAGGGGACTATTTTTTAATAACCCAAAAGGGTCTATACTTTTTACTGGTATTTTTAATATGTTGGTGTCCGGGGTAGCAACCCCTCCACTAGACGTACAGTTACCATTATTAGTTCCATCTGCAGAAGGTATTACAAAATTTAAGTCACAATTTAAAAATTGAACTAATTCCTCAAATACAATTTCTTTAACTTCTGGCTCATACTTTCCTAATTTTTTAACAACATTTTTTCGTATACGAGTTATACTTTCATTTCCACCACCCACCTTAATTAGGTCTAAAAAATATTCAATTAGATTATTACTCTTGTCATTTATAGAATCTATAGACCCCATAACATTTTTAAGAGCATTTTCTTTTGCTAAAGATTTTTTTGCTTTTATTACATTACTTAAGTTTTGTAATTTAGATAAACCTTTCTTTTTCGCATCTGTGGTATCTTGTATAAGATTCTTTGCTGGCATTAGATTTTATACGGTTTATCGTCTTTTTTATCAGCCTCTCCAATCATTTGATTTAACGCTTCTCTGTCTCCCTCAGTAAGAGCGAAACCACTTTGTTCGGTAGAAAGTTGTTTTTGTAGTAAATTAGTTTGAATTTTAGCTAATTGGATTTTCTTTTCTATAGCGGAGTCTACTATTTTTTGTTGTTCTTTTATAACTGGGCCTAGTAAAGTTAAATCATCAGGACCTTGCATAAAATTTAACATTTTATTTTGAATTCGTATTGCAGTGTTTCTCTGTTCTACACATTCATTGTAGATTTCTTGCATAAGTGCAAGAGCACTTTCTTTTTTAAAGTTGATTTGTTTCTTTTTTGGTCTTGGCATAGTAAATTATTTTTATACCTATAAATATTTGAAACTAAAATTTACTTAATCTTCTAATTGTTTTGTAAGACTCTTGTAAATAACCTTATATTTTTTAAGTGAATTTCTAATTTCTTTGGTTGTTAGGTTAGTCATTTCCCGCAAGGATAACAGAATTAAATTTTTATTAAATTTGTTTCCGGCCCCATGTAAAAATATTTCATCATAATTAGTGAAAATCTCAATTAATGCCACCCCAATCTTTGTTTCATTTTCATTTAAGTTTGTGACCGACATAAATTCCTCTATCTCATCTATAAGAGTATTCATAAACTTATAGATATCTACTTCTTCATCATCAATATAATATATCTGGTCCTCTCTTTGTTCTATAGACGAAGACATATCTTCATAGGACAGGGTACGATTAGTGTGTTTTTGGTCTTTGATTATTTGACCCATTAAATAATTTTTACAAATTGTCCCAAAATACGAATACGCTTTCTTTCCTTTTTCTGGTTTAAATTTTTCAGCTTTTGTTATAAGAAAAGAAAGGGTGTCAGCGTGAATATCTCTAAACTCTAAACCCTTTCTATATAATTTATACCTTCTGATAATACTGTCAATCATTTTATTGATAGGAGCGTACAGGTGTTTTCTATAAACATCATTTCTCTCATCCATGGTGGTAGCACTTAAGAAATTGCATACCGCATGTTCCTGTTCCCGACCAAAGTAAAATTTAGTAGCCACTACTCTACACTTGCTTCATACTTTATACCTCTATCGGTTGTGAAAAAATATTCTTTTTTTGCCGTATCAATCCAGAACTTAGCTTCATCTGGAACAATGACTTGAGATTCAACATTTCTATAATTCCAGAAAAGAGAATCTTCTCTCATATTTACATGTTTATAACCAACCTTAGGTATGGTCATAATTTTTTTATCGTTATATGTTGCTCTTAATAAAAACTCATAAACAAATGTTAATTTCATAGAAGGTTTAAATCCACCTATATCCTCAAAAGCAGATACTTTACATGCCATTCCACTAGTTTGAAAGTTTTGGTATTTTAATAAACATCCATTATCTAAATAACCCATTTTATCACTAAAATTCATTGCCCATACAGCTTCATTTGTAAAATTAAGGAATTCACCCTTTTCATTCACATCAACTACAATAGGTAAAAATGTTTCTACGTCGTCATATTTGGACGAATATTTTTTGAAGTTGTCTATAAAAATGTTAGAGAATTCGTCATCTATTTCTAGGACAGCAAACCATTCAGTTTTTATGTTATCTACGCCCAAATTAATTTGTGAAGTAAATTGACTGTCACCATCATTTTCTACAAGAGTGACATCTAAGTCACCAAAATCATATTCGTCTAAGAACGTCTTAACTTGTGGTGTATGTACTATACAAACATTATCGGGTAGTGTTTTTTGTGTTTTAATACTTTCTAGAGCCTTACCAAAATATTCTTCTAATTTTGGTGTAATTTCATTAATTGGTATAATTGTACTAATAGTATTCATTTTATTTTTCTTCTTTTTCTGTAAATTTATTCAAAGCGTTTTTTATGTCAGTTATTTTTTCGGTGTGTAGAGAGTCAAAGTATTCTATTAACATATCGCTTTGTGTTTTTGTGTCGTACTTTTCTACTGTAGAGTCCATCTTTTCATATAATGTTTCCGGTAACCCATCCTCTAACCAAGTTTTAACGAAAGCGTTAATAACATCGACTAAAGAATTAAACTCATAAGTCCAGAATCCATTCTCTTCTTCTAACCATTCAGGTTTAAGGTTAGGTATCTTTCCTATTACTGGAACACCAGATTTCATACACTCCAACGGGAAGGTACCAAAACCAGAAATATCATCAACCCATACCGCTCCACATGCGTCTTTCATATTGTTAGAAAAATCATCTATTGACATTCCTCTCATATCTCTAAATGTTACCCATCTAAACTGTGGATACTTAGTATAGAAAGATTTAACAAGTTTCATAGTATCTCTAGGGTCTCTAGTATGAATCAACATAACAGGAGGTTGTAAAGAGTCTTCGTCTTTTGAGAATTTATCTGATATTGCGTTAGGAATTATAGAGATTTCAGCTCCAGGGAACATACTCTTGATGTAGTCTCCAGAAATTTTTGATGTGGTTAAAACTCTTGTAAACCCATAGTTAACCCAACTAGCTCCCGGTTGTAACATCTCAAAGATATAATCGTAAGATTGACAAAGAACTATCTTTGTACAAAACATACTATTAGTTTGTTCCATTACATGGGAATACATTTCAGGGACAACTAAAAAGTCTGCGGGACCTACTTGAAGTTGGTTCCCCTCAATAGAAGCATGTGGCAGTTGAGCGTACTCTTTACCCAACCAGTCAATCAATCCCATACTATTGTCGTCGCCCTCAAATTTATAATTATCTTTTTCATGTAAAATGTAAGCGTTATATCCTGCATCAGTAAGAAGTTTAACATATTCGTAGATTACAGAAACACTTGCTTTAGGTACACCTTGTGTGTCCTGAGTTAAAAAGTAAATTTTACTTTTTTTGTTTTTTACTAATTCTAGAGAATCCTCTAGATTTTTAATTTTTTCTTCGTCGTTCATTTTTAATTTATTTCTTTTAAAATATTATTCTCAATAAGAGTATTAAATGCTAATTTAAAGTCAAATCCTGTTTTTTCTAAAGCCAAATAACTAATACTACTATCCATATCTTCACTGTGACTGAGTACAACATCTAACATAAGTCTAAGTATTTCATATTTTGGTGCATTAATTTCAAATTTATTTTCAACATTTTTAATTGTTACTGCGTTTAAAAAACTATCTATATCTACAATCATTTTTGCTCCGTAACAATCCAATTGTAGTTCCTTTAAACTATTATTAAATACTTTTTTATTTATTTTCATCTATAATTTTAGATAATTCTTTTATGGATTTTATTGTAAAATCACTTTCTATATGTTTATTATACTTATTTTTAAATTTTATTGAAGTCTTATCCTTAGGTTTTTTAATTAATACACCATCTTCGCAAGTAAGAAATATGTCTGTTTTATCCCAAATAATATGCGATTTATTTATAGGGTAGAACTCAATAGTGTCTATTAAACACCCATGTTTAGCTAAAAAAACCAGTGTAGCCGGTTTAGACTTCTCAACCTCCTCTGATACTAAAACAATTTTATATTCATCTCTATATTTTTTATAAAAATTATTTAATTCTACAAAAGAAATTCCTTCTTCAATTTCACCAGAATATCCAAAAAGTTGTAATGGACAGTCTACATACATAAATTTAATTAGTTCCTCATCATCTTTAAAATTAAGGTGCTTTACTAAATCTAAATCAGGAAGGTCCCCTTCAAACTCACATTCATTATATTTGTTATTAAGACTTATTAATTTACTTAACACATCTCTTAATACCCCAGTAACACTAATAGAAATTCTTTTCATAGTTTAATATCCGTTTAATAATTCTAATAATTCTTCTATAGACTCATGTCTATGGCTATCAGTTAATACACATTTAAAGACATAACTAGAATTTTGTATTTTAGACATGTCATGTATGGCGGAATAGTTCTTATCCTTCAAATCAATTTGATAGGAATCTCCACAAAATATCATCTTAGAATCTTTACCTAATCTTCCAATGGCCATAGCTAATTGCCCCCTTGTTAAATTTTGAAATTCGTCTACAATCACAATTGCATTATCGAAAGTTCTTCCTCTAAAATGTGCTAATGACACCAACTCAATCTGCTCTGAGT
>TARA_R110000824_G_scaffold222048_2_pt1 | contig 10882 bp, 9 predicted proteins | sample TARA_R110000824 | Tara Oceans TARA_R110000824 (sample SAMEA4397747) | marine metagenome | biome: Polar Biome; feature: [MES] marine water layer (ENVO:01000295) within the mesopelagic zone...; material: water (ENVO:00002006), including particulate matter (ENVO:01000060) such as...... | reverse complement strand
CAGCAACCCGAACTGGGGCATCGTGGTCGCGACGGTGGACAGCGTGACGCCCATCGCGGTGACGGCGAACAGGTAGACGGCGGAACCAAGCGCAAACAGGATGACCGATCCGATGATGGGAACGCCAAGCAGCCCCTGGACGACGAAGTGCAGCGACAGCACCGCCGCCAGGACGATGACCAGCCCGTTCGCCCAGATCTTGGCCAGCATGATTTCCCCCGACGAAACCGGCATCACCAGAAGGTGTTCCAGGGTTCCGTGCTCGCGTTCCCGAATGACCGCGGCACCGCTGAGGATGATCGCGAGGATCGTCAGGTTGTTGATGATCTGCATCACCGCCATGAACCACGAAGAGTTCAGGTTGGGGTTGTATTTCGCCCGCGTTTGTAGATCGACCGGCAGCGCCGCGACACCGCTGGACCGGCTGACGAACTTCAGGAGTTCGGCATTGATGATGCTGGAGATATAGGTCGCGCCGTTGCCCGCAATCGTCATCGCGGTCGCATCGACGTTGAGCTGAATCACCGGCCCCCGCCCGGCCAGCACGTCCGCCTCGAACCCCGGGGGGATATCCAGTACGAATGTGTACCGGCCCGCGTCCATGCCCGCATCGACCGCATGGAGATCGATTACCTCCGGCGTTTTGAAGTAGGGCGGCAGGAAGGCGCCTGCAATGCGGTTTGACAGGCCCGTGCGGTCTTCGTCGACAATGGCGATGGAGGCATTGTGCAATTCCGTCTGCACGCCGTTGGCGACCGTGTAGATGGCGAAGGTGAAGGTATAGAAGATCAGCCCCATCAGGACCGGATCGCGCATCAGGCTGAACAGTTCCTTCACGCCCAGCCGATAGATGTTGGAAATCTTCTTCATGGTCAGATTTCCTGCTTGCGAAGCAACGCCGTCGCGATCCCCAGAAAAAGGAGACAGAACCCGGCCAGGATCAGGTGGTTGGGGTATAGAGCCACGAAGTCGAGCCCCTTGTTGAAAACGCCGGCGCTGATTTGCTGAAAATAAAGCGCCGGAAAGACCTTTCCCGTGATCGCCGCCGCCCCTTCCAGGGTCGACACCGGATACATCATCCCGGAAAAATTGACCGTCGGGATCATGACGATAATCGCCGTCGCGAAGATCGCGGCGATCTGCGAGCGGACAAAGGTCGACACGACGAGGCCGAAGGCCGTGGCCGCCATCGCATAAAGCAGCGCGCCCGACACCAGGGCAAAAATGCTGCCCGGCATTCCGATGCCGAACACCGTCAGCATCAGCGTCACAAGACTGACAAAGCTGACCATCGCGACGCCGACATAAGGCAACTGCTTGCCGAGCAGGAATTCGATTTTCCGGGCCGGGGCGGCATAGAGATTGAGGATCGATCCCATTTCCTTTTCCCGCACGACACCAAGCGCCGTCAGCATGGCGGGAATCATGATCAGCAGCATCATCAGAACGCCGGGCGGAATCGCGTACTGCGACCGGAATGCCTGGTTGTAGCGGAACCGGGGTTCGACCGTTGCCGGGTAGTAGCCGGGAACCACGGCGGTTTCCTGCATCGACACATCGGCCAGATGGGCATACAGCACGCCCTGCACATAACCGCGCCCCGTTTCCGCCCGCGTGGTGTTCGATCCGTCCAGCCAGGCACCGATTTGCGGGGTGCGGCCCGCCAGGAAATCGCGGCCATACTCGGGAGGAATGACGACGGCGAGCGAGATGTCGCCCGCCTTCATCCGGCGGTCCAATTCGGCGAAATCGGCAATTGGGGGCCGCTCGTCGAAATAGCGTGAATTCGACATCGCATCGAGAAACATGCGGCTTTCGCGGGATTGGTCCTGATCCAGGGCGGCGTAAGACAGGTTTTCGACATCGAACGTAATGCCGAACCCCATCGCCAACATCAGGATGATCGGACCGACCAGGGCAAAGGCCAGGCGAATTGGGTCGCGCAGGATTTCCATGGCCTCGCGCCGCGTGAATGCCCAGATGCGGGCGGCGGAGATCCAGTTGGAATCCGCATCGTGCGGCGCCGCCCCTGCCGGAAGGGCCAGCCTGCGCTCAGCAGAGGCGTCTTCCGCGCCGGCGTCCGCCAGAAATCCGATGAACGCCGCCTCAAGCGAGGGAGCGTTTCGCTGCGCGCGCAGGTCGTCGGGCGTCCCCTGCGCCAGAACCTTTCCGGCGTGCATCAGCGAGATACGATCGCAACGCTCCGCTTCGTTCATGAAGTGGGTGGAAATGAAGATCGTCACCCCGTCCTCGCGCGACAGCTCGATCAGCAGTTCCCAGAAAGCATCGCGCGCGATCGGATCGACGCCCGAGGTCGGCTCGTCGAGGATCAGCATATCCGGTTCATGCAGCACCGCGACCGCCAATTGCAGGCGCTGGCGCACACCCAGCGGCAGGTTTCCGGGCGTCGCATCGGCCACGTCGCGCAAGTCGAAACGGTCGATCAGTTCTTCGACACGGGCCTGGCGGCGGTCGCCCTTGATGTGGAACAGATCGGCATGCAGGAACAGGTTCTGGCGCACCGAAAGTTCGGAATAAAGCGAAAAGGATTGCGACATGTAGCCGACACGCCGGCGCATCGCCATGCCGTCGCTGCCGATCGATTTCCCGAACAACCGGGCCTCGCCTTCGCTCGCCGTCAGCAGGCCGGTCAGCATCTTCATGGTCGTGGTCTTGCCGCAGCCGTTCGATCCGAGAAACCCGAAAATCTCACCGGGTTCAATGCGGAAACTGACGTTGTCGACGGCCGTGAAATTGCCGAAACGCATGGTCAGACCTTGCGCCTCGATGGCAAACGGGCCGTCCTGGGGGGTCCGTGGCGGCAGAGTGACCGCCCGATGTCCGCGCCGGTCTTCTTCGGGCAGAAGTGCGATGAATGCGGCTTCCAACGTATCCGCGCCGGCCTCGGCCATCAGGGCGTCCGGCGCGCCGACGGCAAGGACCTTTCCGGCGTTCATGGCGATCAGATCGTCGAACCGTTCGGCCTCCGACATATAGGCGGTCGCGATGATCACGCTCATGCCGGGACGGCGCGCACGGATGCGGTCGATCAGCTTCCAGAACTGCTGACGCGACAATGGATCGACGCCGGTTGTCGGTTCGTCGAGAATCAGCAGGTCCGGGTCGTGGATCAGCGCGCAACACAGGGACAGTTTCTGTTTCATACCGCCGGACAGCTTGCCCGCGGGACGGTCCGCGAACGGATCAAGTCCGGTGCTTTGCAACAGGTCGGCGATGCGTGTGCGGCGTTCGTGTTCCGACTGGCCGTAAAGCCGGCCGAAGAAGTCGATGTTTTCAAAGACCGAAAGCGTCGGATAGAGATTGCGGCCCAACCCCTGCGGCATGTAGGCGATGCGCGGGCAGACCGCGTCGCGGTGCCTCTGGTCGCCCATCGATCCGCCAAGCGCCGCGACAGTGCCCGTTTGCAGGCGGCGCACCCCGGCGATCAGCGCCAGAAACGTCGACTTGCCGACACCGTCCGGCCCGATCAGGCCGACCATCCGGCCGGCGGGGATCGAAACCGACACATCGTCAAGGGCCGCCACCGCCCCATAGCGGTGAGTGACGCCGTCCAGGGCGGCGACCGGATCGGCCGGCGGCGCCATCAAGGCAGCTTCACGGCCAACGTACTCGGCCATTCCGCCGCCGGCGAAACGCGGACAATCGCTACGCCGGGCACGCCGGTTTTCACGACGTCCTGATACTTGCCGAGAACCTCCGCCGGGATCTGCAACTTCACGCGAAACGTCAGTTTCTCGCGTTCGCTCTTGGTCTCGACGTATTTTGGCGTGAACTGTGCCTCGGACGCGACGAAGGTTACCGTCGCCGGGATCACGTATTGCGGGGCGGCATCAAGGATCAGCCGCGCTTCGGCGCCGAAGCGCAGGCGGCCCGCGTCATCCGTCGGCAGATAGACATCCATATAGACGTCCGTCAGGTCGAGCAAGGTGACGACCTTGCCGCCGGCGGCAAGAATTTCCCCGGGCTCCGCCAGGCGGTATTGCACCCGCCCGCGCCGTGGGGCGATCAGGGTGTGGTCGGCAAGATTGGCCTTCAGGGCGGCGGTTTTGGCTTCCGATGCCTCGATCGCCGCCTGTGCCGAGGCGATCTGCGCGCGGGCGGTGTTGAGGGCCGCGGCGGCGGTGATTTCCTGAGAGCGGCGCTGGTCCAGCGTTTCCCCCGTCGCAAATCCACGTTTGGCCAGCAACTCCGTTCGCTTCAGTTCGGATTTGGCGAGTGCCAGTTCCCCTTCCCGCTGGGTGAACAGGGCCTTGGCCTGCGCCAATTCCTGAACCGCCTGTCGGGTTGTCGCCTCGGCGGCGCGAACCTCTGCCTCAAGTTCGGACGCATCGACCCGCGCAACCACGGTGCCGGCGGCAACCATCTGCCCCTCTTCGACCAGAACCTCGGCGATCCGCCCACCGAATTTCAGCGCGACATCGACCCGCTTCGCCTCGATTCGCCCATTGGCGCGGCTGAACCCTTCGGGCAGATCGCTTTGGTGTTGCTGCCACCAGAACAAACCGCCGCCAATTGCGATGGCGATCATCACCGCGCCGGCTGTCAGGATCTTTCTAGAATTCATTCCGACTCACTCTTTTTTCCTGCTGATCCCTGGACAGCGATGCCTGTGCCCCGGCAACGGTATGATAGTCACCATCGATTATATGGTCTCACCGATGATCAATTTCGCATAGTCCATGACGAAATACGCCGTGGTCATACCGACATCTTCAATGCCGATCCGTTCATGGCTTGGTGCATATGCGGCGACCTTTTCCATCAACGCGTCGAAATGGTTGATGCCGGACACCACGCATGTCCGAACCGGGAGAGATTGCCTGCGCGCGAATGCCTTTGGGTCCAAGCCCGACGGCAATCAGCCGTCTCAACAAAACCCCCAAGGGCGCCCTAATCCCGGCCTCCCCCCTTCTCCCTCGCTTCCGCCAGCACCGTCACGTAACGTCAATCCTCCCGTCAGTCCAGCGTCCGAAGCAATATCTAACGGGCGATCCGCTCACATTCTAACCGGACCAATCAATGATGGCAGGTCATCCGGATACGGACAGGGGGCAGCGAATTCACGCCCCCTTCAGCAGGCCGTACGACAACTCACCCAACGAATAAAAGCCCCTGTTCATCGAATGACCTCGCTTAACCTTGGTCAATGCCGACACTGAGCGGAGACGTATTGTCTTAAGGCCGTCAGGTTTCGACAGGGGGATTCTGTCTTTCCGCGTCTTCAAACAGCCACGGGCGGCAGTATGGATGAGAAACTGGAAGGAACAGATTGATGAAAAGCGCATTCCGTCAGGTTTTTGCCGGCCTTTTGGCGACAATCATTGTCGTGAACGTCGCCCATGCCGGTGATGCCACCAAGGGAGAAAAGGTTTTCCGAAAGTGCAAAACCTGTCACACCGTCGAAAAGGACGGCAAAAACAAGGTTGGCCCCAATCTTTTCGGCGTTGTCGGTCGCAAGGCGGGCGCCGTCGAGGGTTTCAAGTATTCCAGCGCAATGGCAGAGTCTGGTCTGACCTGGGACGAAGCCACCTTGAACAAGTTCCTGGAGAAACCCAAGGACGTGGTTAAGAAAACCAAGATGGTATTTCCCGGATTGCGCAAAGATGATGAGCGCGCCGACGTCATCGCCTATATGAAGCAGCACGGCGGCTGACGGCGGGCACGCCGGTTCTGGGTTCTTGGAGGCCCGCGTTTCCGGAAAGGCACGCAATGACCATGGCAACGGCATTTTCCGAGTTCACCAGGATTGTCGGCCGGGGGCCGTCGTTGTCCCGGACGCTGACCCGCCCGGAAGCCGCCGAGGCCATGAGCCTCATCCTGGATGGCCGTGTTGCCCCCTTGGCCCTGGGCGGATTTCTGCTCGTCCTGCGCCAACGTGGCGAAGCCGCCGAAGAACTCGTCGGGTTCGTCGACGCCGTGCGGGCGAGACTTCAGGTTCCCGGTGACGCGCGGGCACCGGATATCGATTGGCCCAGTTACGCGGACAGGCATCGCCAACAGCCCTGGTTCCTCCTTTCGGCGTTACTGTTGGCGAAATCCGGGTTCCGCATTTTCATGCACGGGATCGCCGGAGAAACCGAGGAATGCGCGCCGGTCCGGCCTGTTCTCAAGGCCTTGGACATCAATACCGCCAGTTCCCTCGCCGAGGCGCAAGCCCATCTGCAGACCAACGGGTTCGCCTATTTGGGCCTCGAGGACCTGTCTCCGGGAACCGAGGCCCTGTTCCATCTTAAACCGATCCTGGGCGTGCGCTCCGTCGCCAATACCTTCGCCCGCGACTTGAACCCGTTGGGCGCCGCCCTGTCCATGGTCGGAATTGTTCACACCCCCTATCGGCCGTTGCACGTCGAGGCCCTGCGTCTTTTGGGGCAGCAAAACGCGGCCGTGTTCAAGGGGGTCGGGGGCGAGGCCCAGCGCAACCCGTACAAGGCAGGCACGGTGGCGACCCTTGAAGGCGGCGTTCCCGGTGAGGAAGAATGGCCGGCCACCCTGGACGGGGATGCCTTCCTGTGGCGCGAGGAGAATCTGAGCCCCGACCGGGTGGCGGCGGTGTGGCGGGGAGACATCGACCATCCGGCGGCCGAAGCCGCGATCATCGCCACGGCGGCAGTCGCGTTGAAAGGCATGGGCCATGCGCCCAGCCAGAAGGAAGCAATGAAACAAGCCTCAGCCCTTTGGCGGCGCCATCGCGAGGCCCCCCACCAAGTCAGGATGCACGCCTAGACGACGGCGAGGGATGCCGGCTGACTACCGGCTAAGGCTGCCTGGATCAAGCCCACAATCCTTGGATCACAGCCGATCGCCCCTGCATAGGCGATCGGTTGACGCGCGCCGTCAAGGGCGGCCGGGACATCCTTGATCGCATGTCCGCCGTCTGCGGCGAACAATCCCACAACGACGGCCGGCCGGGTCAATTGGCCGAAGACCCCATCGAGAAAAGGCGGCTCTTCGAGAAAGGCCGTGTGGATCCGCGCGGCGGACGGAAGTCCCGTCAGGCCCCGGGCCAATGCCTGCGCCGCCCGGCGCGATGCCGGGTCGCCCGCCGACCCATGCGCGGCCAAGATCAAATCCCAGTCTCCCCGGCGCCACCCCCGGGCGCAGCGCGCTTCCTCGGCGACGTCCGCGACCAGGGATGCCAGGCCGGGCATCAGGCCAAGCGGCCGCGTGATGCGGACATGGGGATTCTTGGCCCCGGCCCCCAGGCGTTCGGGCAGGACCTGGCGTGTCAGATATCCGTCGCTCATGAACATGGGCAGCACCAGAACATGAATGGCACCGGTCAAGGCCGCCAACTCCCGGGCCGGGTCGGGTCCACCTGCCAGGGTCGCGTGACGCACGGCCCCATAGATGCCCAGTCCGGCAAGTCTTTGCGCATGTCCGGCCAGGGTGCGCGCCGGTCCGCGCCACCTCGGCGATCCATGCCCAACCAGAAGCACGCCCATGTCCGCGGCGATGGACGGGTTAATGGCTGGTGCCGGCCGAAAGCGTGATCTTGTTTTGGACATTGTATTTTCCTGACGGCTTAACCATGGGAATGCGTTTGACCTCTTCCAGGGTCGCGGCGTCGTAGACGACAAGGGCCCCCTTCATGTCCCATATGCTGACCAGCGCATAACGGCCGTCCTTGGTGAATTCGACATGGGCCGCCGTTTTGCCGGGTGCCGGGCGCAGGGTTTTGACGATCTCCAGGCTGCGCTTGTCGATGACGTGGATGGCGTCGCGATCCTTGCCGAAGAACACATCGACCCAGGCATAGGGCGTGTTTTCATGACTGCGCATGAAGAACCCGGGGCCCAGGGTTTTGATCCGCTTGACGGTTTGCCAGGTCTTCATGTCGATGACGCTGACGGTGCCATCCTTCAGATGCGGCGTGGCGAATACCGGACGGCCCTGGTAGTCGAAGACGATGCCGGATCCCAAATGCGGCAGGCCGGTCAATTCCAGGTCGGCGATCTTGCGCCCGACATTCATATTCACGACCTGACCATTCTTGGCGTTGCGCGCCGCACCGATAAGATTCCGGTAATCGGGATCGAACAGAAAATCGTCCAGATAGTCGTCCAGGATGATGCGCCGAACCGGGAACGGGCCATGGTCGAAGGCCCCTTCCTGCATGCCCGGCTGGTAATTGTGGACCAAGCCCAAGGCAACGGGGCGCGGGTTGTCGGCGTAGGAAATTTCCCAAACCTCGGCGATGTCCTTCAGGGCGACGACAAAGCTCTGCCGCGGACGCGCCGTATAGACGGCGCTGACGCGCGAGGTCGCGCCTTCCTTTCCGCGTACCGGGATGACCTTGATCGGCGACAGGTCCTGGGCGCGGAGAATGGCCAGGGAATGCGGCAGGAAGTTCCCGACCATGACGTAACGCCCGTCGGCGGAAACCGCGATATTCCGGGTGTTGATCCCGGCGCGGATTTCAGCGACCGGCTTTAGGCTCCACAAATCATATTTGCTGACCCAGCCGTCCCGCGACGCGAGATAGACAAACCGCCCGTCCGGCGAATACTTGGCGCCGCCGTGGAGCGCGAAACGGGACCCGAACCGCCAGATTGGTTCGAACCTGTCTCCGTCCAGGATCGTCACGTGATGGTCGCCGGTTTCGACGACGGTGAACAGGTTCATCGGGTCCGCGCCATGGATCGGTTTGTCGGGCAAGCTTGCGACGGGATTGTGGATCACATGGGAGGCTGCGATCTGAGCAAACCCCCAGGTCGGAATTTCAGGAAGCGGGCGATAGATGAAGTCCACGAGCGCTTGAACCTGATCGTCACGCAATTGCGTGCCGAAGGCCGGCATCTGTGTAGCCGCGCGACCTTCGGCGATGGTCTCGGCGGCGGCCTTCTTGCGAAGCCGGCGCAGATTTTCCGGCAGCAGGGCCGGGCCGATCCCACCCAGGCGGTCGTCGCCGTGGCAGGCGGCACAGTTCTGTTGATACAGCGCCAGGGCGTCATCGGCCCACGCCGAGGTCGCCGCCGACGCGGCAAGCGCCGCCAATCCCAGGGCGGCAAGTAGGGGAATGCATTTAAACCGCCGCATTCGCGTAATCCCCTTTCCGATAAGGCCGGTTGGTGACCCGAGGCCCCGTGTCCTTGGCGCCGATTTCCTGATCGGACAGGTAACAGCCCGGATCCTCGGCCCAAGGGTCTCCGGTCAGTTGCATGGCGCGAACCCGGGTGTTGCCGCCGCAGATCGCGAAATAACGACACCCGGCGCAGCGTCCGCCAACCCGTCGCGGCAGCTGTTTCAGCCCAGCCATGATCGGGTCGGAGGTGTCCTGCCAGATTTCGGAAAATCGGCGGTCTTTGACGTTACCCAGCTTGTAATGCCACCAGAAGGTATCCGGGTGGACGTCGCCCAGATTGTCGATGTTGGCGATGTTGACGCCGGACGAATTACCGCCCCATTGCTCCAGCTTGGCCTGAATGTGCTCGGCCCGTTCCGGAAAATTCCGGCGCACCCACAACAAAAGGTAGGCGCCGTCGGCGTCGTTGTTGCCGGTGACGAATTCCCGTTCGCGACCGGCGCGCAGGTCCTCCAGGCAGGTCTCGAACATCAGGTCCATGGCGTCGCGGGTGATCTGCCAATGCGCGTCGTCGCCCCGGTTCTTGTTGCCGCGCCCGGCATAGTTCAGATGCGACAGGTAGAATTTGTCGATGTCCTCGTCTTCTGTCAGCGTCAACAGGTCCGGCAACTGATGGGCGTTGTCCATGGTCATGGTGAAGCGCAGGCCGACCTTGATCTCGTTCCGGCGGCATAGCCGCGCGGCCGTCAACGACGCGTCGAACGCGCCGGCCTTGCCGCGGAAGGCATCGTGGGTCCGGCCGATGCCGTCGAGCGAGATGCCGACATAATCGTAACCGATGTCGGCGATCGGGCCGATCAGGGTTTCGTCGATCAACGTGCCGTTGCTGGACAGACCGACATAAAAACCCATGTCCTTGGCGCGCCGGGAGATATCGAAAATATCGGGACGCAACAGCGGCTCGCCACCCGACAGGATCAGCACGCGGACGCCGAAATCCCACAGGTCGTCCATGGTCCGGTAAACCTCTTCGGTGCTCAGTTCGCCGGGAAAATCATGGTCCGAGGATATGGAGTAGCAATGCTTGCACTTCAGATTGCAGCGCCGGATCAGGTTCCAGATCACCACCGGGCCCGGCGGGTTGCGCTTCGGGCCCATGGACGTCGGGACCAAAACCTCTTTCATATATTGGGTGATGCGGAACATGGGGCCTCCTATCCGATCAGACGCAAGCCGGTTTTCTTGAGAATTCGGGTGCTGTAGAGAATTTCGTGGCCGCCCGCCCGCGTGCCCAGAACCCGGGCGATGTCTTGTGCCTGGGCTTCCGTTTCGGCGCGGTTGCGGCCATGAACCATGGCGAACAGGTTGTACGGCCAGTCGGGAAGATGGCGCGGGCGATGATAGCAATGGGATACGAAAGGCAGGGCGCCGACGTCGCGCCCGGCTTGGCCGATCATCTCGTCATCGACGTCCCACACGGTCATGCCGTTGGACCGCACGCCCAGCTTGTAATGGTTGGGCACCGCCCCCAGACGACGGATGACGCCCGCCGCCTGCATCTGCTTGAGCCGGGCCATGACCTCGGCCGCCTCCAGCCCCAGTTTCGCCGCCACCGCATGGTAGGGCTTCGGAACCAGGGCGATGCCGTCCTGCAGAACCTTCAGGATCGCCCGGTCGGTGCCGTCCAATTTGGATCGAAACTGGTTCATGGGGTCAAACGCTCACCTTGAATTCGACGAAGTACTCTTCCAGCTTGGGCATCGGATAGACATGCAGGCCGGTCTCGGCCTCGATATCGGCGATGACTTCGGCGATACGGTCCGGGTGTTCGACGGACAG
>TARA_R110000824_G_scaffold7972_4_pt1 | contig 10883 bp, 22 predicted proteins | sample TARA_R110000824 | Tara Oceans TARA_R110000824 (sample SAMEA4397747) | marine metagenome | biome: Polar Biome; feature: [MES] marine water layer (ENVO:01000295) within the mesopelagic zone...; material: water (ENVO:00002006), including particulate matter (ENVO:01000060) such as...... | reverse complement strand
GAACTCTTAGAGATTGGTTTAGTAGGAGGTGGATGCGGTGGCGCGACCGTGACTCTCAGCAAAGTGGACTTAATGAGTTCCGATGCGGTGAGTATTGGCGGGACGAACAACGTGATATTCGCAGATCAAACATCTCAAACATATTTGACCGGGGGTAAACTGGCAATAGATGAAACCGCTTTCAATACTGGCTTTGTTGTGGAACCCCCGCAGCATATTTCAAGTTGCGGATGTGGCGCGTCGATCAAAATAGGATAAATAATGAGAGTATTTGATTCGGATCACATCAACAAAGGGTGGAAGGCATACGCTGACCATTGGCTGAGAGCGGCGATTTTAAGTGCCGGGTTGCTAGGCGCATCAGTCATAGCACTCACGCACGCATTTCTGCCATTCTTTTTGAGCGACTTCGTTAGCCTGTACGTCAAAAAAATGCATCACGATTTAAATCTATGCAAGTGCAAAAGATAATTGCGCTTCTGTTTGTACCTTTTATTTCTGGATGCGCGGCCTTAACTAAAAGCGGAATTATTGGTGGGGCGGCTGGGGCTGGCGCTCTGGCAGGATCTTTAGCGTCGGGCGGTCTTTTGGCTCCCGCAGCTGGAGCGGTGATCACCGGGGGCATCAGCACTTTAGCAATGACGGCTGGCAACAGCGGTCAATGTATTGACGCGGCGCCGGACACGATCTGGACAGTGGCGCAAAAGGCGGTTGAGTTGGGCGGCATAGGATTAATTCTTGCGCTGGTTATTGTGCCAGCGATTGCTGGCTGGCTAATGCCAGGGCCGACCCGTCTGAATCGAAAATGATGTGGTGGGATTACAACCCTTTAGAACCTCTTGTCCTTAAAGATGGGTTTGAGTTCACTCGTTGGGTGTTGAAGCCGGAGCGTGTGATAGTGAGAATGACAGAAAACGGATTTTTCTTGGAAGTTATCGAGGACGAAGAAGAACAGGAAAGCCAATGAAGAAAAAAGACTCGACGCCGGGTGGATTCTCTCCATCCTCCACCGTGGTTGCACCTGCCACGATCCCGGCGTCGAGTCACCATTACCTCGCAAAGATCATCTGGATGGATACGGTTGGCAGTGCGTCATGGGATCGACCGGATGAAATAGATACGATGGAGGTTCAGCAATGGGGTTGGGTAGTGTTCCATGATGGACACCAACTCAAACTCGCAGACACAAAAATGGAGGGAGATTGGTATGGTGTGACGGCTATTCCGGCTGGGTGCATTGTGGCAATCGAAAGCATCAGTGATTGAACTCGGCCTTTTAGATTTTTGCAAAACCGAAACCCAGCGCCAAGTTGTTGAGGCGGTCGCGCAAGCGAACGGCCACCGTGCGTCTGCGGCCGCATCACTGGGGGTTACGGAGCGTAATCTATACACGGCTCTGGCGCGTATCAAAAAGAACGCGGCGGCTCAAGGGTATGCGCCGGATCACGGTTTAACGAAAACGGCGGCGCCTGGTTTTTCTGTCAAAGGTGTTTCGACCCTATACAACGCTGATGGAGAACAGCGCGCTCAATGGGTTAAGACCACCGCAGAAAGTGAAAATCAGGAACACCTAAAGGAAGCGATCATTGATTGCTTTACTGAATGGAAGGGTAAAGGGAAAATCACCCCCGCACCTAAGTCGACCGAGGATGATCTGTTGACCGTTTACCCTATGGGTGATCCGCATATTGGAATGTATGCGTGGGCCGCAGAAACTGGCACGGACTTCGACCTCGACATTGCGGAAAACAATCTAATAGAAGCCGTTGATAGGTTGGTATCTTGTTCACCGAAAACCAAGACCGCAATAATTCTAAACTTGGGTGACTTCTTTCACTCAGATACGATGGACAACAAGACCCGGCGCAGTGGCGTACCACTGGATGTGGATACACGTTGGTCAAAGGTGTTGCGGGTCGGGGTTCGCGCAATGATGCGCTGTATTGAATCTGCCGCAAAAAGGCACGAAACCGTTATCGTCAAGAACCTCATCGGAAATCACGATGACCATACATCCCAGATGCTATCCCTCGCTCTGTCGCTGTTTTACGAAAAAAGCGAGAGAATCCAAGTTGACGATCAACCGGCGAAATTCTGGTTTCACCGATTCGGGAAAGTCCTAATCGGGGCCGGACATGGGGACACAGCAAAACCCAACGCGCTACCCGGCATTATGGCAACGGATCGGGCCGAGGATTGGGGCAACACGAAGCATCGGTACTGGTACACCGGGCATATTCATAATCAACAAGTGATCGAGTACCCCGGTGTAATCTGGGAATCGTTCAGAACTCTAGCAGGGAAAGACGCATGGCACGCGGCACAAGGGTATCGTTCGGGCAGGGATATGTACGCAATCGTTCACTCAAAGGAATTCGGGGAAATCGAGAGGCATCGAGTAGATATATCGATGTTGAGCAATGGAATTACACCATCCTGAACATCTAGAGCCTGATCCACTCAAGCGACAGACGAGTTGCCCGGTGAAAGTCACGCCGCCTGTTCAATTATTCATTCCGGTACGTTCAGTGCGGGATGAAATCATTAAAGCCAAAACCAAGACCGAGGTGATCGCGGCCCTATTAAGGTGGGGGGCGCAACACGGAATCAATAGTGATACCGAGCCTGACGATGATTGGTGGAAAAAGCGGGAAAAGTTGGGCCTGTAGCATAGACCCGATACAGTACCGCGTCGGCGAATGAGAAGGCAACAACGCCCAATTTCGGCCCAAATTCTAGGAAAGAACTGAGCGACAGGCCGCAATACTCGGCCGCCTCCCACTCAGTCAGGTATGGTTTCCTGTGGATAACTAATCTCCTAGAGATTCCATCCCGACCCAACCCCGACCGGAGAAGGGCGACCAAACCCTGTTGTCAGGGTCGGGCCGGGATAGAAAAAAGCGCGACCCTAGTGCCGAGGCCCACCGGCAACGTTTACCGCTCGGCAAAAGGGTCGCTGATTTCATTGGGCTACAATCTGCAACGTGGGGGTCTGGCGTGTTGGTCGGCTATCGTGATCTTCTTCAATGTCTGCCAGTGACATCAAAGCGTGGGTGAGGTTGATGTGTTCATCCGCTACCTTTTGCTGGTAGTCGAACAGATCGTTCTCATTGATCTTTGCGTCCATAGCGGCGTTGGTGATGTCCAGCCATTTCAGCAGGGCAGTTCGGATCGTGGCGAGTTCTGATTCCACTCGGTTACTCGCCATGATTTTTCTCCCAGCGATCAACCGCCAGACCTCCGCACATCAGCAAGGTTCCCCAACCGGCAAAGATCAGCAGATAGATAATTGCTTGATCCATCAGTTAGCCCTCCACGTTACAGCGTCGCGTTCGCCACCGATCTGCTTGATCCCACACTTGCAGACCGACCCATCGGACTCAAGATCAGGCAAGCGCCGCGCTACGGCATAACGGCACATATCGAGCGCCTTGGCTATCTCCTTGCTGGTCAATGCTGGGTGCGATCTAACGAAGTCCAGAACCGTTGATTTTTGACTTGAGCGCGCGCCGGATTTTTGAAAAAATTGCGCCGCCTGGATTGAGGTTATTGGATCGGTATTTCTGAATAGACCCATTGCGAGTTGTTCCATAGTTATCTCTCCTATTGTTAGAACGGGATGTCGTCGTCGAAGCCGCTTTCTTGCGGCTCGTTGGACTCTGTGTTCGATGCCTTGCCTCCAAGCATCTTCATTTCGCGCCCGACGATCTTGGTCGAGTAATGCGTCTGGCCCTCTTTCTCGTACTTGTCCGTCTGTAACCGACCCTCTACAAAGACGGTGGAACCCTTCCGCAAGTATTCGCGGCAAACCTCGGCAGTGCGGCCAAAGAACACAACCCTGTGCCACTCGGTTCGCTCCTGTTTCTGGCCGGACTTGTCCTTCCACTTCTCGTTCGTGGCAACGCTTAAATTTGCGATCACCATGTTCTCGGTTTCTTTAATGTCAGGATCGGCGCCGAGGTTGCCGATAATCGTTGCTTTGTTGATCATTCACTGTTCTCCATCTTCTTGAGGTTTGCGAAACGGCTTTTGTACAGCGGCCGCATTTTGTCTTGAACTTTTTCCGACATTTTTTTAATTTTTTCCCCGGCAGCTGAGAGTTCGGTCAACGACTGCGCCTGTTTTATTTCTTCTTCTATCGTTATATTGTCGATGACCTCGCCCTCGATGACGCGCGTATCGGCGCTTTCCAACGCCTCAAGGAGTTCACTCTTGGGGTCTGTTTCTTGGGGTATGTCCTCCTGTTCTTCCGGCGTGTAGAACCCTTCAATGCAACCGGGGAAACAGGCGCGGACGCCCTCGCTTATGACGCGCGCCGAAAGCATCTGTTGGGGGAACTTCGACCAGACCGGCGATTTCAGTTGTGCCTTTTTTGCGCGTTCTGCCGTCCAGCAGATTTCCACCTCTCCGCCCTTTGGATGAGCAAACATGGCGGCACAGTTGTCGTCAGATTTCCTCGTCCACTGGATCGACCCACCGGCGGCTTGAAAGCGCGCCAGACACGCCTCGGCCGTCAGTGTCGGCTTCCCGTTAATGATGTGGTACTCCTTAGATACGGTTGCCGGGTGCTTGCCTTCCGCTTGTGCGATCAGCATCAGGCCGAGCGCCTGATCAATGTTTTTGCATCCCAGAAGATTGCCTTTGACCATGGTCTGCGCGATGGCGCGCATCTCGTCGAATGTCTGCATCTGAGTCATTTTTCTAACCTCTTATAGTGAAACGTCGTGACCCTCCGACTTCGACCGAATACATATCGGCAAGGTCGGGGTTCTCCACACGAAAACGCTTTGCATCGAACCTTGTTGAATTTTTCGAAATTTTCCAGGCGGCGAGTCGTTCACCACTTTCATCGACAAGGTATGAGGCGTCTTTCATGTACTTCTGGACGAGGCACTCCAATTCCTTTTTTTCCGATTCGATGGTTTTCAGCGCGTCGCGTGTTTCGACCAACTTGTTCAAAAGGTTCAGAGTCGCCGCGTTTGCTTTCTTCTCTGCCCCGCTATCGTCCGGCCATTTAAGGCGTACATCAGCCGAGGTTTCGACAGGCGGTGGCGTCTTGTTCTGGACGCAATCCCATAGCCAGACCATCCGGTGGATGATGTAGGCCTGTACAGCCTTGTCTGCCACTACCTCGAACACCTTGAGGCTATTACCGGCAAACAGTACCGGCGCGTAGGCGAAATTCAATCCAGAACAGGCTAATTGCTGTTGAATCTGCACTTGATAGTAAATGGGTAGTTCAGAGAAATACCTACCGCTGGACTTGCACTCCACGACAATCTGTTCGTCGTTCTCATCCGTCAAATAATCAGCATGGCACTGAATAAACGGGTGATCTGGATGGGTGAAATGCTTTTCAAGCGAGTGCAGTTTTAAACCGGTTTCGCGCTCGAACTCCTGACCGATAAACGGCTGTAGATAAGTACCAGAGCGCATAGGGAGGTTGGTCGGTTGTTCGCTCTCATCACCCACCTTTAAAAAGTAGGTCTGAAAGGGCGAACGCCATGGCGACACACCGCAAGCGGGGGCCGCGTCAGCAGAGCCGAGATATAGTCGGCGATCTAATCCGGTCATTTCTTTACTCCATCATCAGTTCGTGCAAATCTTTTTGCAGTTGGCGAAGTTCATTTGAGAGGATTGAGATTTCCAAACAAGCCTCTTCAAGCCGACCTTCAAAAATATCTGCGGAAATAAGATGCCGCTCCCCGAACAGATCGGTGGAGCGGCGCTCAAGCGCGGCCTGTGCGCGCAGTCTTTCGTCCAATTTGTCAGGGTCGTAGATCATTGCCTCCTTGGCTTGAGAAAAGCCTTTGCGGTACTGGTGATCCCATAGCCTCTGTCGGCGTGTTTAAGAAACAGTTTCACTGCCTTGCGCCATGGGTAGGGGGAGTCGTTCTTGTCCAGTAGCGGCCGCATATAACGCTCCTGATCCAACGTGACGCGCTGAACTCGAACGGTGCGATCTTCCATGGGGATGATCTTCATCCACTTCCGGCCACGCTCTACAATCAGCGCGGTATGCACTCCGCTGTTCGTCCTGTATCGGACGACTTCTGGCGCGCTCATTTGGATTTCTTTCATGGTCGTTTCTCCTATTGTTAAAATGGCACTTCGTCGAATTTCGAATCCATGGGGTCGCACGGACGCAGGGCGTACTGCAAAGAATCCAAGGCATCTTCTAACGTGTCGTAGAGTTCTGAGAAGTTGCCGACGAGAACATGAAATTCTCCAGCGCGTTCATGGGATGACTTGCCGAGTTCTTCTATGAAAACGAATTGATATTCGTGTGTGTCGTACACATGAATCCAACTATCGGCATCCCATATTTCGGGCGCGTAAGGTTGAAGTTCAAGGCTGTCCGGTTTGTACACTCCGACGGGTGTGAGTTTGATTTCGCTCATGGTCTTTGTTGTGATAGTCATCATTCACCTTCCATCGCCAGCAGACGGCCACACTCGGTACAAACGATGTAAGGCATCTTCGGGAATAGCGGCGACCCCGGCTTGTTGTAGTCGGCATACTGTTCTTGCGCGTGATCCCAGCAAACGTGCTTGGCAGTAAAGCCGTCCATTCCGTATTCCCTAGTCACCCATTTGGCATAGATGAGAAACGCGTCATCGAACTTAACGCCGACCTCTTTGTTGAGAAAATACTCAACACCTTGGTTTTTACGAAAAAGGTCAAACATCTCTTTGTCGCGCAACTCGGGTTTGACCTTCCACTCGTAAAAGGACTCTTCTTTCGTGACGTAGCCGAGAATCTTTCGACGCAAAACCGAACGCAACTCTTTTTTGATTCCCGCTTGGTCAATCAGAAAATGGACGTAAATTTCCGCACCGATAGGTTTGAACTCGCCGGTCTTTTGGAACTCACTGATTTCCCGGTCGTAAACAATCTCGGGAACCAAGACCGCCGACAAAAACTTGTTGAACTCCTTTTCAAATGTCGGGTTCTCGTTGACCTTGCCGTTCCTCGCAGAGTCCAGCCAAGTGAAGTCGATGCAACCACCACACCCGCCATCGTGAAGATCAGCGACTTGGGTCTTTCCCAAACAAAGCGTGGCATTGAAGCCGCCGCCGTCAGGGCTGGCGAAGTTTTTAAGTTTCTTAATTGAATACATGGTCGTTTTCTCCTGCTATGAAACAACTGAAGTCGTCGTTTCGGTATGTCCATAATAGCAGAAGTAGTGAAGATAACAACAAGAGTTTAATAGATGAAAAACGCTATATATACAGGCTAAAACGCAAGCGACCGCCTGGATAGCGGTCGTTACAGGGGGGAAACTAGCCGGGGGTAGGCGCCCCGGCCGGTTTTCAGTATTGGCGGGTTTTCGCTACAACAAACATGAACCAGAAAAAGCGAAGCCCCGGTGCGGCAACACCGAGGCCTCTGATGACCGAAAAGAAAAACCGTTTCCGCTTCTCCGTCGAGCCAGATTTTACCCCGAATCAGGAACACCAGCAATGGGTGTGTCACGGTCAATCGGAGAAAGGATCGGCTTTTGAATTTTTCATTTTTATCCTATTTATTGTTGGAAAAACTAAAGTTATACACAGTCCGGAAAACTCATGTTGTCACAACAAGAGTTGAATGTACAGTCGTTTAGACCTGTATTTCTCGGAGTTTTCGTCACGTCTTGTTATGCAAAAAACAACTCTAGTTATAATAGAGGGCGTGAAACCAATTGAACTCGCAATAAAGCAAGTTGGAGGGCAAACGGCCCTCGCAAGAGCCTTAGAAATATCACAGGCGAGAGTGTGGAATTGGGTGAACCGCGACCCGAAAGTACCGGCTGAAATGGTGCTGAGGATCGAAGCGGCCACCGGCATCTCGCGGAACAAGTTGCGGCCGGACATTTATCCGGTCGAGGCCCCTAGCCGTGGGGTGAGCGGCGAGTGAAGCATCTCCTCCTTATTTTGGCGCCGGGGGAAACCCCGGCGGTTTTTTTGTGAGTTTCCAGCGCCTTCATCTAGCAGTTGAGGCCGATCTGCCGACAAGCGAAAAACTAATCCTATTGTTGATGGCGAACAGCGCCAATGACGAAACAGGGGAGTGCTTTCCAAGTCAGGGCTACCTCGCCAAGCGTTCCGGGCTTCACCGGGTAACGGTCAATAAAACGGTCAAGTCGCTACAAGGGAAGGGGTTTATCGAACAGATTCATCAAGTGACCGATGCTGACCCACAACTGAACCGGCAAGGCGGTCGGCGCCGCAGTTCGAGGTATGTCGTTTTCCCGCAGTTGTTGCGTGAGGCTACAGAGGACTGTAGTGCCACGCTACAGAGGACTGTAGCGTCAGGCTACAACAGAGACATAACTAAAGAAACATTACTAAATAAACCTAAGAAACGGAGAAAGACAAATGGAACAGGTCGGCCTCGTCCTAGCGCGGCCCAACGCGCACTCGACGCAGAAAAACGACTCATGGGAGCCGAAACAGGTACGCAATGAAATCATCGCTAGGGTCTGGACACGCATGGCCGAGGTATACGGCCACAAATGGGTTTCCCAGTACGGTGAAGTCTGCGACGAGAAGGGGACGCTAACCAGCGCGGCGAAAACATGGGCGCAAGGACTATCGCGGCTAAAGCCGGAAGAAATCAGCGTGGGCTTTTCGAAGATCGTAGAGAAGGGCTTCACCTGGCCACCGAGTTTGCCGGAGTTCGCCAACCTGTGCGCCAACGGCCGACCACTGAAACTGGCGGCTCCATTTCACAAGATGGCAAAGCAACTGCCAGCCCCAGAAGTCGATCCGGAGATCATCCGGTCAACCCTTCGCGAAATCAGAGCGAGGATGAGTTCGAAGAACTGAAACTGCACGCCGCTCGCGCCGTATGGCAAAAGCGCGAGCATCTAACGCCATCAGGAATCAAATGGGGAGATTGGTTCACAAATAAATTTGGAATATCACTACACCAATTTCGTGAAACCCTCAGAAAAGCGAAAACGGTTTGAAGCCTTGGCCGACCTTGGTTGCATTGCTTGTTCACTTGAGGGGTATGAAAACACTCCTGCGGAAATCCACCATTTACGGTCAGGGGTTGGCCTTTCTCAACGTGCGCCGGATGAGCGAACCATCCCGCTATGTCCTACCCACCACCGCTACGGTGGACGCTACCCCGGCATCCATAGCGACCCCAAGGATTTTATCAACCGTTACGGAACAGAGGACGAATTGTTATGTCGTGTGAACAGTTGCATCGAATATTGCTGATTGCGGCCTTGGTCGTTCTCAGCGGTTGTGCGTCCACCTATGTCAGCACCAAGGTGGGAGATACGGAATACATCTGGCAAATGTCGCTGGAAAAAACAGAGGTCGAATGATGAATGAAGAAGTGGAATTGAAAAAATGGGGCGGGATCGCTCTGGTTGTGGTCGTTTTGATTGCTGTGCTGGGCTTACTCGGCGGTTGTGTCGAGGTCGGGCAAACCACTGGCGGCTTGGAACTTTGCACAGGCGACACGACAGAGTGTGGTGACAATCACAACGAATCAGACAATAGCGAAACGACTACTACCAATTGAACTGACGATGGTTACAGTCAAGAGGATTTTGTTGCTCGTCTGTGTGGGCCTGATCTTTATCGGTCTGAGTTGGTTGGCATGGATGGCCGCAACATCGCCTATCGGATGGTGATAACGCTGACATCAGCAGAACAGACGGTCGCCAAGTCGTTGGCCGTCATGCGTGAGCAGATCGCGCGCGCCATTGGTCGGGTCGATCAGCAGATCGGCAAACAGGCCGGTTGGGAAACGGACGAGCAGGGCATTGGGGGCGAGTTTGCGGCCGCTAGGGCTTACAACGTGTTTCCCTGTCTGGAACTCAAGCCGGACGCCGGTTTTGATCTCATGGTGAAAGGGAAAAAGATCGACGTAAAGACTACCAAGTACCGCACCGGGCGTTTGCTGGCAAAACTCAATCAGCGCGATGATGAGGTCGATATCTTCCTTTTGGTCACTGGCGAGTTTCCGACATTCAAGATTGTGGGTTATGCGACTGCGAAGGATCTACTGAAAAAAGAAAACGTGATTGATCTAGGGCATGGCCCCGGTTATGCCTTAACCCAAGACCAACTGACGCCCCCATTCAAGTGTGCGTGAGTTATCCCTATTCAGCGGCGCCGGGTTCGGCGTCCTCGGAACCAAGTTGCTCGGGTTCACCTGTATCGGCTACGTCGAGATCAACGACTACTGCCAGCGAGTCATCGCCCAACGCATCGAGGACGGAATTTTCGACCCCGCACCAGTGTTCGGCGATGTTCGTGACTTCATCTTCTCCGGTGCAGCTGGCGAATACGAAGGAATTGCGGAAGTGGTTACAGCGGGATTCCCATGCCAACCCTTCTCGGTTGCCGGTAAGAACAAAGGCGCAACAGACGACCGCAACCTTTGGCCCGAAGTTGTCGCAGTCCTTCGCGCAGTACGACCCCGATATGCGCTCTTGGAAAACGTGCCAAATATCCTTACTCACGAATACATCAGAACAATATTCGGAGAGTTGGCCGAAATCGGGTATGACTGTCGATGGGATTGCATATCTGCGGCCGCGTGTGGCGCCCCACACAGGCGCGACCGGCTTTGGATTCTTGCCGAGTCACAGCATCCCGACACCTACGACTCAGGATCACATCGAACGCAAGAGTACCAGCACCGAAACGCTGAACCCGGAAACGAACAAGAGCGTGACGCTGGACAGGTTCGTGAGGTTCTTTCCGAATCAAGACCCGGTAATGCTGTGCAAGACGCCGAGCGAGTACGACGGCAGAACGAAGCATCCGAAGAAAGACGAATACAGGCTGGGCCATTCGGGAACACTGGCGCAAGAAGTGACCAGCGGCTTTCTGGAAACGGTGAGGAAATGGCCGACCGATTCCCTGTGGCCGACC
>TARA_R110000824_G_scaffold33479_2_pt1 | contig 10884 bp, 12 predicted proteins | sample TARA_R110000824 | Tara Oceans TARA_R110000824 (sample SAMEA4397747) | marine metagenome | biome: Polar Biome; feature: [MES] marine water layer (ENVO:01000295) within the mesopelagic zone...; material: water (ENVO:00002006), including particulate matter (ENVO:01000060) such as...... | reverse complement strand
CCGACAACGCCAAGCTGTACAGGGTTTACGACCTACAAGCTGACAAGATAAAGAGGCTCAAGGCCGACAACGCCGCGACTCTGGAAACGCTGCGAGAGGTCACGGACGTTATACCAAAGACCATTACTCGCGAAATATGGAACGGTGGCGCAATGAGCGAAGCCGACATAGAGCAGGTTGTCAGGGACGAGATAGCCAAGGCGCGGGAAGGCGGCGGGGCATTGGAGGCTTGCCAGTGTCACATCACAGACCCCGACAACTGGCCTTGTGATAAGTGCAGCACCAAGGCGCGAGAAGCGCGGGGCGATGATTGCCCCAACTGCCCCAATCAAGGTTGGTACTACGTTGGGAGACACGCAGAGCAAGAGCAATGCGAGTGGTGCTGGGTAAACCCTAACAGTAAATTTACAAAGGCGCGATCAGCGCAGGAAGGGGCAGAACGAGTGCCAGCACCCGAATCCCAGCATCGGGACTCACGACAGCCCACTACTCCAGAAAGTCGTGGTGTATGATGCCAAAGTACGCAATTGAAGGGGAGTCGACCCGATCACTTGAATTTAGTGGTGAGATCGAAGCCAAGGATAAAGACGCCGCTCGGGCGATCATGGAAGCAAAGCGATATATTGTATGGTGGCGGTTCGCCAAGAAAGGTAAGACATGAGCATTGGATGGGGAATGGTCGTACTAGCATTTGTCGGGATAGCCCTCGTATGTCTTGTATATGCGTCGGAGACGGAAGACGGCGAGGAATAATGTCCACGCATAGAACGGAGTATGTTGAAGATATGAGCAAAAACAGAATCAAACAGATAGCGAACCGTCATGTGGCGCGTTGCTTGTCGAAGATAGAAGAGGTCCATTCTCTTCCGGAAGTGTGTGCGGAGGCTGTACGGCGCGAGATGCACTACTGCGCTGATGATGTAGCCGAAGCCTTTGTGCTCTCATTGAACGGACAGGAGGGGCGTCCTGAAGGCCACCAGGAAGACGACAACAGGGGGAACCGCTGATGTCTGAAGACTCACTCCCGTATTGGAAATTCTTCGCTCAGAAGTGGACCTCCGGCAACATACAGGCGCACGACATGGAGACCCAGGGGATATTCCTGAATCTTTGCGCTCGAGCGTGGCAGGACGGCGGCTATGTACAGAATAACACTGACAAACTCGCTCGTTTGCTACGAGTTGACAAGCAAACCCTAGCAAATGCTATCCATTTGCTTATAGAGGATGACCTATTGGTCGAAAATGATGACGGTAGCATTTCTAGCAAATTCATTTTGCTACAACTAGAGGACCGATGTGTCTTGAGCCATAAGCGTTCAGAAGCAGGGCGTAAAGGCGGCAAGGCAAAGCAGTTAAACCGTCGTAGCAAGTGCCGAGCAAGTGCCAAGCAAACACCTAGCATTAAAGAGTTAGAGTCAGAGTCAGAGTTAGAGTCAGAGAATAAGAACCCCCCTAACCCCCTGAAGGGGGATGTTGGGACGAATAAACTCTCTGAGGCTGAGAAGAAGCGTTTCAAGGTCGCGGAGAATACGCCGATGATGGTTTCGCTCGGCAAACTCTTCCGGAGACAGGCAACGAGCCTGTGGAGCCTTTACGAGGCTGAAGCACTGGAACAACTGGGCGAGATTGACGAATACGAGGTTCATGCGATCCAGAAGTACTACGCCGCCAAGTTCCCCGAGGATAAGAAGGACTACCGCCGGAAGAACTTGGAGACGGTTCTGAACAACTGGTCGGGCGAAGTGGATCGTGCTGTTGGTTACATCGAAATGCCACAGGCACCGGTCATCCGTGAGCGTCAACGGCTGGACCTGATCGGCGGTGCTCAATGACCGAATCCAGACAACCACCGTACAGCGAGGAAGCGGAGCGTGGCGTCCTGGGCGCGATCATGCTCGACTACAGGGTCTTCGACATCACGACGGACTATCGGCTGACCGATGAGGCTTTCTGCGTCCCTGCACATAGATTCGTGTTCAAGTCGATGATGACCCTGCACGAGAAGAGTGAGTCCATAGATTCGATCACAGTCACGAACCAACTGAGTTCCGACAAGGTTCTGGATAAGGTCGGTGGCCAGATGTTCATTGAAGGGTTGGTCGAATCCACGCCGACCGCAGCGCACTCGGAGTACTACATCAAGATCGTGGCCGAGAAGTGGCAGCTTCGTGAAATCATCCGCCAGTGCCGCGAGACTGAAGCGAAGTGCTTCAACGCGGCAGAAACTAGCCCAGATGAAATCATCGCGACTCAGTCTGCAAACTTCATGACGATTGAAGGCCGTTACGAACTTGAAGAGGTAACATGGCGGGAGACGATGACCGAAAGCATGAAGAGGGTTGATCAGATCATGGACAGCGACAACAGGCTGGCCGGATTCTCAACAGGATACAAAAACATCGATGGGTCAGTTCTTGGTCTGAAGGATCGCGAGCTTACGATTCTTGCTGCCCGACCAAGCCAAGGCAAAACGTCTCTGGCGATGAACATCTCGCAGTATGTGGCCGAGGGTAAAAACGAAACCGAAGGTCGGGCGGTCGGGATCTTCAGCCTAGAGATGGGTCGTGAGGAACTCGCTCTTCGAATGAAGTGCGCGAAGGCCGGCATCGACAACTGGCAGCTTATGCGCGGCTTACTGTCGAAGGACAAAATCGCTTGGATGGCCGAAGCGGCTAAGGAGCTTTCCAAACTTCCTATATTCATTGACGACCGTGCTGCTCTCGACATCGATCAGATTGCGATCAAGGCGCGGCGATGGAAAAAGAAACACAACATCGAACTTATAGTCGTGGACTATTTGCAACTCGTCCAGTGCATGAATAAATCGAAACAGGGGCGTCAGATGGAAGTGACGGCCATCTCCGCAAAGTTAAAACAGATCGCGAAGGAACTCGGCATCCCCGTTCTGGCATTGGCCCAGCTTTCGCGGAAGCCTGAAGACCGCAAGGATGGCCGTCCGATGATTTCGGACCTACGCGAGTCTGGCAGCATCGAGCAGGATGCCGACAACGTGTGGCTAATGCATCGCCCATGCAATTATCCCGGCAGCAAGCACTACAACGACACGACGCTTGCCATCGTGGATATTGCCAAGCAGCGCAACGGCCCCATAGGCGATGTCCACCTGACATTCCAGAAACAGTTGACGAGGTTTGACGACCGAGTGGACATTAAAAAAAGCAAAGACGAGTTCGACGAGTTCAATTCGTAAACATGAAATAAGGATAAAAGTAGATGTCAAATGTTAAGTCACCCGAAGAACGAAAAAGCAAGAATGTGACTGTTCGTCTGAAAGAAGAGGAACTGATCATTCTTGATAACGAGGCCGAAGATCGGCAATGTACCCGCACAGATCTGATTCGGGACATGATCAACAAATCCCAATTCGCCATCGAAGCGAGAGGATAAGAGCAATCAACGAAGCGACGAAAATCGTATGGCCAAAACACTGCGGACTCGTAGAGCAGGCGTCACTCTGGGTAGGTGACATCCCCCTCTACGATTGGCAGGTAGATGCTTTGAATGCTGCACAGAAGGATCACTCGAGAGTGCTACTCTCGACAAACAACGAAAGTGGCAAGTCGAGTGTTTTGGCTATAATTTTTCTACTGGGAATTGCGACCGCATTCAGAGGGGCCATGTGCCATGCCACATCCGGCAACGAGGAACAGCTTCGCGCTCAACTGTTCTCGCTTCTCAAAGAACGGGCAATACTGCATGGCTGGAAATACAACGAATCGCAGATGCTCGTCACGCTGCCGAACGAATCAACGATCCGCTGTTCATGCAAACAGGACGCACGTTCTGTAGAAGGTTTCCACGGCTACATGGATCCGCGTGGACACTACCGACCATGCGCCTATTTCATCGATGAAGCAAAGCATGTACAGAACGTGAAAGAAGAAGCCGTTCGCCGCATCGACCCTGACTTTTACATGGCATGCAGTACGCCTCCCACAGAGCAGCATTCTGACTTCAACTGGTTCTGGAAAGGCATTGACTATGACCACTTGGAGCGGGTGGTCAGGAACCGACGAAAAGAACTCAAAGTCGAGGACACGAAAAGCGTACACACGAACACACACTTGACCCTGCTGGACGAAGACCCGATCCACAGCTTCCCCGGAGAGTATTTCTCCTATCGCCGCATCGTGACTTGGAAAGAAACGCCCCACCTACTGACGCCTGCCAAGCTGCGTGAACGCGAGAACATCATCAAGCGTTACGGCATAGACAGCGCCTTCGTCAGATCCATGCTTTTGGGATTGGCCACCGATGGCGATATCGAGTCTCCGATCTTCAGCGAAGAGGACGTAAACAAAATGCGGAAGGCGATGGCCGGAGAATACACGCCTCTGCCAGGAGACACCCGAGCCGCCGCTGACGTCTCCGGTACGGGACTCAGCGATCCGATGGTGCTGGGTGTTCGCAACGGAACCGAAGTGCTGTACCTGAAGGAACACAAAGGTCTGAACGACATCGCCCAAGCAGAGTTCATTGTGAAGTTCTGCAAGGACTTGGACCTTTCGCCATATCAGTGCTGCATCGACGGGTCCGGTATCGGTGCCAGCGTGGCGAACCGGATGGAACAGACACTAAAGTTCTCGGGCATCAATCGGTTCCTTTCCAACAACGCCCCAACATTCAATTTCCAATTCGCAGACCGATACACCGAACTTCATTGGGTCGTGAAAGACCTACTGAACTACGAAGTACTCCAAGTCCCGTGGAACCCAGATCTGCTTCGGGATCTCAGACAGCGCCAGTATTGCCAGATGCCAAATGGCAAGATCAAAACGGAACCCAAACCCAAGCACCGGAAGCGCACCGGAAACTCCCCTGACTTTCTGGACACGCTGATCTATCTCTTGAGCGACATCCCCATTTCGTTGATCCGTCGAGGCATGCGATTAGAGCGAGAACCGGAGGAACAGCAAGGCAATGCAACCTACCGGGACAACCACAGCCAGACCCCGTATGGAATGGGGAAAATAATGCCTGAACTGCTACACCAGCCCAATCTGTACGATTTCATTAGAAGCCATCAGTAAATTACAAACATATGGTTGTTGACTTTTTCCTGCCATTGGGGTTATTGAAAGTCAACATGGCAACCGCAACAAAAACCCTTGAGAACGAAAACGACGCCGCGCAAGAGGCCCAGCACACAGTGCAGCCCAAAACGCTGGACCCAGAAGTCGTTCGATTCCGTGACACCCTCGAGGTCGATACCGATGCAGTAAAACCGCAGTGGGCTCTCGTTTCCAGACTGATGCAACTGTATCGAGGAAAACTGCCAGAAGAACTCAACGGCACATTCTCGAAGATCATGCTCAACACAGCATTCGCCATCGTGCAGGAACGAATCGGACTACTTCACCGAAACCTGTTCGCAAAGGAAGAGGGGTCACCCAGTCTCGAAGCGGATGACCCATATTTTGAACTGCTCCGGCCACAGGCCGAAGACTGGCTCAGAAGCATGGTGCATAATCCTTCCAAGCTGAATATGCCTGCTGAGTTTCTAGCGCGTACCCTGCCCGAAGTGTGCGTGGCAGGGACGGCCTTCCGCATGCCATACGTTGCCCGAGCAATGGATCCCAAACGCAAAGGCCGCTACGTCTCGAAGATCAACTCGAAGCATGTCGACTTCTTCCAAATCATCCCCGCCGCGAACGGTGGACAAATCAACCCCATCGATAGGGAAGCGGAAGACTGCCTTTCCCACTTCCATTGGGTCGACTGGTGGACAGACGACCAGATCAAAGGTCTTGAGAAGTACAAGGGCTTCGATAAGAACGCAGCAGCTTCAGCCATTAACGCCAAGGCTACGAACAACGAAGATCTTGAGCAGTCGTACAGAGAGATCGGAAACATAGTTGGCGGCGTCGACTTCGGAGGCCAGCGAAACGACTGGCGCATGCGTATGGCTGACATCGGCGGAGATCGCAAAGGCCGCAAGAGGGTCGTCTTCTGGTTCGAGCGAGACAAACTGACTATCATCGTCCAGGACCGCTGGAAAATCTACTCAGGCGACGGCCCAATTCCTGACAGAAAATTACCACTGGCCGTTTACCATTGCAGCCCATTTGGAAACAGCATCTACGGCATCAGCGGAATCGAGATGGTCGAGGATTTGATTCGCGCCATGATGATGAATTTCAACTTCCGTCAGGACTACCTTGCGAAGCTGATGTTCCCGACCAAGTGGATCCGCTCAGACATTGTCGCAGCGAAGTCAAAGTCGTCGTTCCAAGATACCCCGTATGGCGTTCATGAGTTTCCGGTAGGGACAAATATCAAAGAAGCCCTGTACATCGACCGCATGCCTGAAATCACTCCCCAATCATTCCAAGACGAAGCCGCGTACAAACAGTTCCTTCAGGACAACTACGGGCTTACGGACTACAGTCGAGGCTCACCCGGTCGCATTACAGACAACCGAACCGCAACAGGTTTAGTGTCCATGATTCAACAAGCACAGGGTCGCCTCACCACGGAAAGCTACATCCTTGAAAAATTCGGCTTAACTCAAGAACTGACCCTGATTCTTTCATTCGGTGCCAAGTACATTCTCGAAGACCAGGACGTTCGTACATCGCGCCACTCGGGCGGCTTCAATTGGTCATCGGTAGAGGCCGAAGCGATCACAGATTCATACACCGTCCATACGCATGGAACGCGATACATGCAGGAGAAGGACCAGAGCTTCCAGAAGGTCATGCAGCTCTACCCGCTCTGGAACCAAGACCCGATGATCGACCAGTTCGAGTTGAGAAAGCAAACTGCGGAAGCAGCGGCTGTGTTCCAGAATCTCGAACGCCTTATCGTCGAACCACCGCCCATGCCCGAAGGCGATCCAACCGCCGCCACAGGCGAGTCGCTGGGACAAGGGACGATGGCCCCGAACAACCGAGAAGGCCGTATGCAGGAGCGCACAAGTGTTCTCCCCGACGGCAACGCAGAGCCTGCAACAGAAGCATTCTAGGACCAGAAAATGCCCAGAATCACGCGCAATGACCCCGCATCGGCCCGACAGCACATCGACGCACTTAACGAGGAACTGGCTGAGTTCAGGCTGAGAAAAAAACGGATCAAATCGCGTTACGATAGCTCATTTACCGACACCGGAGCCATCACGCGAGAGGGACTTGAGCAGGAACTCCTGCGATTAGATATTTTACGAAGAGGCGAAGATCCTGTTGACACCCCCGCCCAATCGCTGATACAAGGGCAGCAGAACGAGGTCCTGCACCTTCTCCAGCTTGAGCCGACAATGTTGGATGAAAAAGTAAACATTCTGGAACGAATCCGAGAGTTAGAACAACAAGTGCAGGACCAGTTGAGAGCCTTGCAGAAAAAGGAGTAGAACAAAATGCTGACGGAAACCACAGCAGAACCAACCGCCACCAGCGCACCAGCGCCCGGTCACCAAACTCTCGACGAAGCAACCAATTTACTTTTAAAATCACTTGATCCAAACCAATCGACCCCAACCTCGCAAATTACCAAAGGACAAGCCCAGGAAGCCCCCAATGGTAATCAAGGCGCGGACACAAGCAACCCAGACCCAGCCGCCGCAGACGCCCCTACGGGACAAGCAGACGCGGCAGCAAGCGATGATGACATCCTTGCCGCAATGGCTCCGACTGAGACGCTTGAACAGCAATACGCAAGGACGAAGCGGGAAGCCGGGGCATCCCGAGCCGAAGCCTTGCGACTGAAAAAGGTGGAGGATGGCATAAAGGACATCTTCTCGAAACAAGGTCTGGACTTTGTCCTGAACGATGATGGTGATGTTATCGGCGTAGCGCCGAATGACAAATACAACGGTGGCAAGTCGGAAACGGCGATGGCACTGAAGTTCACCGATTTGACCAGTGATGAGCAAGATCGTTTCGAGAGTGATCCCCAAGCCCTAATCGACCATGTTCTGAATCAAGCCCGTAGCGGTTTGGTTCGTGTCGCGCCTACGGTTGAGAAGCCGATTGCGTCCTTGTCGCCAGAATCTGAAAAAGCCAATTTCGAATTTTTGTCGGGAATGGTTCTTGAGGATGGGGTTACGAAAAAGCATCCGAATCTGTCATTGAATGAGACGATCATCAAACAGAACCTCAATGCGCCTACGAACAAAGCCCTGAAAGATTTCTATAATCAACAGCCTGACATGGCTATTGCATTATTGGATTCGTATGTTGACAAGACGAGATCGCTGATCGCTGGTAGAGCAAAATTACTAGAAACCGCTCATAACAATAAACAGCAGGAAGCAGACTCGACGATCACAACCGGACCATCCGGTGGTGGTGTGCCTAGTCTTTCGCCCAACGCAACCGTCGAACAACACGGCGATGCGTGGAGCAAAGAGTTTGGCGCAGCAGGAATGTGATCCCAGTTTCGCTTCTGTGAAGGAGACGAATAATGGATACTCAAACAGGTGCAGTACGCATCGATACCATACAGGGTTTCAAAATCCCTGTGGACATGGACGAAAACATTCGGTTCGAAGAAACCGGTGCCCATCGTTTTGAACTCATGACCCGCCTTGCCCGTCCTATGGACATTCGCGCCAACATGAAGACCGAATGGATGGAACACGAAATTTACCCGAACGTCCTGAACGTGACGGCATCAGCCTCCGCCACCACTATTGCAGTGGATCGCCCTGAAATCGCTCATAAGGATCAGCTCATCCAGAACATGCGTACTGGCGAAGTCTACCTAATGAATGAGGACATCGGCGGGACAGCAGTGGCTGGAAAGATCACCGTCGTTAATCAAGCGGGATCAGGCAGCATCAGCACACCATGCGTGTCTGGTGACTTGCTCATCATCCACCCTGAAGCACATGCTGAAGGCGAAGAGATCCCTCCGGCGTTCAGCAGCAAGCCGAGCTCGAAAAGCACTTTCATCCAGCAGTCCGACGAGGTTTGCAAGGTGACGGACCTGGCCCAGAACAACGAAGAGTACGGCATGCGCCAGTTCAAGATCGATATGAAACAGAAATGGCTGACCCGCAAACGCGGCATCAACCTTTCCCTGCTCATCTCGACCCCAATGCGCGAAGTCGCATCGGCATCCGGTCCTCGCCGTCACTCGGCTGAAGGTCTTCGCAACGCAATCACGACCAACAAGATTGATCTCAGCGGCGCCGGCGGCTCTGGCGTCATCGATCTTCCGTTGCTTGGTGAATTGCTGCGCGACACGACGAAGAACACTTCCAGTTCTGCGACGAAGATTGGCTACGCTGGACAGAACGCAATGGCGGCTTTGTCTGCGATTCCTATCTCCCAGATCCTCACAAGCGTGACGGAAACAAGCTGGGGTAAGAAGCTGACTTCCGTGGTCACGCCGTTTGGCGATCTGGCATTCGACCATGACCGCTCACTCACCGACCAGTATGGACTGGGCGATGTGTTCATCATCACCGATCCCAAGACGCTCAACCGTCTTGAGTTCAATGGCTCTCCGCAGCGCATGGTAATGAACGTGAACGGCACGAGTGACTTCCACAACATGACCAACTTGCTTACGGGCACTTGGGGTCTGAAAGTCACTCAGGAATACCTGAACGCATGGGTCGAAGGCATCCAGTAAGAATGATCAGATAGTCCTCAAACCCCGCCCTGCGGGGGGAGAGGCTACCTAAAAAAACTAGGAGTAAAACTAAATGTCCCAGGAAGAAGTAAAGCCGTTAAAGGAAGATCAGTTTTTCGTGGTAGTCGATCAGTTTCTCGACCATCCGGAGACAGGTGAGTTGATTGTGAAGCAACCCGTGTTCCGCACGAAGTTCTGCGCCCTCAACCGACCAGCATTCACCGACCGAGGCGGGATAGCACATTCCCCTCTGAAGGTGATGATCGCGCCTGATGTTCCGAACGGCGTCTACTATGTGAACGTGAGTGCCGGTTTCTCTGGTGAGAAGTCTGCAATCATGTTGTTTCAGATGAAGCGATACCCGAAGAAGATCATCGGCCCGTTCCGGACTCAACAGGAAGCCTTGCTTGCCAAGCATGCAGCGCGACCCAAGACGACGAACGAGCACGTTGGTCACTTGCAGATTGAAAATTCTGCAAAGGAGGAAGAGCTAGTGGCTCTTCGTGCCCGACTGGCATCTCTGGAAAAGGGTGGCAAACCCCCCCCACAAACTACTCCGAAGGACAAGTAACGCTTAACACCTAAGACAAAAACAAACCCCAATATTGAAACGAAAACGAAAGCGAGAATGGTTATGAAGAAAACACTTAAAATACTGACGCTGATGGGGATCCTCATCGGGTTCACCTCCCCTGCATTTGCGGGAAGCATCTGGAACTCGTATGATAGCGCGGCTCCATTTGTGATCAAGTACAAGGACGCGGCCAAAGTTGGAACGATCCAGATCACCGCGACGGGCATCGTGCTCGTTGACGACGGCAACACGAGCACCCTTGCCTATTCCGCCAGCGAAGACACGCTGGAAGAAGTGTTGGCCTGGATCCAGGCTCAGACCAACGCCACGGGCACGAAGAACTTCGAGACTGTCATTTGGGCAGGACTCGGAGCGGACCTAGTGACCAACGGATACCTTGTGGTCTCGGCTGCGGATACGCTGACAACCGAATGGGATTATGACGTAAAGTGGGATACGTCGAATTGCCTTCACTATGATTCAGCGGCAGGCGTGATGGTGGGTAGCACTCCCGTTCAGGCAGGAAAGATTGGCCGTGTTTTCGGTGATCCTGTTGGCACCGGAAACGTGACGCTTTCTGTCTACGTTGACGGCTCTGTGAAGTGGAGTCGATTGATTACGTCTCCGGTCTATGTGAAGGCAGCGGACAACACCACGAACGTCGCAGATGCCAGTTCCGCGTTTGACTACGAGGTAAACATTGATGTTGGTACA
>TARA_R110000824_G_scaffold3156_1_pt1 | contig 10913 bp, 6 predicted proteins | sample TARA_R110000824 | Tara Oceans TARA_R110000824 (sample SAMEA4397747) | marine metagenome | biome: Polar Biome; feature: [MES] marine water layer (ENVO:01000295) within the mesopelagic zone...; material: water (ENVO:00002006), including particulate matter (ENVO:01000060) such as...... | reverse complement strand
TACTTGCATTGAAATGGGGCATATCATAAAATTTTACACGGTAGGCAGAGGAATTCGTTAGGCTGAGTAATGCTGAGCACCTTTGTCATGCAAGGAGTAAAATATGGACTTTCGTAGCGGCGCTGCCAATGATGCGGAACGGAATTTGCTGCTTGAGGCGAATGACATGCTGGTCCAAGCGTCGTCTTCTTTGGAACCCGATATCTTCGATAAAAGGTTCAACGAAATCGAATTGCGATTTGATCGTTCCGACGAAATATTCTGGTGTTATATGAACCAGAAATCCCGGCCAAGTTATACCTATGAATTGGGAGAAGAGATCCAGCAGGTCCAGGACTGGATTCACTCCACCTATGCGATGGGTGGTTCAAAAGCCGCCGATCCCTTGCGCTATTTCGTTGCAGCTTCACACACTCCCGGTATCTATAATCTTGGCGGTGATTTGAAGCATTTTGCCGATTGTATTCGCCGTCGTGATCTGGGCGCGTTGAAGAAATACGCCCGCACCTGCGTTCACATGCAATATGAGAATAGCACGGCCTTTGGCGCGCCGATCATTACCATGGCACTGGTGCAGGGGGATGCGCTGGGAGGCGGATTTGAACATGCACTGGCTTTCGACATATTGGTGGCCGAAAAAAGCGCGCGACTAGGACTGCCGGAAATTTTGTTCAATCTCTTTCCTGGAATGGGGGCGTACAGCTTTTTGCGTCAGCGCCTGAGCCGCAAGGAAACTGAGCGGTTCATTCTCGACGGCAAATTATACAGCGCCTCCGAACTATATGACATGGGTGTCGTTGATATATTGGCAGAAGATGGAATGGGCGAAGCCGCCATCATCGAATATACCAAAGAAAATCGCAAACGGTTCCACGCCGAACGAGCTGTTTATCGAGCCCGTAAAATCGCCAATCCAGTGAGTTTGGAAGAGCTGTTGGAAATTACCGATACATGGGCGGAAACCGCGCTTTATCTGGAAGAAGCGGATGTCCGGAAAATGGAGCGATTGGCAGGAGCGCAGGACCGTCGCATTCAACGGTCACTGAAAGCGGTCTGATGATCGCCTAGACCAGCGCCACTTTGTCGGTGGGAAAATCATTCTGACTCGCCGCCGGAGCGGTTTCGAGACATTCGCGAATATCGGTGATTTGCTGTTTGATCATTGCGAGATGTTCAAAACGTCGATCGTTAAATTCCTGTTCCGTGATTACCTCGAGCTTTGCACATGTTTCGACCAGACGGTTGGCGCCGACATTCGCGGCCCCGCTCTTGAACGCATGGGCATGAAAGCGAAAATCATCGACAGCTTCATCGTCTACCGACTTGCAGAATGCGGCCAGAATTTCTGTAGTGTCTTCCAGATAGGCATCAATAATGGATTGAACAAAAGCCTCATCACCAATCGATAGAAGATAGTCCAACTGGGCTGGATCAACAGCGGGTGGGGCAGTCGGTCGCTTTCGATCTTCTATATTGCTGACCACTCTGAACGGATCGGAGCTGACTTCGCTATTTGTTCGATCCACCGTGATGGCCGTCTGTGATGCGATTGTTTCGATCAATTCCTTAGCCTCGATCGGTTTTGTCATTCGCAGGTCCATACCGGCGTCGAGGCATTTTTTCTCGGTCTCTTCGGTTGAGTCGGCGGTCAAACCGATAATAGGAATATGCTTTCGCGGGCCCTCAATCTGACGCCACAGTCTGCAGCATTCAATACCACCCATGACGGGCATGTTAACGTCCAGAAAGACTATGTCAAAAGCTCCCTTTTCGAGCTCTTCGAGCGCTTTTTCGCCATCCGCAACTGCGGTAACTTCATGGCCGACATTGGACAATATCGTTTCAAGCACCATCTGATTCGTTCGATTGTCGTCGGCGATAAGCACTCGAACCGGTGTAACTTCGATCGGCTGGATGACATTTGTCGATTCCGAGGGCCGCCGCACACTGTGGCCGACAAATGAACAACCGATCTGGGCGGCACTACGAATTACACTGAAATCCGATCCCTCGGGCAGAATAGTGGCGAAAGCAGCCCGCAATTGCAGGTCCTTCAGCTTTTTCGCCTTGCCTTCGGAAAATAATACCGGAGGAAGCTTGGCTGCCCGAAATGCAGACCAAAGCTGAGAATGGTCATCATGATCGCTGGCGATAGCGTCATCCAGCAGAGCGATGTCATAGATGCCGAGATTCCGTTGATCGAGAATTTTCTCGATATCATCTGACCGAAGACACTGGACATGGTCGATTTTAATCGGTTGATTGTCGTCATTGCAAATGACCGGGGCTTTTTCATCCCGCGTGAGGGACAAAATCCTGACGGAATCATCATTGGTGCCATTATCTTCAACGCCCAGTAACTCTGCAGGGAAAGACAAGGTGAATGTGCTGCCGATCCCAGGTTCACTGTCCACTGAAATATCGCCACCCATTTGGTAGGCCAGCTTTTGACATATTGCCAATCCGAGTCCGGTTCCGCCAAATTCGCTCGCAATAGTTTCATCTGCTTGCTGAAAAACATCGAAAATTTTCTGCTGCGCTTCTTTTGGAATACCGGGGCCGGTGTCGGTTACGGCGACCCACATCTCATCTTGGTTGCTCGTTGAACCGAAACCGCACTTCAGGGTGATCGATCCGGAATCTGTGAATTTTACTGCATTGCTGGTCAGATTGATGAGAATGTTCCGAACATAATCGAGTTGACCAGAAATGAGTTGGTTGCTGCTCGGCTCTGCCTGAAGGTTGATTTCGAGATCCTTGTCGTCGGCCGCAATCTGCATGATATCACGTACTTCGGTAAGAATATCGACCAGAGAAAATGGTTTTGGATCAGGTAGCTCTTCACGAGAGTCGGATTGTGAAAAGTTCAGTAGCTGATTGATCAAGTGCAGCAAGTGACGTCCTGCGGATACGCTGGTGGCGATCATCTGATGCTGGTGATCCGGCAACTTCATGTCCAGCATGTGGGTACCGTAGCCAATGATGGCATTCAACGGGGTGCGCAATTCATGGCTGATGCTGGCAAGAAACAGGCTTTTTGCTTTATTTGCCGCCTCAGCCTCTTCCTTGGCTTGCGAAATTTTGGTGATCAGAGTCGAGCAATATGCTGGTATCACCAACAATCCGATCAGCAAACCGATGGATAGCGAAGGGTTCTCGCGCCAAAAGTCTACGGTATACATGGCCCATCCGAATGCCATGGCCGCCATCGCCGAAGCGAGGAAAAGCCAAATGACTCCGAAACGAAATCCATTGCCGAGAATGACCCAAAGAAATAACGGATAACCGGCCGCGACACTCTCTCCTCCGACCTGGAACAGAAATGCTCCGACGCCGAAATCTGTGCACAGTCCAATAAACCGTCGCAGATTCGAAGGATTTGGATTGACGCGATAGGCGATAGCAATCGCGATGCTGAATATGAAATAGATGCTGAAACCGACGATCAGTCCATGGGTGGCGCCCAAGATAGCGCAAACTGACCAACCGAGAATTACCAAAATGATCCGGTTCTTGATCATTTCATGCTCTCGATCACGCAATTGACCGTCCATGCCACCGTGCCGATGCATGTGGTGGTGATGCGTTTTAGGCGACGCGTTTGATATTTTGGATAGCACGTCGGTCAGCCTTCAGCCGAACGGTTCGGTCGATCAATCTCCCGTCCGGCAAATAATTTGCCGAGAGTTTCGGCCCTTTGTGGCCGTGCAATTTTAAATCCCTGAATTTCATCGCAGCCCGAAACCCGCAACAAATCCAATTGGGCATCATTTTCAACGCCTTCCGCGACAACACGCATGCCCAGCGCATGCGCCAGATGCGCTATGGTTCCAATGATGGCCCGGTCTGCAGCGCTATGCTCGATGCGAGAAATAAAAGTGCGATCAATTTTGAGGCAATTGGCCGGCAGGTCTCTCAGATATTGCAGCGAGGAATAACCGGTCCCGAAATCATCAATCGAGATTCCAACACCATGACTGCGAATGCGCTGAAGAGTTGTTCTGACTTGATCATTATTGTCGATCAGCAGTTCTTCGGTGATCTCGATGGTAATCTTCGATGGGTCAATGCCGTTAGCTTCAATATTGGCTAGCAGTTCATCGCAAAGATTATGATTTTGAAATTGCCTTGGCGAAACGTTGATCGCAACGCGCGGAAGATCAATGCCTTTATCTGCATAGGCTTTGATTTCGCGGCATACTTCACCAATCACCCAATTGCCCAGAAGATCCATCAGTCCACTATCGTCGGCAACCCGAATGAACTGGAGCGGCAACAGCCGTCCCCGGCGGGGATGATCCCATCTGATCAGAGCTTCCAAGCCTACATATTTCAGCGTTTTGGCATCGACAATCGGCTGATATTCCAACGCGAACTGATTTTCGGTGAGGGCGTCGCGCAATTCGTTTTCCAGCGCGGCATCGGCCTGTGCGATTTCGTTCATATCTTCGGAGAAAAAACGATGACAGTTTCGGCCATTGGCTTTTGCATCATACATGGCAAGGTCTGCCATGCGCAGAACTTCCTCATATTCGTCCCCATCGCTGGGGATGAGGCTTACGCCTATTGATGCACTAATGACCTGGCCTACACCGCTGATCGCATAGGGTTCGCTGATCGCCTTTAGAATTTTGGAACAGCGCGAATTGATTGAATCAATATTCTCAAACTTGCTCAAAATGATCGCAAACTCGTCACCGCCAATGCGCGCGGCAAAGTCTTCAGGATCGATTATCTTGGCAATGCGTTCTGCGACTTCTCGCAAAAGTGCATCCCCGCTATGATGGCCCCTGGTATCATTGATTATTTTGAAGCGATCCAGATCAAGCAATAACAGAGCGGCTTCGCCGTTCGATTTCTTGCAATTTTCAATAGTTGTTTTGACGTTTTCCGCCAGCAGCACGCGATTGGGCAGGCCGGTCAACATGTCATGCAATGCCAGATGTGTTCTATGTTCCTCGGCAAATTTTCGGGCAGTTATGTCGACTGCTGTTGTCAGAACACCAATCGTTTCACCTTTGTGATTGAGCAGTGGCGATTTGTTGCAGTGAAAAATCAGATCAACACCATCGCTGGTGATTTTCTCTTCATAATGTGGAATGGCAAGGCTGGATTTCAGAACAAGCGCGTCGCGTCGGCGGTTATTGGCCGCTAAAGCCGGCTCGAAATTATTGGCAAAGTCGGTGCCGACCATCTCATCCGGGTCCTTGTCGAACAAGGCGGATTGATAGGCGTTTGTAAACAGGCATTTCCCCGACCGGTCTGTTGCGTTGATCATGATCGGAATTGTATCGATAATTTGCTCAAGCATACTTTTGCCCGAGGGGCCATCGCTCGATGTTGACGCGTCAAATGCTGCGTGCTTGCGCTCGATTTCCGACGCACGTCTGCGAAGGGTCACACTTTTTTTGCTTTGAGTGAGCAACGACAAAGCGCGGCTGCAGAATTCAACATGCGAAACCGGGCTTTGCAGGAAGTCGGTGGCGCCTGCATCCAGTGCGGCAAGACGACACTCTCGGTCCTGATGGGCCGTAATGACAATAGCGGGAATATCGTTGACGCTAGGCATCATTCTGACTTTGCGGATAAATTCCGCGCCATTCATCTGCGGCATTCGATAGTCGACCACCATCAGATCCGCTTTGTTGTCACGCAGCCAATCCAGCGCTTCAACGGGATCAGCAAAAGTGACGGCGGAATATTTTTCCCCCATCAACGTCACAAACTGGGCATAAATCCTCAGATTGGTTGGCCGATCATCGACGATTAAAACGCGCGTGTTCATGTTTGTATGAACTACAGACCTATGATCAAGATAAGGTTAACGCTCGATTACGTATTAATATCCTTATATTCCAGAGCATTAATGGTATTTCCTTGTTGCGGAGCTTCACCTCAGCCGCTCAACAGGGAAATGTCACCCCCTGACGTTGCAATATTACCGCACGCGGGTTTTTGGTCGGCGTACCAGTTGGCAAGGTCATGCGGCCGCTGCGTTCGATTGTCGCAGGAATAGTCTGCTCTTCCAGCAAAAGCCCCCAATCAGCACCGGATATCCAAATCACAACGGGGCGATCTGGCGGGCGGAACGATAAGAAAATTAACGGCAATTTCGTCTCGGCTGCACTTTTAAAAAAGTCAGGGCATTGCAGTTTGTGGTTAGTAGCATTGCTTTGTTTCGCGATTCTTGGTTAAAGCGTTCGAACAATTTGTGGAGAAGGGGCGCAGTCTCCACAACAGCTTGTCATCGCAATGCAATCGGCGAATATCCGCTTGACCGTTGCGGTAAGTCCATGGGGGGGGCAGTCAATGATCCGACTAGGGTTCTTGATGATTATATTTATAGCGTCAATGTGGTCAGCGATGGTCGACGCTAAACGTGTTGCACTTGTCATCGGCAATTCGGCCTATGTGAACACGAACTCGCTATCCAATCCGGTAAATGACGCCAATATCATAGCCGATTCAGCCCGCAACGCGGGCTTTGATGACGTTGTCGTGGCACTGGATTTGACAATGAGCAGCTTCCAGCGGGAGCTTCGGACCTTCCGGGAAAAAGCCAATGGCGCGGATGTTGCCATGATCTATTATGCCGGTCATGGCGTCGAGGGGCAGGGGAAGAACTGGCTGATACCGATCGATGCAAAACTCAAGACCGCATTCGACCTTCCCTATGAATCGATCAATATCGACCGGATGATGGAATCGGTTTCCGGTGCGCAGACCAGAATGGTGGTTCTGGACGCGTGCCGTAACAATGCCTTTGGCAAAAACTGGGCCCAGGGGACCCGAACCGTTTCCCAAGGGCTGGCAGAATTTGATGCTGACGGCACACTGGTTATCTATGCGGCTGCACCCGGGCAGACCGTTATCGATGGGGCAGGGTATAATTCACCATTTGCGGAATCCTTAGCCAAACGCTTGCCGCAGCCAGATTTGCCACTTCAGATGTTGGGTGGCGTCGTTCGGGATGATGTCCTGTCGGCAACCGCCGGTGCCCAAAGCCCATTTGTGAGCGCTAGCATGACGAGTAGTCCGGTTTATCTTGCGCAACAGCCGCAGACAGAGAGAAAACCGGCGACGGTGATTGCAGAGACCAATCTGCCAAAATCGACAGTTAGCAGCTCGTTTCAGTCCGCCACTCCAGAACCTGCGGCTTCTCCGCTGCTTTTGAATTCGAATGCCAATCCGCCGATGACGAATAATCTTGCTGGAGGATCGGCTGATGCAGCGACTGCACAACAGGACCCGCCGACACTGGATCGCATTCAGAGATCGGAAGCCGATCTCGCCTACGTGCCCCCACAATCGTCTGAGCCAGGATTGCCGGTGCTGCCACCGACACCGCAATTGCCCAAGGAAGGCTATCCCGATTGCCGGGAGAGTCACCAGATTTTTGAGATGCCGTTCGACAAAGCGGAAGATATTAATCAGTGCACAGTCAAGCTGGACAAATATTATAGCGAAATTCTGACGCCGTTCCGCCAACAAATGATCGAACATCAGCAGGCTATCTCACAACTGTACGTCGATAAAGTCGGCGGAAACATGCAATATTCTCCCAAGAGCCAGGATGGCTTTTATGCGGAGATGATGAAAGAACATGCAGATTCCGATCCTGAAGGGGTCAATCTTGCGGACTATCGAGCGGCGGAGGCCCGCTATCAAGCGGATCGCGCATATCTGCAGGATCGCTTTTGTTTCAACACCGGATGCGGGGGATATCCAGTGCCGGAGTTTGATGTGAAAAAGGCGCTCGCGCAACCAAAAGTAAAAATGGACCGTTCCGCGGGGATGTCGGGCAGTACCTTTGGCGGCGCTGGCGTTGCTGCGAATGACTCGAAGAAAAAGAAGTCTGGATCGAAAAAATGCAAAGGGGCCAGAACCGGCGGAGGAATGCTTGGCGGGTTGTTGGGCGGTGTTATCGGTGATGCTGCCGGTCTTGGTACTGTGGGAACATTGATCGCCAGTGGTGTAGGCGCAGTGATTGGCTCAGAAATTGCCTGCAGGCTTGACGAGAAGGAACAGGAAAAAGCCGCAGAAGCCACGATGACCATCGTCCAGAAAGAGGAAGTTGGCGCGGTCGCCAAATGGCAAAGCCCAACCCGTTCGGATGTTTCAGGTTCTTCGATGATCACTGCGCTGACGGCTGAACCGGATGGACGCAAATGCCTGAGTATCACGGATGTCGCGATCATCGATGGTGAGGAAATAAAGATTTCCAAGCAGATGTGCCGCGGTGCCGGCGAGAAAAATTATTCTCTGATGGCGTGATCACCGGGTAATGGTCGCGATGTAAGCGAATGCATGTTCGGCCAATCTGGTCGGGAAGAGAGGATTCGAACCTCCGGCCCCTGCGTCCCGAACGCAGTACTCTACCAGGCTGAGCTACTTCCCGATCTGTTTGCCTTTGCGGTGCAAAGGATGCGGTGCGTCGATTATATGGCAGTCCGATTTACGGTTCAAGCCATCGCTAGCGAGCCTTGTAAACATGCCTGCGTGATTCTGCGTCAACCGGATTTGGTTGAGCATATGACCAGAGCGGTCTACCATTTGCACAATATTTGGTTGGAGAATGATGGTTTGATTCCCGGACAACATTATGAGCAGCAATATCTCGATTTGATGCGGCAAATCTGGACGCAGGGTGACGAACGTATTGATCGCACCGGCGTCGGTACGCGCGCCATTTTCGGTGTGACGATGCGCTTCGATCTTGCCGATGATGCTATCCCGCTGCTCACCACCAAGCGCGTTTTCTGGAAAACAGCGGCGCGGGAGATGCTCTGGTTTCTCACCGGTGACACCAATATTCGGGAGCTGGTGAAGCAGAAGGTGCATATCTGGACCGACTGGCCGCTCGACAAATATCGCAAGGAAACCGGGGAGCAACTCGACAGGGACACATTTGAGCAGCGGATCATCGACGATGACGGTTTCGCCGCTAAATGGGGAGATCTTGGCCCGGTCTATGGCAAGCAATGGGTCGACTGGCCGCGCTATACGCCGGTCGGTGAGGGCCTGTATCGCCGCGAGGAAAAGGGGATCAACCAGATTGCCTTGCTGATCGAAGGGATCAGGAACAATCCCGGTTCACGCCGTCATATTTTCACCGGCTGGAATGTTGCCGAACTGGACCAGATGGCTTTGCCACCCTGTCACAAGACCTATCAATTTTACGTTTCCGGCGGGAAATTGTCGGGGCTATTATATCAACGCAGTTGCGATCTTGGCCTCGGCTTTGCGTTCAACGTCTTTTCGGCGGCAATGCTCATCCGGATGATTGCGCAACAATGCGATCTCGAGCCGGGGGAGCTGGTCTGGAATGGCGGTGATGTGCATCTTTATCTCAACCATGCCGATCTTGTAGAAGAGCAGATCACGCGCGAGCCTTCGGGCGCGCCCAAACTGAAAATCCTTAGCAAACCCGATTCGATTTTTGACTATGAAATCGGTGACTTCGAGGTGCAGGATTATGAGCCCCAGTCGCATATTTCTGCGCCGGTGGCTGTCTGATCGCTCAAAAGGGCAGGGAGATTGACCTAAATTGCGTTTTGTAATATTGTAACAGCTGATTGAACGAATATTGCAGCGCAACAAATGCGCGATTCTTGCTGGAGAGGCTCAATGGCTGACGAAAGACCCAAAAGCAATTTGCCGCCACTGACTTTGCACATACCAGAACCAAAATTTCGTCCGGGTGATGTGGTGGATTATAGTGATCTGGAAATCCCGGCAGCTGGCGCGCAAGCGCGGCCGGATATAAACACCGCGCCCAAAGATATGCGGGATATGGTCTATGACATGGTCCGCGTGCTGGACGATGATCATAAGACGGTTGGTCCGTGGGACCCGAAGCTGGATGATGCAATATTGCTCAAGATGCTCCGTACAATGGTGCAGGTGCGTACATTTGATGACCGGCTGCATCGCCAGCAGCGCCAGGGCAAAACCAGCTTCTACATGAAATGTACGGGCGAGGAGGCGACATCGGTTGCCGCCGCCATGGCATTGCATGCGGACGACATGTGTTTCCCCAGCTATCGCCAGCAGGGTATATTATTTGTCCGTGGCTATCCGATGATCGAGATGGTCAACCAGATTTTCTCGAACAAGGCAGACAAGCTCAAGGGCCGCCAGCTGCCAATCATGTATAGCTCCAGCGAGCTGAACTTCTTCACCGTATCGGGCAATCTGACCACGCAATATCCGCAGGCCGTGGGCTGGGCGATGGCCAGCGCAAGCAAGGGTGACAGCCGGATTGCCGCCGCCTGGTGCGGCGAAGGATCGACCGCCGAGGGTGATTTCCATGCGGCCATGACATTTGCCGCGGTCTATAACGCTCCGGTGATCATGAATGTGGTTAACAACCAGTGGGCGATTTCGTCCTTCTCCGGCTTTGCCGGAGCAGAACGGACCACCTTTGCCGCGCGCGGTGCCGGCTATGGCATCGCCGCCTTGCGGGTCGACGGCAATGATCCGTTGGCTGTCTATGCCGCAACAAGCTGGGCCGCTGAACGGGCGCGGACCAATCAGGGCCCGACATTGATCGAACATTTTACCTATCGTGCAGAGGCGCATAGCACGTCCGATGATCCGACCGCCTATCGCAGTGCGCAGGAGCGGGAAGAATGGCCACTCGGTGATCCGATCAACCGGCTCAACAAGCATCTGATCCAGCGCGGTGTGTGGAGTGATGAGCAACAGGAGCAGCTGGACGCGGAATGTCTCGCAGCGGTCAAGGAAGCAGTCACCGAAGCCGCCAAAAACGGCATTTTGGGTCACGGTCTGCACCAGCCGTTTGAAACCATGTTTCAGGACGTGTTCGAGGAAATGCCCTGGCATCTCAAGGAACAGGCGGCGCAAGCCAATAAGGAACGGGAAATCAAATGGCCGTCATGAACATGATAGAG
>TARA_R110000824_G_scaffold224680_1_pt1 | contig 10915 bp, 7 predicted proteins | sample TARA_R110000824 | Tara Oceans TARA_R110000824 (sample SAMEA4397747) | marine metagenome | biome: Polar Biome; feature: [MES] marine water layer (ENVO:01000295) within the mesopelagic zone...; material: water (ENVO:00002006), including particulate matter (ENVO:01000060) such as...... | reverse complement strand
CGGGGGGAGGGGGGTGTCCCCCCAGTTAAAAAGAAAAAACCCAAAAAACCAATTGTTATAGTCGAACAAGAAAGTAGTGACTCGAGTGATGACCAAGTAATTTATTTACAGCGTCCCCGAGCCCGCCGAAGAAGATACTACGATGACGATCCTAAAAAGGTTCAATTAACAGAACCCACATCAGTCCACTTTGATGCCCCTAAGGGGGAACCCCTTAAACCCCCGTCTGCGCCAGAAGCTCCCCCACCTCCTCCACAAAAAACTCCACAAGAATTAGCCTTAGATTTACAATATATGAATATGTTCGGAACAGCCCCTTCAAGACGACGGCGGTAATCCCCCTGAGCTTCATTAAGTAGCATAATGAAGCATAGGGTCAGTCTTCGTCATCATCTGTTGCGGACCCACGGAGAACATATTACTTCAAGCCACCGTAGTTCCCGCTCCCTCTCCCGCTCCCTCTTCTCCCTCTCCCGTACGCGGCGTGCTTCAGATCGCGGTGACAGCTCACTATGATTGGCGTCGGCTTTGTCTTTAACCCACTCTTCATAATCACTCGGGAATATTTCTTTGACTTTTTCTTTTGGATACAAGGTCATAAGAAGTTCTATTTGATGAATATCTTCTACCTCAGAAAGTACAGCCCACAGCATAGACGCTTGCTCCTGAGTATTCTCATCGTCTTCTTTACAGTCTTTCACCCTGTTCATACTATCCTGTCCCATCACAATCGATGCCCTTTTCTTCTGCCTTTTTCGGCGTTTCAATTTTCTGAAAAAATAAAAAGAAAATAAATATTTTATTATTTTATTATGTTTAGTAATAATATAATGAGTTCCCTCCTTGAAAATAAATGCGAGGCGCAGAACATACCAAGTGAGATATGTCAACAAAGACCAAAAGGAAAAGATGATGAAGATGAGCCACAACCAACACCAAAACCGCCGCCCCACAAGCCGCCACACCACCACCCAGCGCAACCTCTACCCGACCCTGGTCAACACACGGGTCCAGTTCTAGTACCAGTAGGACATTACAAACCTCCTTATTATAATGCCGTTCCAATTGTGGAGGCAGGTTCGGAAGCGGGACTAGGAGCAAGAGGTGTAATAAGAAGGGTTTTAAAAGCAACAAAGCCTTTATGGTACGATAAATTTTTTGAACACACATTTGGAAAACTTAGTCCGCAACATAGTATAACCATAGGACGACACAGGCTCTCTGTAGCTGGTGTTCAGGGAGACGAAAGAAGAGTTATTGATCATCAAACAGGCAGAACATATCGGTCAGGAATGAGAGCAAGACAGAGACACGCTACTCGTATAGGTCAAGAGCATCTTACTGATGAACAAGCAGAGAAATTAGAAGGTAGAAGTTTTAATATGCGCGGTCGTGTTATTCATTCATACCTAGGCGATGATGGTAAATGGCGACCCAGCGTTAGAGGGCGCCAATTAGCGCAAGTTATAAGAGGGGCGCGTGGAACTAAAGTAGCTCTAGAAGATGCTGCGGACAGAAACTCGGAAGCAGTAAGAATAGCAAAACTGGGTAAAAAATTAGTGGACGAGAGAGCTGTTAGATTAAAAGGTATTTTAAAATCGACCGTAAAAGGCGCAGTATCCAAACCATTATCAGAAAGACGGGGAGGCGTAGCCGAGCATCTACGCAGGAATTTTCATAAAATGATGGCAGACGAGGAGCCACACCCTTTTAATGACAAGGGGATTAGAGCCTTGGGTTCTCGTATGGAGAATTTAGGACAGAGACTAGCTACAGGTGAAGTCCCAGGGGAAACTCCTGAGCAGCGAGATGCTAGATTAAGACAGTTTAGACATGTTCGTGCGGTTCAAGGTGAAGGCACAGAATTGCGTCAAAGCCGTATAAGGCTCCAACCGCCCGATAACCCTGCACAAGTAGTTGATCCTGAGCTGGAAGAATTAGCCAACACCCCACAAAGTGAAGAAGTTCAACAAAGAATGGCAGACCACGCAAGACGGTTTAATAAGAGTATGCGGAGACCCCCACCTCGTGGAGCCCTACCAAGGTCGGTAAATTTTAATGAGGCAAGAAATACATCAACCGCAGAACAGGCATCTCTCAGAGATACTACACAAGCAGCCGCACGCATAGCTAATACCGAATCATTAGAAGCTCATGCAGCAGCAATGGCTAAAACACCAGAAGCATACACAGATGGAGATGAGTTTCAAGATGCACCTAACTCAACTCTTTTATCAAAGGGTGAATGGCGAGCAACTGGAACAACGCCAGCCGTAAATGCTCAACCAAACGACAGACCTATTGTTCCTGGGGAAACTCCTAATACACTTGTACCAAAAGAAGAACCCAATAGCGCACCGACAGAAGCTCAAGAAGCAGCGTCAGCCGACGAGACTAAATTAGATACCCACACAGCAACCGACACAGCCGAGAGACCAGTTTGGCGAGGAGGTGAAATGACTAGACGACATGAGAGAGGGCGAGATCCCAAGTTTAGAGGCGTCCAAGCTCAACAAGAAAGAGTACGAGCCATGCGATTAGGTCTTGAAGAAAAAAGAACCCGTGAATTAACAAAGGAAGAAAAAGAACAGTTGCGCGCTGATGATAAACTACGGGAAAGACTAAAGGAAGCACACTTACGGAAAGAAGCAGGGGAAAAGTTGAGAGCTAAAGCAGCAGCGGGGAGAAAACTGATGGGGAAAGAACATGCGGAATTAAGACAACTTCAAGAGAAGGCGCGCCACGAAGAAGAAAGAATAAGAGAGGGACGACCCTTAATCGAAACCCCAGAGGAACGGTTGGCTGAATTGCGTCGGGTCTCACAAGAAGAACGGTTAAGAGGAGCCTATCGTAGATCAAATATAACAAGAGGAATGCCTGATAGCGCATCACAAGGCACAACTCTCTCTGAAGAGGAAATCCAAAATAGAGCTGACAATTTAGCGAATACATTCAGGCGCACAGAGAGAGCCTTAAAGACAACACATTTTCACGCAAATCAGGCACTCGATCACTTAGACAAACCCGATATTAATTCTTTACAACAGGGAGATTTAACATCAGAAATAGGAGGACAAAGACAGCTATTAGCTCATGACGATACAAAGGCTGCTCTTGCGGCTAATGCTGAACACGATGCACATACAGCCCTTCAAACCGCAAAAGCCCAAGCAGTCCAAACACCCAAGCAAGCCAGAAGAATAAGAGCAGCAAAGGCTGCGTTGGCTAACGACACAGATCAAGTACAAAGAGGGGAAGGAGATCTTGGATTAGACGAAACAGATGCTGCAGGAAAAGATATTACTAGCTCTGATGTGCCGCCACCACCCGACCCTGAATCTGGAAGCGTCGGATTAGGAGAAGATGCCGCAGGCGGCGATGTATGGGCAGGAATTTTATCATGGACAGCTAAAAAGTTTGGAGTAAATGGAACAGCACTCTCAGAGGCTCTTGGTAAGGTTGGTGCAACAAAGATCATAGGAAGCCAAACAACCAATATCTTAAGAGCTTCAAAATTAGGGAAAACTATTTTAGGCACAGGAAGGGTTGTCGGTGTTGCAGGTAAAATCGCTAATTTACCCCAAGATGTGCTAATGAAAGTTTTGACAGCTGGAGGTCGTAAAACAATAGCCTCAGGGGCAGCCACTATAGGCACGAGAGCGTTGAGTGCTATTAAAGGTGCTTTAAATCCCTATGGTGTGTCGTCTGTAGCCTCATCAACTAGCGACGGAACTCAATTAGCTGAGGGAGATACTGAACTAGAGGAGGAAGCTGGAGATGAAGGTGAGGTAGGTGTCGGCGAAACAGGAGCTGAATTAGGCGAGGTTGGCGGAGAAGCTGGTATAGTCGGAGGAATGGAAAGTGCTGAAGCAACCTTTTTAACTGTACCAGGGTTAAATGTTGCGGATTTAGCTGTCATGGCTGCAACAGCTGTTATTGGGTTCGGCGTCGGAGCTATAGTAAATGCTTTAGTAAACGCCTTTAAAGGCGCTAGCTTACCAACCAAGCCAGGTATGGTATGTTTGAATGGTAATGTTGAAGGTGTGGGAACGCAATGGACAAAAAATAATAATAATAGAGCTTTTAATCCAGCATCGGGTACAACAAACGACCCAGGGATTGTTAAGAGTTTAATTTCGACTTTTCAAAACGCACTTGCACAAAACCAAGCTATTGTAGCCAATAAGGGACAAGTTCTCCATATTCCAGGGACTTCTTGGAAAAAATGGTCAACAGCAAGCGGCGGGAAGGGAGTATATACACCGACAGCAGCCGAGGTTAAAGCATGGGGATTAACCGCATCGCCCCCAACTCAATCCGCAACAGGGACATGGAATGCTGTGGATACTCAAGTTGCAGGATCAGACCCTTTAAAAGGTATCGGATTAACAGATAGTACATATAGTACTCCATGGGGTATGACTTCAAGTCAGGCACAGATAGAGCCTTGGTTAAAAACCCAAAATGAGCCAGATGTTGTAGCTAACCCTGGTCCATCTCATCATTATGGATTTATTCCAAGTTCTTCAGCTCAAATAACAGCCGCCAAATCCTCAATTACAGATTTAACAGCCAAGTTACAGCAACTAGAGGCATCACAGCACCCTCAAGCAAATGGAAAACCACCAGCCCCGCTATATTATGTTGTATCCAATCAAAAGGTAGGTTCTGGAACGGCAGCAGGAGGAACACGATATGCGACGCATTTAATAACAAGATTATCAGGAAGTGGATTAACACACGCACTCGGTGCGGTAGCTCAATCGGCAGCATACAACGCATCAACGGGCAGCACTTTTACACCAACTTGTTATGATAATATAGATCCAAATGTTTTAATGGCTATGGGACTATCTCCGTATTATGGTAAATTATATTATAAAACAAATCCACCCAATACTTCTAAGGGCAAGGGAACGGGAGGCGGAGAAGGAACACCCGCTAAAATGAACGCATTAATTGACGGCGGCGAATGGAATGGCGGATCAAGAACAATAGGCATAGCGGCGGGTTGGTGGAATGCCCCGCCCGAGATGGAATTCGTTTCAGGGAAGCAATGGTCTATGCCAAAATCATTAGTAGCCTCATTACACTCATTATATACTATCTATCAAGAAGGCGGTAATGCTTTACACGGAGAACTAGGTGGCGCAAATAATCAAAATGATTTAAATAACCTTTTATTGGGAACAGGAAGTGGTGGAAAAGGAGCAAAAGGAGGAGATAGTGGTCATGATGATAATGTAAATAGTGCTTTAATCTCAACAGATTATGGAACTCAGCGAGATGATACCGAAGTAACAGGCACATTACCAACACCAGAACAATTCCAAGCAGGAATGGTATATATCCATAATCAAGGTATTTCTGAGGAACAAACCGAAACATTAAGCGATTTAAATAAAATATATCAAAATATGACAGTAGGGTCAAGTGGTTATGCCGAAGCCAAATTTATAGCCAAGATGTATGCTTATGAACACATGTTAGACCCAATAAGTGGAGATCCTATGCTGAGCTGGACACCCAACCCAACAGCAAAACAGCGGCAGCAAGGAGCATCGTCTATAGGAATGGTAGACCCCGAAACCGCTTTATCAACAGAGGAGGGAACATTAGTAACTGACCAAACCAATTTATCAGCTGCTTTAACAACCTTACAAAACGCCGAAGATGCAACTACGGCAAATCCCGCAGCAATAGCAGCGGCGCAAAAAGTTTATAATACGGCACAGGTCACGGCTAATACAGCACAAAATTTAGTCACGGCAACAAAGGCAACACTAAATGCGAATATAGCGGCATATAATAAAACAGTTACGGGCAATAATTTAGACATAAGAAATTACAATCAAGAATTGAAAAGGTGGGTTGCTCATCAAGTGGATCATAGTGCTATGACACAAGAAAAAATATTCACGCTTATGGAATTAACTAGCAAAGAAGGTGTCAGTTTTTCAAATCCCACTAAATCATTAATAAATCAAATGTACCAACAACAAGTAATGCCTTTAGAGAAAAAATTAGCCGCTGCCACTCTGCCAACAGTATCTCAAGCAACAACAGGGACGGCAAGCGGAGGCGCTGTCACAGCCACAGATCAGCCGACAAGTCATAGTTAAAAAAATAAAATATTGGGTTATTATATAATGACGACACAAATAGAAGCTAGAATGACAACGGTAGATGAGCAAGATGTTCAGACGCCAGATCAGATCTTTCCGAGACACAAAGAGGACAATCCTTTTAAATTTTCCAATTCTACTTTAGCACGAAGAGAGAAAGAAGTAATTCAAATGCAGAAAGATTATCCTTTAGTACCGCCAATATGGTGTTACTGGCTTTGGGATATGAACGAGACAGCCGAACCAGGGGAAATAAAAGATATTGTTGATAATGGAAAATGGGAAGGACCAAGTAAATTTAAGAACGCACCGAATGGCGCATCTAAAGAGGGTTGCGGTGTGTATACAACTGAAGAGGAATTTTTAGAAGCTATGAAGAAAGATTTTCCCGAACCTCCTCCGAAATTAAAACCAAAAAAGAAGAAATTAAAATAATCGGTTATATTAAATGGCTATGCAAGATCCGTATATTGTATCTTCAACCAACCTTTTTATTGATAGTAAAGACGACAATAATCCTGTAAGTGAAGGAGATAATGTTACAATTAATTTAGGAAATTTAGCAATAAATGCAGGGGACGGAGAGACTTTAAAACTGTCTATGACACAATTCAGTATGTATAATAGTTTTTTTAAAGTAAATGAGAACAATAACAGAATTGATTTAGCATGGACATCAAGCACTATTGCAGCTACGAACATCGGGGTCGTTATTCCTCACGGGGATTATCAGACCCAATGGCAAATATATAATGCTTTTGCGGAAGCAATTAGAGTAGCTCTTGCTGCGAATGCCCCTCCTTTAGCGGTAACATGTGTAGTCCAACCAGCGGCTGTATTTACCAATCCAGCTGGAACACCGTTTCCAGCACCTCTGCCCGCAGTTTTAACAGGAAGTGAGACAGGTCCATTATTAGGACAACTAACTAATAACTTTTTTAATTTAGTCATAACACCCCCCGCGCTCGAAACTGTTACCGAATGCAGAGTAATTTGTTTTGAAGAGGTAAGTGATAGTTATTCTCTTTTAGGAGGAAATAAATTTCCTATAGGTGGAAATGCTGCCTCTCTTATACCCCCTGCGGCTGGCACCAATTTATATGGGTTTGGTGATGCATCTCTTTTAACAACGATCGCTGCGGGAGCTGGTGGCACAGTCACTCTTCAAAATGTATATCCAGCGAGGCAATCAACAGAAGCGCATATTTATGTACGAACCAATCTGCTTTCAAATAATATAACTCAATCAAATTTACAGGCAAAAGGTCAATCGGGGCAATCATCGTCATCAGCGATGGCAAGTGATGTTTTAGCAAAAATCCCCATAGATAGTGAGTTCACAAACTTCGAATCAAATTACGAGGAAGGCGAATGGTTTTTAACATTAACCCAAAAACATATAGATAGTCTAAAAGTTTATTTGACTGACAGCAGAGGCAGACCTTTAGGAAGAAATGTCCAAAATCAGGGATTAAAGACAGCAGCGGGATTAATAAATCCAGCTACAGGACTTTTATATACCGTACCTCCATGCTCGTCAAGGCAACAAACCAGTTTTGGCAATTTATATTTTAATGCGGTTATAAGAATAGATGTAGTCCATGCCTTTAATCCGAAAATGCTTCAAACACAACCAGTCCGAAGAACTGTTCCGTCAAGTTTAGTAGGAGTATTAGAGAAGCTAGATTTTGGAAAGTCTTCTTTTGATGACAATTAAATAAGGGGAAACTAAGGGGAAACCCCTTAAACCCCCCCGTCTCGCAGGGGCGGAACCCTGCCCTTAAACCCTGAAATTTAATTAATAATATTAAATTTTAATATTATTAATATTTATAACGATGTCCAGTTACGATAGCAACTTAAGTTATTTTCTTTCGCGTCTTCAGGGGGTCTCAACGAACTACTTCAGGTTAGAGCCTCAGAACCAGAACACAGCACAGGCTAACAATATCGTGCGTTTTTCTCTACCTTCAAATTGTCTCCTCAATACTCGCTCTATGCGTTTTATGTTTAATGTAGTGACCGCAGGAACTACCGCAAGACTGCCCGAAAAGATAGACAGTTTAATAGAGCGTGTTGAGCTGCTCGCTGGAGGCGTTCAATTATCACAGGGTCTGAATAGTTACAATCAGCTTCGTCATGTAAAAGATGCTCTTTCAAAAGATCACAATTCAGGCTGTGCTGGTCACCCCGAGATCGTCAGAAATGTTCAGTATGCTGCTCAGGCGCTAACTCTAGGGGTGGGTGCTGCCCCTCCGTATGGTGCGGCGGTACTTGCTGGAGCAGCTCCAGAGGACTATACATCAGCTGCAGGAGGTCAGGGAGCGACTGTCCCCTTCTCAGTAGAATTTTGGGAAGGCATTCTGGGGACGATTGAGCCGTCTATTATCGACACTTCAATACTCCCCGACTTGACGCTCGTCATTTACCTTGCTCCCAACGATGTTATTTCTTGTGCTGACGGTGTTCTCCTAGCAGAAGATCCAAACGCTGGTGCTTCACCGAATGGCTGTATTGATACCAATGCCGTGCTGGCGTCTGGAACTTATACCCTCTCACATATGCGCCTCAATTTAGAAACCCTTGGTCTTGCTGATTCTATGTACGACAACATGATAGCTCGGCGTATAGGCGAAGTCGGCTATATCGAGATGCCCTTCAAACAGTACTTCTCATTCAACGATGTTCACACAGGGTCCTCTAGATTTACCGTCTCGTCACAGTCACTTGATCGCCTCTGGTGTTGTCACTTATTAACAGGGGGTAAAGCAGCCCCTACCACTAATATCGTTCGCAGAGGTCATAAACGCTCTGGTGCTTGGGTAGATTTAACAACTGGCGCTGGTGCAACCAATCAAGATATTGGTGTCTCTTCTCTTGCGATTGGCGGACAGATGGGCAAGAATAACGAGAGATATACCAGCTCCTTCTTCGTTATGAGATCAGGAGGTGGTATGGGTGTTGGCGTCCCTCGTGGTCTCAATCTCCAGAGCTCACCTAGCTTCCAGTTCCAACTCAACGGCGCCTTCATTCCGCAGTATCAATCGACCACAGAGGAAATGTATCAAGTAAGTAAGAACTCGTTACTGGCTTATGAAGTCCAACCAGAGCTATCTCTTGATGATTATAAATGGGACGAGTTTGTCCAATGCGTCCGTCTTAACCTCCCAGAAAGTGAGTATGGGCGTCAAATAAGTGGCTTAGATACTAGAGGCATCTCATTAAACGGCTTCTATAACACCACAGGATACAATACCACGGGCTTCCCTCTCATTATCTTCGCTGAAGTAACATCTACATTACGCGTCGGCTCTGGTCGTGCTCTTGAGGTAATTGTATAATTACGAAAAAAATATTTTTTTTTACGGAAAAATAATTGAAATGAATTTCTCGCCTTTTATAAAATATAAAACGCTAGAAATGTCGTCAAACATTAGTCATACTATTAAAAAAAGAGTAAATCCGAATGATGTATTTATTACTCCTCCAAGATTAGCAAAAAAAGCCATAGATATGGTAGATGCTTTTGAAGGAGAGGTATGGTTAGATCCTTTTAAAGGTACGGGAAATTATTATAATCAGTTCCCAGTAGATGAAGATTTTAAAGATTATTGTGAGATAACCGAAGGTATAGATTTCTTTGATGAAGAATATGATATGGACGGTACGGGGGTCATTTGTAGTAATCCACCCTATTCATGTCTTGACAGGGTGATTGCTCACAGCATTAAATGTAAACCTAGAGTTATTAATTATTTACTCGGTTTAGGGAATTTAACAGCAAGAAGAATAGAGATGTTTAATAAAGCAGGATATGGATTAACCAAATTACACATGTGTAAGGTTTGGAAATGGTATGGTATGAGTGTAATTGTTCAGTTTGAATTGGGTGGAGAACAGATGATGTCCTATGATAGGGAGGTGTGGCGATAGCTCAAGAAGCGGTTGTTAAAAAAAGGGAAACTCTTGGCTTGGTCAAAATAAATTTGAAACGGATTTCGGCGAGGGGTGAGGGGCATCGGAAACATGGCAAACCAAATCGCAGTTGGAGCGTTGATCCCCGAGCGAATTTGTAACGAGTGGAATGAGATTTGTGGAGAATGTTTATATATTGGCTTCCAAAATGATCCTCTATGTGAGATCATATACTATCAATCAGAACTACCAAATGCTGTTCTACCTGAAGATGAGGATAGTGTTACGGAATTGTTTGAGGGAGAAGGTTTTTACAGTAACGATGATCTCGTCACAGAAGACTTTGAGTTTGATTATGAGGAAATGTCAAGAGGTTCGATTGCGCCACTTTCCCACGGAATATTTGAGGAGCGGGTTGAGACTGTGATAGGCGAGCCCGTCAGCGGGGTTTTTAGTGTTTAAATATTAGTATTTCTCTCTTTGTATAAAATATAAAGATAGAAATGGCTGTCCATTCACATACGAAAAGTCCCCATTCTACATTTTTAAAACATGATGATTATATGACACCCCAACACGCTTGGGCTGACATCAAACATATAATACCAAAGGATAAAGTTATTTGGGAAGCCTTTTATGGAGATGGAATATCGGGTTACCACTTAAAAAAGTTAGGATTTAATGTAATACATGAACCCATAGATTTTTTTGAGAACGATTTAGGCGAGGTAGTAGTCTCAAACCCGCCTTTTTCTCAAGTGCCTAAAATACTGGCTCGTTTAGTGGAGCTGGATAAACCTTTTATTTTGATAATGCCCACATTAAAGTTATGTACAAAATATGTTAGAGAGATATTTAAAAAAGTAGAAAAATTA
>TARA_R110000824_G_scaffold178785_4_pt1 | contig 10915 bp, 14 predicted proteins | sample TARA_R110000824 | Tara Oceans TARA_R110000824 (sample SAMEA4397747) | marine metagenome | biome: Polar Biome; feature: [MES] marine water layer (ENVO:01000295) within the mesopelagic zone...; material: water (ENVO:00002006), including particulate matter (ENVO:01000060) such... | reverse complement strand
AGACCTCTCCAACATGCCTTATAGTTTTTTTTCTTTCACTTTCCACGGAGATTCTCAATGAATACCATTCACTTCAACTATTCTCTTAATAACTACATTGTTTGCTTTGCCGATGGCACTGAGCTTTTCTGTGCTAATAAGCAGACTGCTCTGCTGTATGCTCGCAGCTATACCACAGCCCCTGAGTAACCATGTTCGTTATCACTTACAGCCACCGTTCAGAGGAGATTGTCCTTCGCATCGGTGACTGGGAAAGAGCCATCGGGCTTGCCTCTACCCTTGCCCGAAGGGGTATCCCATTCACTCTCACCTCGGAGCCTGATGATGCTTGACCCTATTTCCAACGCCTTGCTGGGCTGTTGCTTCCTGTGCTTGATTGCACTTTCCATTGTCCTTCAACTGGAGGAGTCTCTCTAATGACTCATGCCGATATTGTGTCCATGTTCTTGTGGGAAGCTTCAGGCTGTTTGCTTGTTTGTCTCACCTTCTACCACCTCTTTACCCTACGCCCCCGGAGTTAACTTTGTTTAACAAAAAAACTTTCCTCTTCACCTCAGCCGGTTGTAAGATTACTGTTGTCAGTTTTCTTGGTACTACTACCCTCCTCATCCCCTTCAGCCGCATCAGCCGTCTGGAAGTTCGGCAGTACAGAGCAGGGGCCAATGCTCAGGCTGCCTTCGCTCGCTGCACCCCGACTGAACGTGAGTTCATCATCTCTGGTCTGACAGCCGAACAGCAGAAGGCTGTCTTCGATGCACCGCAGTACCAGCCGAGGTAGCCCAGCTCGTCGCTGTTAACAAAAGCCCTTGCGTTTTGCGTGTGGGCTTTTTTTTGTTTCAGCAGCAAGGGGGGGTCCCCCTCCCTCCCCCCTCCTCCTAACAGTGTTCAGAAGACCCGCCAATTAAGTACTTAGAAACTGGGTTATCGCCAGATCGGCGTCCTGCTACACTCACAACACCTAAGAAATTTTCCAGAATTCGTCTTTTCAAAAAAATTCTCAGGAATTTTTCCAGAATTCAAAGCTATTTACTGTAGTTTAAGGAATAATTTCATGAAATTAATATTAGAAAATTGGAAAAAGTTTTTAAAAGAAGCCGAAGAACCTGTAAAGTGGAAAGACGGCAAACCAACTAAATCTACTGGATGGCAGACTTGGGAGCGGTTTCAGATACCGCAAGACCCGGAAGGGTCCGACCTTCCCCCATGGGGCAGCGAGGAACGACAAAAGATTGAAAGTAAAAAAGCTCTTGCCAACGCAAAAGCAAAATTACCAAAAGCAATTAAAACCCAAGCTCACATAGCTCTTAAAACACTGGCCCAAGCCTATCAAAATCCCAGACGGTATCCTAATGGATCTAATGTCATTCAGCCTTTGTTTAACGACGAGTTTGAAGACGTTTTAGGTTATTTAACTTATTCGCTATTTGTCCCTAGGGGTGTTGAAGATGCTAGAGATCCAACCTTTGCACTCTCTCCGGAAGTTAATATTTTTATGGGCCCCGATGGGAAACTTATGTGTTGTGAAAAAGTCATTGCAAAATGGGCAAGACAAACTTCTGAATACGCCGAATTAAAAAAAGAATTAAAAAAATACCTTGATTTTACAAAACTCATACTGGGAAGTGAGGATCCTTACGCAAAAGAGACAGACCATTTTAGATACATGAAAAAAACGGCAGGCCAAGGCTTCAAAGGATTCATGAAAGCCTATAGCTATTACACGCAAATCCCGAAAAAAGACAAACACGTGTCTTTTATGTCAAAAGCCGGCTCCGCCATTAAAGGATTTTTCAAAGAGGAAAACAATTAGTGAAATTAATATTAGAAAATTGGAACAAATATCTTAATGAGATTTCACAAGCGGAAATAAAACATTTTGGACCAGCTTTTGAAGAGCTTTTTAAAAAGCCTCAGTTAGCTCAAGACAAAGAGTGGGTTGCAAAAAATATTGGCAAGCGGCTTGGTGCCGGGAGATTTCGAAGAGTTCATGAAATTGCAAATCGCAAAGATCTTGTTTTTAAGATTGCCCGAGACCCAATGGGACCTGCCACCGGAGACGTAGCCGGCTACATGAACTGGCAAGAAAAAGAAACATTTAATAGATTTCCAAAATGGTTTCCCAAGGTCTTCTTAACAGCAGAAGATGAGGGTAAGAGTATTCAATGGCTTGTAGTCGAAAAAGTTGAGGTTGTTAACAGCCCAGACGATTACGGAGAACTTTTAATCGCAAACTTTCCTTCTTTGCTAAGCACCATAAAGTTAATTGAAAGTCTTCTTGTCCCGTTGCTTAAGAAGCATCGAAAGAAGGAAGGTTTTGGTAACCCCGTTTCGGTCTTACATCAAAAAATAACCGCAAGAAGACTTTTTAACATAATGACCGCAACATCCTACGGAGATCCCGACAGGCCTCGAACCGTCACAGCCGAAAAGAGGCTTCATGAACTTTTGGGGTTTTTTCAGAAATATTTAGGGGCTCCCCCAATGAAAGGAAAAAGCTTGCTTCAATCCATAGCAGACCAAGCTTGGAAAGAAATGAGCAAAGGAAAACTTGCTTATTTTAAAGAAATGCTGGACGACGTTAGTTTTTTTGATCGCTGGGACATTAGACCCGGGAACGTTGGCAAAAGAGGTAATCAACTACTTTTAATTGACATTTACTCGGACCCCGCCAAAAGCTCCGACAGCCCAAGGATTAAATCATGAAACAAATTTTAAAAGAATGGAGACAATTCCTGCAAGAATCATCAAAAGCGGAAGCCAAATACTTCGGCAAAGCTTTCCAAAAGCTTTTAGCGGATCCTTCTTTGATAGAAGATGATGACTGGATCGAGCAAAACATTGGTCCAAAACTTGGCTCCGGAGCTTTCCGAAGGGTCTATCATATCAGAAAACACCCAGACAAAATCTTTAAAGTCGCTAGGTTATTTCAACAAGAATACACTATGCACATGAACTGGCAAGAAAAAGAGACATTCAACAAAGCTCCCCTGTGGTTTCCCAAGGTCTTCTTAACAGCCGAAGAGAAAATACAAAGCTTGGATCCCGTCGCTTTCCGGAACGTCGATTCAAGAGACGTTGCCGGTCTTGCTTGGATTGTCGTTGAAAAAGTCGAGGTCGTCAGTGACGACGAGGAATACGACCTTCTCTTGGCCGACAATTTTCCTTCTTTGGAAAAAGCCGTTGTATTGCTAAAAACTTTTATTCTGTCTAATTCTTTTCGAAAAATGAGCGGGGTAGAAGAACAACTTGACAGAGTGATTAGCCCAAGAAAGCTTTTTGACATAATCATAAAACCGCATTTGGGGAAAGACGAAGAGGCCTTCCGGTCTTTGACAACCGAAGACCCTCCCAGCAAAAACGAAATTGAAGAACTCGTGTTTCAATTTCTTCCCTTTCAACCAAGCACCATCATTTTTAAACAATTCCGGGAAGCGGCGACTAAAGCTTGGACAATGCTTAGCTCCGGAAGGCTTGCTTATGTTAAAGAAATGCTTAACGAGCTTGGGATAGCCGACCGTTGGGACATCCGACCGGACAACGTCGGCAAGAGAGGCAAGCAAATGTTATTTATTGACATCTTTAAAGAGCCCGGCAAGAAAGCACCTACCCACGGGAGGCTTGAACAATGAAACTTATAATGGAAAATTGGCGTAAATATTTTGTTGAAAGCAACAAAGAAACTTCAGAACAAGCAATTGAAAGAAAGCTTAAAAGACTTCTTTCAACGGACCAAAATCAATTCATGGAGCTTCTGCCAGCCACAGACAAGCCTTTGGAACATTTCTTGCAACCACTTGGTTTTGAGGGTATTTTAAGGCTAGTAACAAACAAGCAGGCCGCTAGTCCCGAAATTTTGTCGGCGGTATTCGAAGCAGCCCAAGAACCACAAGAAGACGAAGAAAGATCTTGGCTAAGAGTCGACCCTTGGGAAAGAAGGCATCTTCGCAATCGCGTCGGACAAAATCCTAGCACACCGCCGAGCATTTTGTGGAACTTGTTGGACGACCCGGGCACTCGCGTGGGCATGACAATGAACAAAGCTGCTCCTCCTGAAATTTTGGACAAAATGGCTAGGATGACTAAAGATTATCATCGTAACATTGTCAACAACCCAAACACTTCCTTGGAAACTTTAAAATTCATTTCCAAAGAGCACGAAGGTGATGACGAAAGTTGGACAGACTTTTGGGCCAACAAAGAAATAGAACGCAGAAAAAGGAGCCTCGCTATATGAAAAAACTTTTAAAAGAATGGCGCAACTTCCTTAAAGAAAACGAAGAGGAAGAAGAGTCCTATGCCGATCAAGTCAAAAGAAAGTTAAGCAGGCTTATAAAATCGGGCCAGATTGGCTCTGCCACCGCTTTTCTCGATCAACTTGATATTATGTTCCCTGATGGCGAAGTTACCTTTGCGGATTTTGAAGATTTAATTTATCATAAATTAACTAATCTTTTTAGGTATCAGGAATTTGATGACTTCAATAAGCTTCTAGATGTATATCTATCCAAAGCCAAAAAACAACAAGTCAGATATTCTGGGCGTGGTCAAGGAAATGTTCGTCTTAATCCCGCCAAAGCTAAAAAGCGTAATGTTTATGAATACTTCTTGGGCTTCTTGTCCCCTAAAAATATGTTTAATCTTGCCAAGACAACCGATGACGAAGACATGATGGTGGCAATGTACAATCGAAGAGACTTTGAGACAACTGCCTTGACTTACTTGGCTCTTAACCCGAATTTGCCCGTGTGGTTGCAAGACTGGCTATCAGGAATGGACAAAGTTGGAGGCAGCTTGTCGGTAGGGAGGCTGGTTCGAATGAAGCTGGCCCGTAACCCTATCGTCGATCCAAAGATTTTAGTTTACTTGGCGGATGATGATCACCACGCCGTTCGCTTCAACGTCAGCGCCAACAAGAAAACTCCCACCGAGACACTACAAGTGCTTGCGGCTGATGAAGATCACGAAGTTAGTCATTTCTCAAAAGAAGCATTGAAAAGACGAGGTATTAAATAATGAAAAAAATTCTAAAAGAATGGAGAGAATTTCTCAAAGAAGCTCCCGTTATATGGGGAGGCGGGCCTAGCGACGACGATGAGCGGCTTAAAATCATCGGCAAAGCGATGGATTTGGTTCCCACGGTGCTTGCAAGCGGTCAACCGGTGTGGTACGAAACTCTTTATGATAAAGCGGTTGACATGCGAGAGATGGGCTCCGCCCATCCCATGGAAAAACGTGCTCCCGGCTATGGACGAGGGGTTGTTGACGGCGCAATCTATAAGTTTAAGGAGGATCATCTCTTTGCCCAACCCGATGACAGACAAAGCCTTTTTAATTATTATCAACTTCGGGGGAAGTCTGGTAGGTGGTACGATGGCGGTGGCGGAGGCTTCATGAAATACGACATTCATCGTAGTGTGGAGCGCTCATCCGCATGGAAAAATTGGGTTAAAGCACAGCAGCCATGGAAACAGTTCTTCTCCGACTACCTTGACGGCACAATGAAAGCCAGAATTAAGAAACAGGGAGTTAAAGGGAATATCGTTGGCAAGCTGTTCTCCCGTCCAGAGAATTTCTTGGACATGGCTCGTCTTATCAATGACCTTCTTGACTATAATTTAGGAGACATATAATGAAACTCCTAATGGAAAATTGGAAGAGATTCCTAGAACTGTCAGAAGGTGTTACTAACATAAATAATCGTTATGTTCGAACCGATAAAATCTCTAAATATATTATTCAACTTGAGAAATCAGATGATCCCGATTTTCCATGGAAGGTGACAATACATAATCTTGCACCTAAAAAAGGCATTCGTGGGTGGTTAGAATCGCGGGTCGAAGGCGAAGAACTTTATCGGACTGAATCTGCGGCCCAGAAGGACTATCAATATAAGTTGAAGATTCTTAAAAAAATAGCTCCAATTGAAATCCCAACATCAACCGAGCCTACTTTTGAGGCAAATAAATGAAACTCATAACGGAAAGCTGGAGAAAGTTCCTTGCTGAAGGCAAAGACTTGTTAAGACGAGCTGGAATGAAAGCCTGTAATTTTATGAATTGTAAAATTTTCGTGCAAGAAATAATGAAGGTGGCTAAGATTAGGGATTTGCCCTCCAAACAATTCAAAAATGAGGCAATGTTACTACCCGGAGACATCCTCGTATGGCCCAACCAGCTTCACTACACTATATGGCTGGGAGATGGCAAAATAATGCATGTTGAGGAGTGGGGAGCAGATCCTGATATTACTCCTCTCCAAATGATTTTAGATGAAGAAGGTTCTCCGGAAATGGTTTATTCAACGGGAGGTTTGGAATGAAACTCATAATTAAAGGTTGGAAAAGATTTTTAAAAGAATCTTCCCAAGAAGAAAAAATAAAACGATTGTTGTTCAGCGACAATCCCGCAAACGTAAATCAAGGTTTAGAAGTAGCTTCAATGCTTCTTCCGGAATTTGAAAAAGCTGAGCGGTTGACTCTTTTGTATTTTAAGGCAATGTTTGATGAGGTCTTGGACAACAAACAGGTAGCAACAGCCTTGCAGGCGGTCGGTCCAGAGGCTATTTCTCAGATCGCTGATCTTCTTGATGAACTTAAAAAAGTTTCTAGTCCTGCGGAATTTAAAGGATGGGCGCAAAATTACATAAGAATTGCCGGTCAGCTTATTAACAATGGCGTGGCGCATCATGCCGTCCCTTTGACGTTTTATTCTATGGTCAGTCAGTATCATGGAGAAGAAGAAGAATTCAACCTTGAGGCGATTGTGGGACCAGAAGACCTTTTTGAAAAGCATTATTTACTTTGGTTCCTCAAGAAGATTCTTTCGGGAGAGAAGCTAACCGGCTGGTTTGGCAATTTAGAAAAACAAATAGCGGTGGTAATGAAGGAAAATTGGGAAGATGTTAGCCCTAAACAAAAAGCTATCTATGAATTTATGGAGTTGGCTAGCTTAGATGAAGTAAAGACCAAAGACTTTATGTTTCACTTGGAAACAAAAACCGCTGATGACGCAATGGAAGCTAGCAACATCAAATTAGACGAAGTTTTAACTGAAAAAGTTTATAATTGGATTGATCGTTGGTACGCAAAAAAAGAATTGATGGAGGCTTCAAAAATGAAGATAAGCAAATCAGAATTACAGCAAATTATCAACGAAGAATTAGAAATGATTCTTTTAGAAGAGGGCGTGATGGATTGGTTTAGGAGCAAGCCAGATTTGTCACAAATTACTTTAGATGAGCCAGCAGAAGAATGGTCTTTGGAAAGAGAAATGCAGTGGGATCCTTACAAAGATCTTTTACTTCCGAAAGAGATTGAAGGGAAAATTACACGAATTATGTCTAATTATGAAACAGATACAGGGCGAAAAGATTTAGATATTATAGAACTATTAAAAAAAGCTTTAAAAAGTCAAAATGTGGACTTGAGGCTTTTGTCAGTTAAAAATGATGTTTTGACATGGAGCAAAACAGAACGAAATGAAATCACTCCAGATAGTCCCGGCTACGGTAACCAGTTTAATTTAGGGGATATTTTTTGGTCAAAAGTAACTCAATTTGACGAAAATACATGGGATTGGGCACCAGTTAGTGTAGACTACGAACAACCAGAACAAGATCACTAGAGGGAAAGTTATGAACAAAGAATGGATATGGAAAATTTTTACTGTTGTTTTAGGTGTGCTTATCATGCCGCTGGCAGGATGGGTATGGTCAATGAACGAAAAAGTTATTGAACTTGACACCCAAGTTAATAATATAGAACAACAAGTGGCCGAGGCTGAGAAAAATGCTAGAGCTTTAATAGGTGTTGAAAAGGACATAGAATATATGAAGGGCACTCTCAATCGAATTGAAGTGTTGGTGGCAAGATAATGTGGCTATCTTTATTTTTATACAGTAATACTATGTCTGGTGACCTCGATGATATCAAAAATAATATGTGCGCTCTAGAATATTTTCTTCAAGACAAAAAAGATCATAAGGAGCTTTGTCCTGAGATAAAATGGGAACAACCAAAACTTGAAAAATATAAAAAAGACCCCAAGTCTCATCTACCAAAGGAATGTAAAGAAGATGAAGATAACTAAAGAAAATATAAAACAAATTATTGAAGAAGAAATAGATGAATTAGAGGCCGAAGATGGTCTAAAGCGTTTAGAGAAAGAAATGGGAAGAAGAGCGTTTTTACAAAAGTTTGGCCTTGGGGCGGCTGCAATCATTGCCGCTGGTGGAGTGACAAAGTTTTTTACTAGCGCTCTCGGTAAGATGACAGGAAAAAAAGCTAAAGAAATATCCGACCCCAAGGGGCCAGCCGGTGGCGGGAAACCGGCTAGGATGATGCCCGGGCTTGTGCCCGGAGATACCATTGACGGAAGCTACCCCATATGGGATGTTTCTCCTTTTTCCGTTGGGGGTCGGCAAGCAGTGTTTATGCCGATTGATCAATTGCCAGATAGTTATATGCTTCCAGCAGAAAGAGTTCCAGTTAAGGTATATCGGAAAGAAATGTGGGACAAATATGCTCACCAGCATCCCGAAGCATTAAGAAAAATGTTGGAAAGCCCCGGTGTGTGGGCATATGCTGATTTTGGATTTGATCAATACCCGGGTGGATATTGGGATGAGGTAACACAAGGCCAAGTACCGCAGCCTGAATTACTGCCCGATCCAGAGACAGGATTAGGGGTCCCAATGTTGCCTCCCAATTGGTCTATAATATTGGAGCTTTATCAGCTTAAAAGCTTATCCCATTTACCAAGCATTGAAGATATAACCGACGAAGAAAAGATAAGGTATATGAAAATGTCTGGTATTTATGACGAGCCGCTCTTTGACGATATGTATAAACGAGCCAAACAACTCAAGGCTGATGGTGTGTTCCGCGACGAAATTGAAGTCGCAGGAATACGAGAGCCCATTCAAGAAAGAAAAATAAGAGTAAAAATAGCTTGACAATACACTGTAACATGTTATAATATTATATACCTTGGAGTTTTTATGTCATTAAAAAAATCGTTTTTTATATATATTGGAATTTGTGCTTTGTGGGGATTCGTAGAAGGGTTTGTTGAAGGTTACTATGGTGAAACTCCTCTAATTGTTCGAACAGATAAATAACATTAAGTCATTTCTTTATAATTATAAGACAACAATTACCTGAACTCTACTTACTTTAGGAGGGTTTAAATGTGTGGTTGTTGTCTTTTTTAATTGGGTGTGCTCCCGACACCATGCTTCATTATGACATAGTAGAGGAGATTGTCATTGAAGAAATCACCGAGGAAATTGTGGCGGAAAATATTTGGGTGGATTCCTTTTACCAACCCATAACAGTAAATGGCTTTGATATTATCTGGGTTATCGATGGTTCAGGATCGATGACTGATGATAAAGAACGACTTTTGTTGGGTATTGAGGCTATGATGAATAATCTTCCCGAAGCAGGTTGGCGTTTAGTGATGATTGCTACTGATGAAGACGCTGCACTGAACGAAGAACAATTCCCACTCGTCCCCGGCGATACTTATGTAGAAGCGGAGGATATGTACAACCAAATAATCAGAGGCCACAAAGAAGCTGGTTTTGATGCTGTCTATTCTTATGTTGATCTTGGAGTGTATTCTTCCACTTGGATGAGAAGAGATGCGGGGTTGTTGGTTGTTTTTGTCTCTGATGAAGAGGAGCAAAGCAAAACACTTTTGCAAGTTGATGACTTTATTGATTGGGTTATGAGAAAACGAAACAATGTTTATATATCCTCAATTATAAATGTTCCAACTGACGAATCACTTTGCTCTGCTCCCATATCTTGGGTAGGAGATAGATACATTGAAGCAACTGAATATTTCAACGGAGCCGTCATTGACATATGTTCTGAGGATTGGACAGCAGGGGTCGCAGATGCTTCCGCTCAAATTGAACCAAAAGAATATATCAATTTAACCTATGCCCCTTTATCTCCTGATCACATTAAAGTGTTTGTTGACGGAGTCCTTTTTGTTGATTGGCATTATGATGAGATACTAAACACTGTTTATTTTGACATCATCCCCGGAGAGGGCACTCTAGTAGAAATAGCATATTATTATGACGGAGATACAGCAATATAACTATTTACATTGTAATGCGGAGATAAAAAATGACGATTAAAGTTGCAATCCTAAAAGAAGGAAAAAAAGAAAATTGTTTTTCTCATGCTACCAACGATAAAATGAGTGATAAAATAGATTGTGTTGTAAGGCAGAAAGGCTGGGACAGGAAAAGAGCCAGTGCCTATATTGCCGGAGGGCTTCAGAAGACAGAAGAGTTGTCTGAGGTTAATGACTTGTATATAGGCGGCTCCGGCGGTCAAACCTTAACTAAAAATAAAAAAAGAGAAAAAGCCGTCGAGGAGATGGGCTTTCTTAATATAAAGCGCATTGGAGAAGGCAACTTCGGAACAGTGTTCAGAGCAACTGAGGGAGAGCCGCCACATAGAGATATTGCTATTAAAGTCTTGAACAAAGCCCACTTAAAAACGAAAAAAGAAGTCAAAAATTATCTAAAAGTCAATGATGCAAGGCAACAAAACAAATATATTGCTCGGCATTTCCCCGAAGTGTACGATGTTATTGAAACAGGCGAACATACCCTCATTGTTATGGAGCTTCTAGACCCAACATCAGCAGGAATGAGTGTTGTTGGAGACTTTTTACAAGGCCCCGAGGGTGTGCCGCACGTCGGGCGACCAAACAGATCAATGAAAGATATTGATGCAATGTATAAACAAAGATATGGCAAGGATGCTGGGCTTATGAAGACAGATATGTCTGGTCGTGTTAAGAACATGTTGCTAAATCCAAAGATCTTAGAGGAAATTATTTTTCAATTTGTACACGAGTTCCCAATGAATAGTGATGTATTACAAAAGATAACG
>TARA_R110000824_G_scaffold165985_3_pt1 | contig 10917 bp, 3 predicted proteins | sample TARA_R110000824 | Tara Oceans TARA_R110000824 (sample SAMEA4397747) | marine metagenome | biome: Polar Biome; feature: [MES] marine water layer (ENVO:01000295) within the mesopelagic zone...; material: water (ENVO:00002006), including particulate matter (ENVO:01000060) such as...... | reverse complement strand
CGGTGAATACGGCAGTCGACGCAGCAGACAGTGATAGTGATGGAGTATTTAACCGTATTGATGCTAAGGGAGCTACAGGCGGAGGCGGGGACAGCTTAAGCGAGACCTTTGATTCATACATCTTCAGTAATTTTGTGCAGGGCAGCACCAATGGTCGTTTATACGGCTTAGGCGGCGGGGGAAGCTTAGGGGCATATAGGCTTAACCTAGACCAGAACAGACTCGAAATAGAGGCAGGAAGCGGTTACTCAGAGGTTGTTATAGAGTACGTAGCTGATGAGGCTCGTTCTGCTAATCCAGACATTCACGTATACATAGAAGAAGCCTTAAGATCCTACATGTATTACAAACTAATAGAGCGTAAATCTACCGTCCCTATGGCCGAAAAGTCTAGGGCTAGAGCTGAGTATTACAACGAAAGACGAAAAGCTAATTCTAGAATGAGCAACTTCACTAAGCAAGAGGCCCTCCATGTAATTAGCAAAAACTTCAGACAGTCTCCTAAGGTATGATTGATAAGCTGTCACCAAGGGCTCTAGAGACATCAAAGGATAATCGCCTAAAAGCGCCTTCGGCTTTGCTGGACGCACTTAATATTATCATTACTGGCGACGCGGATGGTGGTAGTGGTGCCATAAAGAACATAAGAGGGACAGACTCCGTAAGTATGTCTTCCGACAATGATGATGATGTTTCTAATATTACTCCAGTTCAAGGAGAAAACACTGTTATAGGTAGTATTAGAGATGAAAGTTTAGGAGTGGTTTATTTTTTTGTACACAACAGCGATGATAACCATGGAGTTTATGCTTATAGCGAAAGGACTAACACTTACAGGCTCATTTTAATGAGTCCTACTCTAAACTTCCCAGCAAACGGCTTCGTAAAAGCTGATGTTATAAGAATAGACCGAAGAATAGATGAGCCGTTTACACCTTGGGACGAGACAGAGGAAGGGGAGGACGAAGAAGAAGTCTTTCTCCCTTGCTCTATTCCTGAGTGGATAAATGACTCAGGAATTCTAGATGCGGATTTAATTACCCAAAACCAACAGTTCCTCCCAGCTTTTGTCTCTCTAGAAACCGCTCTTTTTTATTATCCTGGAATGGTATGTATTGTGCAAGGTGACACGGACTCCGACGATGCCGAAGACACAGGAGGAGCATGATGCAAACTAAAGAAAAAACTATATAATGTCGTTTAAAGATACTCATATAACCCCTTTTATAGGAGTTGACGAAACAGTTGACACTATTCTTTTTTTTACGGACAATACAAACGAGCCTCGCCGAATAAATATCCGACGATGCATAGAGGATGATGAAGCTTTATCAGGCAATGCTTTAAGCTACATTGGCGAAGACTTAGAAGATTTTATTACGGCTTGTCCAAAGGCGCCTATAAAACCTATTAGCTTTAAGTTTTCATTGATCTTTGATTTAGGCTCAACAGAGAGTAAATTTGCAGAGACGGACGGTATTATTTTTGCGTATCAAAATGTTTATGAGGACGGCTGGTTGTCGCCTCTGTCGCCTTTCTCAAAGGTTGCCTACCCCCCAAGACTTAAAACTCTCGGCGTGGATGCTGGCTCAACCCTTATTGAAAAAGAATGTGTTCTATCTATCCCTTCTCAGTCGCAAGAAATCAAAGAAGTTCGTATTCTCTTTAAGGAGGGAGACTTTGGCTACTGGAAAATCGTTGATGTAATCAACGCAAAAGAGGACGTTGAACAAACTTCTTTTGAGTACATAGGAGATGATGATCTTATAGGGAAGTATACTTTTGACAATAATAGAGTCTACCCTCTCTTACCGTTAGATGAATCTGTTAAATATTATGATGCTTTGCCTAGAAAGGCGAAAGCTCAGGCTGTGTCTGGCGGCAGGTTAATGTATGGTAATTATGTGGAAGGTTTTAATCCAATAAAAACTAAATCAAGCGGGCAGGTAGAGTATATTCCTAGACCAACCGACTTGACCTCCATAAGGCTAGGTATTGAGCCTACGATTTTTGAAAACGAAGATACCGATGGTTATACAGGAGCTGACAAAGGAACAGCGGCTGGGTTTATTATAGACGTTGAGGGGCTCCCTGATGTTATTCCAGCAGGAGCGTATGAGTTTCAATTAAGTTTCCGTACGAAAAATAACCTTCACCTATATAACACTGACGTAAATGGATTCAGAGGATCTAGAAACATAACAAACGACGGCGTCACAGATTTTAGTGCAGAACTGTCTCCTATAACAGCAGAAACAGATTTAGATCTCTACTTACCTTCAGGCTCTGAAACTTCAGCTACCCCGTTATTCACAAATAATACAGGTGTAGCATCAATAACGTGGAAGACAGGAGCCCAGAATCCTTGGTCAACCTATATAGGCACAGCTCCTTCCTCTCCTCTTATTCTTAATGTAGATGAAATAAGCTTCTCTCTCAAGCTCTCCTTTTCTTCAGACATCACTAAGAATATATTACTGCAGGCTATTACGGCGACTCTTACAGGCCCCTCTAATAACTCTATGCTGAGCAGTATAATGTCAGGCTTAGGCGTGGAGATTTTAGATTTACCTTACTTCGAGTGGATGTCTAACGGCGGATTTGTCGTAGACTCTAAACCATATGGAGCTGTCATAGAGAAAAATATTGATCTAAACCTCCAGTCTGGCGGGGTTTTTTCTCAGGAATCATCTTTTGCTGAGCTTGTGTGCGCTGTTAAAAAGGACAGTGAGGAGTGCGCTGGATTCTTTATTCTTAATAAAGCAAAGGTTAGAATTGGATTTGAGGTGGACGCTAGTTCTTCTTCAGGATTTAAAAAGGGGTTTAGATTGAAGGTTATAGGGGTTGACGCGGAGGATGTCATGACCTGCTTGCCAGTCCCTGCTATGGGTAGAGGGTCTAAAGGAAGTTATTTTTTATCCGCGACCGCTGACGAAAACACTACTGCTTACGGGCCAGAAGATGAATATGCCGACACAACTGAAACCCCATTTCTTTTAGAGCCATCAAAAACTTACACACGCTGGCCCTGGATTCGATCCGACCTTCGAGGAGGTCTTGCTAATGGTGATTGGAATGGTTCACAAACTCCGTACAGAATTGGTGAATGGCATGTTTTTTCTAAGGCAGATCTCTCAGGAGTCGATTCGGGCGTAGAGAACACATATAAAGCTAAAATAAACAACATACAAGGGACTAACTTTACGGTTAACCCCGACCTCGGACTCAACTATGATGACACTTTACGCACGTGGGTGACAAATCTAAACCATTTATTGAAGGTTACTGCCCCTGGTAGTACAGGATATAGTTACCGCTGGGACGGATATGTAGATTCATTTACCTGGAACGCGATAGGACTGGACCCGTCATCCAACTCTGAATTTGATGGGAATGGCAATGCTATGCCAAAACAAATGTTTTCGGTGGTGGACGGTGAAGCAGGCCCTGGTGGAAGAATGAGCAGTGAACACCCTTATTCGGATACCTCCATAGGTGCGGACGGGACTACAGAAAGCCTGACGGTGTCTTCAATCGTTTCGGGTGATATATCAGCAACAGAGTCCAGCCCCGCCTCTGGAGGAAACTGGATCTTTGACACAGGGTTTTTAAATGCTTCAGGTGTGGTCCCAGCACATAATAGGAAAGGATCTGTATGGAGCACGACCCTCATAGGAATTGTTGATAATCTCCCTTTTTTAACGGCTAATAAAATCTACAAGGGCGTTTCGGAAGAAGAGAATATAGGGAGTGTAGACCCCATAAAGAGAGATTCTTTTAACAGTTCTCCAATGGAGGCGGCAAATATATCCTCTACCGTATCTACTGGTAATGATGAGATATCTTCATTTAAGACTCGCGCAACGCATGATTTTGGAATTGTTTATTATGACTCTAGAGGAAGGTCAGGCGCTGTCAATAAACTCGATAGCGTATATGTTCCAGGATATTCATCTGAAGAAAGAGGTAACCACCCTAAAGGTGCTACAAATATAAGAATGAATTTGCAGTTCATTCCCCCTTCGTGGGCTCACAGGTATAAAATTTACTACTCAAACAGAAATGAGGCGAAGAGGTTTATCCAATATTCTGCTGGCGGAGCCTTCGTTGAGAAGGGTGATGTCCCTAAGAAAGATAAAATATATGTTTCCTTAAACTATCTTCAAGGATACAGTGAGTCGTATGCAGGCTCTTATGGGGCTAGAAGTCAAGACACTGACGAGCCCAAACTTTATAGATATTCTGCAGGAGACAAGCTTAGAGTAATAAGCTATTACGACGACGACGACGCTAGAAAGTGGGCTAATGATGAGGCAGTGTTTGATGTTTTAGACACAAAATACTTATCTAATGATTTAGAGTCCCACCCATTGTTTTTTGCAAGCGACTCTGACCCCTACGAAAGATTAGTAAGAAACGGGGAGTTTGTAGTGCTTAGGGACAACTCAGACGCTAGTGGCTTTACTGCGCTTGACATTGATGAAAACCAAGACAAATGGAAAAATAGATGCGTTTTTGAAATAATTTCACCTCAGTTAGAAATTGACGACAAGGTACAGGGGTATTTTGAGACGGATCAAGGAGGCGAGATTAAAAGCAATTACGACGGGACTAAGTATCATGAATTTTCTTACCATATTATGACGGAAGGAGACGTCTTCTTCAGGGCGGTCCCCACCAACATGAGGGACTGGGACCCCGTAACAGCCACCTTTAAAGACATTTTCGTTGTTAATGACGAGAATGAAAACGTATCCTCTTCTAATTTTAAGAACTACTACCTTGAAACACAGGGCGTTACTGATCTCCATAAAACCAACTCAAAAGGTTATGGAAGACCAAACTTCATTGAGCCAAACCAAAGAGATGCTAGACTAAAAGCCTCAGTAAAGTTTTCTCAAATAACAGAACCTGACACCTTTAAAATAAAATACACTTCTTTCCCCGTGACAAAAGAGAACAGCTTCCACTTACCAGAAAAGCACAAGGAGCTCAACTACCTTGTTGGTTTTGATGAGAGCATCACTGCCATACAGGAAAATAAGGTTTCTTACATCCCTGTGGACAGAGCTTTGACTGCTACAGTGTCTGGAGACGAGTCTTTAAACATATCTCAAAAAGTATTAAATACGGCTAAGTTTGAATCTTCTTCTAATGGCTGCTCAAACGCGGAGTCTGTTGTTGAAGCTGAAGGAGCTGTTTACTTCGTGGATAAACGGAACAGAGCTGTTATTAAACTTGGAAGCAAAGGAGCCGTAAACATTTCTAACGTAGGTATGGAGGAGTATTTTAAAAGACATATTACAAATCTTTTGAAATCATCTGAAAAAGAAGATTACTCTGACATAAGAATAGTCGGGGGTTTTGATCCCGCTGAAAATGAATTTATAGTCTCTTTTATTTCACCTTCTGACATTAACTCTGTTTCCTTAACGGGAGAGGCGCATCCGCAGAGGATAGAGCTTATATCTGATTATGCTAATGACGAGTTTTCTTCGAACGAAGACACACCTATAAATACTATTGCTTGGGATCACTTAAGTGAGGTCTGGAAAACGAGGTATAGTTTTAATTCAACAAATTATGCGAGAGTAAACAACAAACTTATATCTTTTAAGCCAGGTCAAAATGGAGAGCTAGTGTGGCTTCACGGAGCTAACGAAAAGAGAAACTTCTTTCACGGGCATCAATACCAATCAGCAATAAAGGTTGTTTCTAATTTTGGAAAGTCTCTCGGCGCTTCAGAAACAAAGGCTTTTAGATCTATCTCCTTTGAGGGGAACTCTAAATGGCCCTCAATAATTAAGACTCAGAAAGATAAAGCAAGAGTGGCTAAGTTTGAAGAAAGAGAGGGAGAGTTTTATGCTAACCTTCCTAAGTCGGAGTCTGTCTCCTCTTCATCTAATATAAAGGCTATTGGAATTGTTAAGTCAATAGAGCTTTTTCAAGATCCAAACTCGTCTTCTGCTATAGAGGCTATAATAACTTTTAAGTCGCCTGTAGGGAGGTATCCAATAAACCTAGGAGACCACGTTGATTGCTTTTTGTCGGAAGCCACTGAAGACTCAAACGTTATAGAGACGGGCTTACGCCCTGTAGAAATTATTGGAGACTATTCTATTAGATATATCCTTGGGTTTATGGACGGACTCGCCGCTGAGATTCCAGACGTGTGGGACACAAATGAAGACGGCGAGATTGCTGATGAGGAATACCTAGACCTTTCCGCAGGAGACTTGAGTCCTGAGATTATTGCTGCCTTTGAAGGCAAGACAATGATTCATAAATCCAACTCTGCTATTTTTGGCGACACTCTTAGAGATAAGTTTGCCACTATAACAGCTATAAATGCTTCCGATGAGCCAGTGGAGCTTTTTGCCATAAACGTTAAAGCGACAGACTCAAAACTTAGCAATGGCTTATAATTTCGTAACTTTGCAAAAAACAGACTCATGATAGATTTTTTAATGAACCTCTGGGAAAGCTCAGGGACTACAAGTCAAGCCATTATTCCCCTGCTTACACAGGGCTTAAGCTTTGCAACAGACCTAAGATCAGGTAATCAAGCGAGAGAGAAAGAACTTGTAGGGCTTAATGCTCAGTTAGGTTTTGCAGGACAAGACTTATCGGAAGGGCAGGCAGCACTGAAAAATTTAGAACAAGGCAATCTTAGGTTCGCTCCAAAAGAGCAGAAGGTTTCAGGTAAGGCATATGAGGCATACGATATAGCTCAGTCAAGAGCCGTAGAAGATGCCTCTCAGCAAAGCCAAGATGCCTTTTTAGCAACTATGGCTGCGAATAACGGTGGCGGATCAGAAATGTTTAGTGCTTTCCAAGACCATTCCCGTGCGGCGGCTCTTGCAGGACTAACAAACAGGCAGACTGCGGCAACGAACTTAGGAGCGATAGAAACATCAACTAACGCAGCAAACACACAGGCTTTTAATCTTCAATCAGACGTAGAGCAAAAGAGAGGATTACAACAAGAGCGAGCTGGTAAGGTAGGGACGATGCAGGCTAACGTTGGAATAGAGAACGTAGGGCTTGATAAAAAGCATGCCCTTGGAAATGCCTTGATGGACGCAAGCGTAGGTGTGCTAGGAATGGCTTCTGCTGGCGGAGTTAAGAACATGTTTAGTATGGATGATTTAAAATTAGGGGCAGGCGGACCTGGGCTAGGTTCTCCAACCCCTAAGGTTGATTATGGGAACCTTTCAACCCCTAAGCTTGAGTATGGGAACCTTCTTGATAACTTGGGCAATAGAGGTGGTCTAGCTGGCCTCCACGATAACGCTAAGGCGCACGCTCAGGCGCAGGGCTATGCTACGGGAGGCAAGGTAGAAGAATCTCTTTATAACTTGTCTGACTACGACACAGGTCCTAAGGATGCTGTCCCCGAAAACAAAGCTAAGACGGCTTTTGCTGCTATGCTTAAGCAACTCCAAAAAGAAAAAAGCATGGCTAATGGAGGGAAGCTTAGCTACGAAGATGGAGGCGAAGTAATGGAAACTCCTGGTGAATTTTCACACGAAGAGAACCCTATAGATATGATAGACGGAGACGGAGACAAGGTAGGAGAAGTTACTGGAGGGGAGCTAGTTTTCAATCCAGAACAGTCTAGTATTATAGAAGAGTTAGTATCTTTAGGCGACGAAGACTCACTTATGCAGTATCTTAAAGACCTAATGAACGAACCTCAGTTCCAAGACGCAATATAATGGCAACAGAATCATCAATTTACAACTTATCAGACTACGCCCTACCTTCTTCAGGTCTTGGTTATGAAGAAGAATTAGCTGCAGGAAAACTAAAAGCTCAGCAAATAAGAGATATGGGTAAGACCCTCTTAGCTGCCGATCAAGAGAAGAATCAACTAGCCGCAACAGAGATATACGGGACAGCCTTAGGTAGCATGTATGAAGGAGACAGATCCGCAATAGAGCAGATGAGATTATACATAGAGGATCAACAAAAGAGCGGCGGATACAGTAGCGACCCTGCGGCTTTTTCAAGGTCGGTGGCGCAGCTTAATGCAATGACTAAGAATTTTTCTGCTTTTTACACTCAATCTTACGGGACTGGTGGAGCAGACGGCACAGGGAGCACATATTCAGACATCCTGTATAACCAAAAGTCAGGGAGCGACCCTTATGCGGATGCTGACATGCAAGCAGTTGGGGATGTTTTTGAGGGGGCACAAGGCACACTAAACTTTTTAAACTCTGGTGGATATTCGCCTGATAGCATATACATAGACGACCAAGGTATCATGATGGCTCGCTCAATCGATATGCAAGGCAACGTAGGGGAATATGTTCCTATTACTGACCTCCCACACAGACAGCTAGGCGCACAAGCTTTTATGCCTGAATTAGAAGAAAGATCAATGTCTTTACTTAATTTGGCCACAGAAAACAGAGATGGTATTATAGTATCTCAGCAAAGAACAAATTCAAACACTGGTTTAACATACACCTTTGATGAAGCTAACGAAGAGTGGTTTAATAATGAAATTGTTTCTAATCCAAGATTTTTAAGGGATATCCTAAGTCCCTATGGTATTGATGGTGAAGCTTCTGACGCGTTCTTTAACGGAAAAGCTACTCCAAACTCTGAGACTCATATCAAAAGCCTCTTATTTGGAGTCAGAGATGATAACGGAGGAATTCCCGTCGGGGAATCTGGGGGCATTTTAGAAGAGTGGGTTCAGACTGCTAATTTCGGGCTGACTGCCCCTCCAGAACCAGGAGACACAGGAAACAAAGGAAAGAGATCAGACGGAAAAGACTTAATTCTAGGTGGCCCTCAGGAGATAGACCTTGCAGCTCAAGGCTCCACGTCAGTGGATGTTGAAAGAGACGAGTATGGGATAATTGATGGTACGGGAGATAAGGATGTATGGGTAGGATACGGCGAGGTGCTAAGGAACGCAGAAGGGATTATTGTAACGCAAAACTCACTAGGTGAGTGGATTTACGAAACGGAAAACGGTATGGCAATCTCACAAACGCCAGGAGAATACACCAAGACTGGAGAAGCGGCACCTGGTGCTGCTGATTACAAACCAGGAGATACTTTTACGACAGTGTCTTATAATATACCCGCCATTGAAATGAATCACGGGCAGTACGGAGACTATAAGATTATATCTGTAGCTGCTGGGGCTAGAGGCCACAGGATGGTTCAGATACAAGCTCCTAGATTTATTGTTGCGGACATGGTGGAGGGCAGTATGCTCTCAACGTCCTATAGAGAGGCAACGGCACAAGAAGTCGCAAATGGCATGGGAATGCAAGGCCAGGAGCTAGAAGAGGTTGCAGGGGCGCGTGAGTGGATTGACCTCGACGACGAAGGGACAGACTATGTGAATGCTGAAGGAGTGCCCGTTTGGATGAAAGATGGGGTTTGGTACCAAAGAGCCCTAGATTGGGAAGGTACGATTAAGTCAGACACGCCAGGGCAAGTGGTTCAGGTAGATGGCCGTACAACTGATATTAGATCTGCACTAGGGGAATACGGACAAATTTACAACCAGCTTATCTTATTATCTGAAGATAAACTTGAAGAACAGAATCGGGCCAATGACCTAGAAATGCAAGCTGAATATAAGAAGGCTTGGGATATTCTTCAGGAGTTCGACGCAGCTAATCCAACGCCCACACCAAAAGTTGTGCCCGTCACACCTGTTGACGCAACACCTATTGATGACAAAACAGTTCCAGATGAAATAGTGTTTGATGAGGGAGATCCTGACCCTGTTTTTGAGCCATCCCCTGAGCCGTTAACGGAGATAGAGGCAACAGTTGGGGCTAAGGCTATACAAAAATCATGGAATTCCTCTCACGGGGCTAAAATGAGAGACTACGCTAGGCGGAAAATCAAAGAGTTATACCCTGACCTAACCACACAAGAAGTAATCGACTTAGCTAACAATCCAGCCTTTCAGGAGGCTTTATCAGAAGCTGGCTATATCGTCGATGCAACGGGGCCAGGGTGGCTACAAGGAGCAGCTGAGGTAATTGGTCAAGGAGCTTACCCTAGAAAGAGAGAGATTATTAGAGAGGTAATTAATGCGTTTGATTTTGAAGGAGAATCAGGAAAGTCATTAATCGGGGCAGCTGAAAGCCCAGAGGAGCTCCGAGAGCGTCTTCTACTGGAAGAGACAAAGAACACAGAGTCGCCAGTAGTGGAAGAAGTAAACCCACAAGTACACGTGAATGAAATCACGGAGCGCGGCAGCACAACCGACTTTGGGGATAAGGATGCCTCAGCATACTATTGGGCTGGAATTGATTTAGGCGAGACTAACGGAGAAAAAGACCTCTTGGAGTCTGTTCTCCAGTTTGGGTTACCGCCTGAAGAGAGCATACAATATAAAACTCTAAAGTACAAATTTCCAGAAGAGTTCGCAGCCGCGACGGAACGCGCTGAGACAATAAAGGTGGCCAAAAAAGCCGCTGAAACTGAAAACGAAGTTATAAGTAAAGAGGTTCGGACAAAGCTAATAAAGGACGGTTTAGAAAACACGTCCCTTGTAATGAGTAATATTTTAGACTTAACTAGACCTGTTGACCCTGATGCCGATCCCGATGCAAATCCAGTAGAAATTGCTGTGAATGCGCTTCCTATTGGGGTTAACGAGAGAAAATTCATTCCATTAATAAATGAGATGTTTGTTAATTTAATGGGAGATTGGGTAAATAAAGACGCAACATCTGGAAAATTCAAAGGCACTTCTTATTGGTCTCGACAAGTAAGTCAGGATTACGGTGGCGAAGCGGGGATGACCTTTGAGGGTGAAAGACTGGCAAATACAGACGATCCAGTACCAAGCTGGTGCGCTGTCTTTGTTGGAACTGTTCTTAACCTCCACGGTGGAGCAGAAGCTCTTCTTGCTGTAGGAACGAAAGACGGGAA
>TARA_R110000824_G_scaffold139659_5_pt1 | contig 10926 bp, 14 predicted proteins | sample TARA_R110000824 | Tara Oceans TARA_R110000824 (sample SAMEA4397747) | marine metagenome | biome: Polar Biome; feature: [MES] marine water layer (ENVO:01000295) within the mesopelagic zone...; material: water (ENVO:00002006), including particulate matter (ENVO:01000060) such... | reverse complement strand
GACATTTTTGGAATCCCAATTCAGGCAAACACGCCAACTTGGAGGTCATCTTCCCCTTCACCAGAACAATCTTTTGTGGATCTAAGACGATTTTCTGGTACTAGCGAGGCTGCGGGCAGAACCCTTGTTGATAACTACACAGATTACAATTACGATGAGAAGTTGGCTGAATTGGTAAAGGGAAAAAGAATTGCTTACGTATGTCCGTCCCCTCATCTTCGAGGCAAGAAGATGGGTAAAAAACTAGATTCATATGACCTGGTGGTCAGGGTTAATCAGAACTACCATATGGATGAAGAAGATTGGGAGGATTACGGCAGAAGAACAGATATCTTGATGAGTTGCTTAAACATTAATAAACTCAAGGCACTTGAGGAAACCAGAGATGTGAGAGAGCCACCATATGAGGTGAGCTTTATGGAAGCCCTTCAGTATATTATTTGCCCTCAAATCTCTATGTGGGATGTTGGTCGTGTTGATGATTTCCTAGAAAGCACAGGAAGACCTTGGCACAATGCCTGCGATGGGTGGGTGTTAAAGTTATTTAACGAGGTGGGTACTGTTGTTAACACAGGATTAACAGGAATAATGACTCTCTTAAATTATGATATTGAAGAGATTTATGTAACTGGAATGTCCTTTTTTAACATGAACACTTTCGGAAAAGTATATTATAATAAATATCACGATGAGGCACTGAAGCAGAATCGTTTCAATACAACAGAAGACCGACATCCAACCCCCGACTCTTTGAGAATGGACATCCACCAGCAAGAGCCTCAGATTGATTATTTTCATAGAATGATCAAATATCACTACTTAAGAAAACTGACGCTTGACGACTACCTGCTTGAAAATTTTCAAGATTCTGTAAAATGGGTTGAAGAGACTAAAAAGTGAAAAAGCAAAAAGTAGTTGCAATGATCCCAGCTCGGCTGGGAAGCAAACGCATACCAAGAAAAAACATAAGATTATTAAACAACGTTCCGTTGATAAGTTATATCATAAGAGCAGCCAAGAGCGCTGACTGTTTTGATGAGATCTATGTTAACTCAGAATCAGACATTATCGGTGAACTTGCCATCAAAGAGGGGGTAAGATTTTACAAGAGGTCAGAACATCTAACAACGGACGATGCAACAAATGATGACTTTACACTGGATTTTATTGAGAACATAGAGTGTGATAGCCTCATTCAGGTATTGGCGACATCTCCTTTTATTACACCCGATGAGATAAGGGGTTTTACTAGCTGTTTTGTGAGAGAGGTGCATGATACACTCATATCTGTTAATGAGAACAAGATAGAGTGTGTGTATGACACTGAGCCAATAAACTTCGATCAAAAAAGACAATCACCCCCATCTCAACTTCTCACACCAGTTAACGCATATGCCTGCGGTCTGATGGCTTGGTCAAGTCAGAATTATAAGGACAATATGGCTAAGTATGGCAGCGGCTACCATGGGGGAGACGGAAACATTGGATTCTATACTCTATCCGGATACTCTAACATAGATATTGACAATGAAGAAGATTTTCAATTGGCAGAGGTCGTCGCTCGACATTTAGACACAAAAGAAAAATTTGATGCCAGATATTACGAAAATACAGCCGAGCGTGTCGAGGTGGACGTCCCTAGTATCCTCAAGATGGATGGCGTGCTGATAAACGATCTAGCTTCCGCTAATAGCCAAGTTCCCGTAAACGTTAAAAATATTATCTCTAACTTTGACCCTAAAACATCCTGGTCGAAGAGGGTCGTTAACACTGAAAACAATAGTGCAACGTTGATACACCAGCAACCAGGAGAGGGCAACAGGAACCACTATCACCCAAACTGGAATGAGTGGTGGTACATCGTTGATGGGCAGTGGGAGTGGGATATTGAAGGCAAGAAGGTTATCGTGGGCAAGGATGACATTGTTTTCATACCAAAGGGAAAGATGCACCATATTACAGCTGTTGGCGATAAGCCCGCCATTAGGCTAGCTGTCAGCAGAGAAGACGTTCCACACATCTATAAGGAATAAGGTGTGAAAGTTGATTTTAAAAACAAGCGGGCTCTGATAACGGGCGGAACTCGCGGTATTGGACACCAAGTAGCTAACGACATGGCTAATCTTGGCGCCGAGGTCGTTATAACGGGGACATCCTCGCCGCCCGCCCATCTTCACAAGAATATAGAATTTATAGCTGTTAACTTTCTTGATCAGGACGCAACTGATAAGTTTATTAGATATCTAAAGACACAACAATTTGATATTTGTGTAAACAACGCCGGGATCAATAAAATAGATCCCTTCTGCGAGGTTGACATAGGCGACTGGGAAGACATAATAAGAGTAAACTTAACCGTACCGTTCCTCATCCAGCAAGCGGTCAGTAAATCTATGATGGCAAAAATGTACGGCAAGGTGGTCAATATCTCTTCCATCTGGGGTACTATAAGCACGCCCCAACGCGCCAGCTATTCATCTAGCAAGTTTGGTTTACGTGGAATGACCTTGGCGGCAGCAGCAGAGCTGGCAGAATACAACGTACTGATTAACACAGTGTCTCCGGGGTTTACTCTAACAGATTTAACAAAGAAGATTCTAACAACCGAAAAGATGCAAGAGTTGAGCCACAAGATTCCAGCTAAAAGAATGGCGGAGCCAGAGGAAATTTCTAAAGTTATTCTGTTCCTTGCAAGTGAACACAACTCTTATATATCAGGGCAAAATATAGTAGTCGACGGAGGTTTCGTAAGCATATAGTATGAAGATACATTCCTATAGAGGAGACTATACATTTCAATTCTCTGACTTAACAGAGAAGCTTGTAAAAAGCTTGACTAATAAGTCTTTTTTGGTAATTGACTCAAATATTTATAGGCTATATCCTACCTTTGGGAGCCTGTTTTCTAGTGATAACACTTTTGTCGTAATGGCTTCCGAGGAGGCTAAGACACTGAAGACATGCAGCGGCTTGGTGAATTTATTAGTAAAGAAGGGCTTTAAAAGAAACCATAGGTTAGTAGCCGTCGGCGGAGGCATAGTCCAAGATATTGCAGCCTTTACGGCTTCTGTTCTTTATCGGGGCGTAGATTGGACTTTTCTACCAACAACTCTTCTAGCTCAGGCAGATAGCTGTATAGGGAGCAAGACCTCTATCAATTTTCAAGGAACAAAGAATTTGCTGGGAACGTTTCACCCACCCAAAGAGATTTATTGCTGCACAGATTTTTTAAGTACCTTGAGCAAGGACGACATCAAGTCGGGTATCGGGGAGATGTTACACTATTTTCTTATCGATGATAGCGTTATAACAGAGGAGTTAAACAGCTCATATACAAAAATTCTAATGGAGCCAGATCTCAGATTAGAAAAATTTATTCTTGAGAGCCTTGCGATAAAAAAGGATATGATAGAGAGGGATGAGTTTGATAGAAACCAGCGACGAGTTTTTAACTATGGGCATACTTTTGGTCACGCAATCGAGGCGATAAGCAAATATGAGATTAGTCATGGTATCGCAGTAACATTAGGTATGGACTTGGCAAACTACATTTCACTAAGAATGGGGTTTATTGACAACAAGACATTTGATACTTTGCACCGTTCCTTAAAGAATAATTTGCCAACGTATCGAATATCTGAGAATATGCTGGAGGGGTATATGAAATTACTTTCTAGAGATAAGAAGAACATTGACAACTCTCTAGTGTGTATTCTCCCTTATGGCATCGGAGATATGAGGGTTACCAAGGTTAGCGACCTACAAGTTATGAGAAGGTTGATAAAAGAATATATGGAGAAATAATGGGCATCGCCAGCAATAGCAAGTTTAATATACGTGTTGACTTTAAGAAAAGCCACGATTCGTACTTATATGATAAAAACACAGATAGAGAGTATTTGGATTTCTTTGGCATGTACGCCTCTTTACCATTGGGGTATAATCACAGTATCTTTAGGACACAAGAGTTTCGTGATGAGATATTAGGGGCAAGCACCTTTAAAATTAACAATTGTGAGTTCGTATCAGATGAAACATTGGAGTTTGATGCTCTTTTTAGAGATTATGCTGGTAAGGGTATTTATAAGTTTTTTCATTATTCCTGCACCGGAGCTTTAGCTGTTGAGGCAGCGATAAAAGCTTGCGCGGAGTATAAGAGGCATAACAATATTAAAATTCTTTCTTTTAATAATAGCTTTCACGGCGTTAACAGTTACGGTGGCTTCACCACTTCTAGGTTTTACCCTGCAAACAAAAAGTTGGAAAATCTACCGCAACCCTTCTCTGTCAAAATAGATATGAATATTCAGCAAGTTCTTGAGGCTGTGGGTGATAACGACATTACCTGTATTCTATTGGAGCCAATCCAGAGTAGTTCCGGTGATATACACCACAAAACCGAATTCTTTCGAGAGCTTCACGAGTTAGCCAGCCTACACAATATTCCAGTAATCCACGATGAAATCCAAATCGGCTTCGGAGGCACGGGCAGATTATGGCACTTTGAGCATTTAGGGCTGGAGCCCGATCTGGTTGTATTTGGAAAAAAGACACAGCTATCAGGCATTATGGTGAAAGAAGAGTTTGGGGACATATTCTCTAAGACAAAGCGCACCAAGCTAGAGGTTACTTGGGATGCTGACGTGTCGGACATGATCAGGTGTAAATATATAATAAAAGCATATAAAAAATATGATATACTACAAAATGTAAACGAGCGGTCAATCGAACTTGTTGACAAGCTATCAAAAGTCAATAATGTCTATAACTTAAGAAGTAAAGGACTAATTGTTGGCTTTGATCTACCCTCCACAGCTGCCAGAGACGAGACAGTGAGGAGAATGAAGAAGAGTGGACTTATATGCAATGTCGCCGGAACAACCACTATAAGGCTAAGACCTAATTTAGCACTAACTCAAGAAGAGCTACGGTGTGCCGTTGAAATAATACAAATGTCTGTGGAAAGGATATAGCCAGTTATGTTAACTGATTTTGAGAACATTGAGGAAAAATATCGGACTGCCGTAGGCGGTGAAGAATATCAACTTTTGTGCGAAAAGGTAAATCGTACAAGAAGAATATTTTTAATTGGAAATGGCGGCTTGCATTATGTGGCTAGTCATATGGCAACAGATTTATCACGACTGATCCCCGACAAGGCTGTCCACTCTTTTGATAGTGTGGGGTTTATCACCTCTAATGCAAATGATCACGGATATGGCATGATCTTTGTTCGCTGGCTTGAGACTATGGCAGCCTTTGAGAACCCAGAAGAGTGTTTGGTCATTGGGCTGTCTTGTTCGGGAAATTCTGGCAATGTTATTGACGCACTCCACTGGGCAGACGAAAAGGGCTGGGACACTTTTATGATTAGTGGTCAGACCTCTAGGGTGTTAAAAGATAGTATTGATGAAGTCGATTTAAGGTGTGACTATTTCCACACGGTTGAGGTTTTATGTCTGATGCTATTTTATGAAGTGATTCACAGGACAGGAAATCATTGCCCCTCTATTGATCAAGAGAAGAGGAGGATGAGCGGGTCACCCCTTCGAAAGGGTGCTGATGGATAATGTGTTGGTCACCGGCGGCACAGGGTTCTTGGGAACTCGCCTCCGGAGAGTAGAGCCTAATTGGACCTACCTTTCTTCAGGAGACTGCAATTTGCTTGACTTTAAGGACACATTAGAGTTTTTTTCATCCCACAAACCATCTGCGATTCTACACTTAGCGGCTCGTGTCGGTGGTATTAAGGATAACGCCAACAACCAAGCAGAGTATTTTTTTCAAAATACCGTAATGAACACAAACGTGATCCACATAAGTTCGATTTTGGGGATTTCGCGAGTTCTTAGCTCCTTGAGCACTTGTGCATTTCCAGATGTAGTCGGGACATACCCATTCAGTGAGGACCAATTCTTCAATGGTCCTCCTGCTAAAACAAATTTTTCTTACGGTATAACAAAGAGAGCGTTACATGCCCAGACTGTGGCTTATAGGGAGCAATATGGACTAAACTACTCTAGTTTCTGCCCTTCTAACTTATATGGTCCATCGGATAATTTTGATCCAGACTCATCACATTTTGTAGCATCTTTGATTAGAAAATTAGAAACAGCAAACGATGGAGACACAGTGGAGTTATGGGGCTCCGGAAATCCCTTGAGGCAACAGTTGTATATTGATGACCTATGCGGTTTAATTCCTCGACTGCTAGCGGGGCATAACTCTGATAAGCCGTTGATTGTATCAAACGATGAAAACCTCTCCATTAGACAGATGGCTGACATCGCTAGAGAAGTTTTGAACAAGGATGTTCTCTTTTCTTTTAACGGGGCATATGAGGGTCAACATCGAAAAGATGGTAGCAACCGCGCACTCATTGAGTTAATCGGAAAATATGACTTCACAAAATTTAAAGATGGAGTAAAAAAGACGTATAATTGGTACTTGGAGAACAAATGAAAACTGCGTTTATAACTGGAGTTACAGGTCAAGACGGGTCATACCTAGCAGAGCTTTTATTAAACAAGGGTTATAAGGTCATCGGCTTAAAGAGGCGAACTTCTTTAATCTGCACAGATAGGATCAATGGGTTCTACGATCACGAAAATTTTGAATTAAGGTATTTCGAATTAAACGATGCCGGCTGTATGTGGCGGCTTCTGCAGGAATACAAGCCCGATGAGATATACAATCTTGCAGCACAGTCTCATGTTCGAGTGTCTTTTGAAGTAGCGGAATCTACAGTTGACGGCATCGCTATGGGTACCCTAAAGCTATTAGAGGCTACTCGACATATTACCCCAAACGCACGCTTTTATCAAGCATCCTCATCAGAGATGTACGGAGACAACCCAAATTATCCTCAAGATGAAAACACTAGATTGATGCCTGCTTCTCCATACGCCTGTGCAAAGGTCTTTTCTCACAATCTCGTGAGAAACTACCGTGAATCATATGGTTTGCACGCCTCTTCTGGCATTTTATTTAATCACGAGTCCCCCCGACGAGGAGAGACTTTCGTTACTAGGAAGATTACTCTAGCAGCTGCAAGAATTAAGCTAGGCTTGCAGGACAAACTATATTTAGGAAACCTTGAGGCTAAACGAGATTGGGGTTTTGCTGGAGATTATGTTGAGGCAATGTGGCTTATGCTGCAACAAGACAAGCCTGATGACTATGTTATTGCAACTGGCGAAACCCATACGGTTAAAGAGTTTCTTAATTTGGTTTTTAAAACAGCCGGGTTGGATATCAGGAAGCATGTTAGGATCGATAGCAGACTATTTAGACCTCATGAGGTGCCCTTATTATTAGGCAGCTCCACCAAGGCAAAACAAACACTTAGCTGGACTCCAAAAGTTAATTTTGAGGGACTAGCAAGAATGATGTATGAAGAGGATTTGAAAAAAGTAGAATCTGAAATCTTAGAAAATACCCAAAAAGGAGAAAAAAATGGCAACTAAGACTGAAACAAATAATGAGAGGCAAATTACTAGCCTACGTTCTAGAGTTAGTGAACTAACTGATCGAATTGTTGTTCTGGAAAATGAACTTAAGACAACGAGAAAGTTGGTTCAACAGGACATGATAAAACTTATTAATGTCGTTGAAGGGAGATAAAAAATGGCAGATTTAAAAAGCTTTAACCTGTCGGACCAAGCTCTCGGTGCTGTTATGATGGCACTTCAGAAGTCGCTTATGGAACAGTCCGACATTGTTCCGGTTCTTCAGGGAATGGACTTTGTCCCAACTGAAGAAGGGCTTGTAGTTAAAAACCCACCTATTGTAAAATTTGATACTGACGGAATGTTGTTGAACGACAACGATAAATAATGCCAACGTACACATACAAGTGCGAAAAGTGTAATTTAGTTTTTGAGGAATTTCATTCAATGAGTGAGACCTTGGAGGTGTGTATCTCTTGTGACCCTCCTGCCCCGGTAAAGAGATTACCGGCTAAGATATCTAATATTACAAAAAGTAATCTTTCAAAACAAAAACCAGGAAAGATTGTTAAGAAGTACATAAAAGATGTAACAAGAGAAGTAGAAGAGGAGAAGAAGAAGCTCCGGGAAAAGATTGTCTAGATGAACGCATTATTAATATTCTTTTTAACATTATCTTTATCTTTAAATATATTGTTGGCTTGGTATGCTCGAAAACTGACCAAACAATTTGTATTTTTCTCTGAAAATCTTTCTTCCATGGAGGAAGAGTTGGATCAGTTTAGTAAGCATATCGTTGGTATCCACGAACTGGAGATGTTCTATGGAGACGAGACGCTGGGTGGACTAATTAAACACTCTAAGGAATTGGTTCAAAGGGTTGCGGCGTTTAATAACAACTTTGTCCTTGAGGAGCCAGAAGAAGAGGAAGAGGAAGAAGAGGTGATAGATGGCAGCACGTAGAGGGCGAAAAAGATCTAAAAGCACTAAAAATCATTATTTTACGAAGGATCACGAGAATGCAATAGTTGCATATGCTAATACTAGAGATGTGCGTGTAAGAACGCAACTTTATATTGACTTCATCGAACCCGCTTTCAGCGAAATGGTGGATAAGGTTGTTTTTACATACAAATTTACCACACTCCCAAATGTGGACTCATTGCGTGATGAATGTAAGGTCTGGCTTACCACAATCCTAGATAAATACGACCCTAACAAGGGATCAAAGGCATTTTCATATTTTTCAGTAATTACCAAAAATTGGTTCATCCACAAGGTCAAAAAAACCAATACTAGAAATAAGAGAGAGACTGACTTTGAGGACATTTCGGGAGAGGTCGAGCAGAAATACTTATCCTCATACAATCCGTATCACCACAAAAGAGAGGAGGTTGAATTTTGGAATTTCTTGTGGGATGAGATCGATACATGGGATACGGGCAACTTAAAAGAGAATGAAAAGAAAGTTCTAGAGGCTATAAAGATAATTTTATCTAGCCCCGAGGATATTGAAATTTTCAATAAAAAGGCTATTTATCTATACATTCGCGAGATTACAGGTCTAAACACAAAGCAAGTTGTTAATAATTTAAACAAAATGCGTGTTAAGTATCGTGTTTTCAAAGGCAAATGGAATCGCGGGGATATTTGATGAAAAACCTAGATGCTTACCTAACTGAAGCTATTGACAATATAAGAGAGGATCGAGAAGTTACAAAGGAACTTCTTTCTGATGTTATGCAGTACATGTCACAAGATCAACATAGTCACAAAGAGGTTGGGCACACAGCAGCCAAATATGTAGAAACGCTACAAAGGTCCAATGAACAGCTTGTGAAAGTTAGCACTATTATTCATAAGCGTGAGAGTTCAGCTGGTGATCTTGGTCTTTCAGACACAGACAAGAATGAACTGTTTGATATGATCAAGGGTGAAGATTAATGGCTAATCAAAGAGGCATAGACGACCAGTTAAACTATCTTCCTCAAGATCCTTTTGCCGACCGAATCGATCCCGCAGGGCAAAATAGAAAGTCTTATGAATATACAGTCTTGAGAGAGGGCGCAGCGTCTCACTTTAAAAAAAATACCTTAATAGATGCTAAGATATTTCAAGCGATAGTCTTAAACGTGGAAAACGACTCTCCCCTTTTAAGAGAAAGAACGGCGAGCGGGCAGACAGGAGAAAGCGGACAGAAATATGTAGCCGTCAGAGCTAGAATACCAGAATTGCACGCACACATCCTTAAGCCCAGCGTGATACCCATACCTTCAGCCGAAAAATCTGCAGCCAGGGGAATAATCCAGCAACACCCGCTCTTCATAGCAAAGGTTGGTCCATCGACCCCTGTGCCGGCTGAAGGGTCTATCATAAAGGTGTCCTTTGGAAAGGGACCGGTATCTGGTCAATATGATGGGGTATACCTAGAATTATATGAGGGACCGGCAGCCTTCGGCGACGAGGGCGCCGCCGTGGACCCGTCCACTAGATTAGAGTTTGCACAAAATCCCGGTACCCGCCTCGGCGTTCCCGAAGAGGGCGATGCTGCAACAAACATGACCCCCGTCCAGCGACAACAAGCAGAGCTTCACGCCAAGCGCGGCGGCGAACCAGGGAACTCCGCCGAGCCCGGCGGTCCCCCCGGCAACGGCGAGACTCCCTTTCCTAAGACCCCTTTTGTTACCGCCGCATTCGTCACTAGCGAATATGGGTTAACTAGAGGCACCGACACCCACAAAGGGATAGATTTTAGGGCGCCAATTGGGACTAAGCTTTACGCAGTTTGCGCCGGCACGGTGAGAATTAGAAACCCATCGCCCGAAGAAGTTACCACTGGCTTGGCTGAGCCGCCCGGCAGTGATGCCAACAAGAACGCCCGAGCAGGCAAGTTCGTTGAGATAACAAGAGCAGATGGAGTAAAGGCGCGCTATCTGCACATGAGCCTGATCGAACCCGACATTATCGCGAAACACCAGGCGGATCCGCGCGGATCGGTGGTTGCTGGAGAAGCCATCGGACTTACGGGCGACCTCGGCGCTCCTGGTCAGCCTCACTTACATTTCGAAGTAAAAATCGGCACCACTCCAGTTAACCCAAGGCGATATTTGACAAATGCCGCTTTTATCCGCCGCCCAAACCAGCAAACTAGAGAAGCAACCACTTCTTAAGGGGACCTATTAGATGGCTAGAAAAGCAAGAGATTTTAAGGGGCTTACTCAAGCTCAAAAAAGAAACCTAGAGACCCCATTATCAGATAATAATCTGGCGTACTCTGGAATCAACTGTGGATCTTTAATTGAGGCTGTACCACAATTTGATAGAGCAGACTGCGAGGTCATACTCAATAACGAGAACAATTCTTGGATTGTGCTGGGTCGAGACCGACCAGCAGATATAACTTCCGGATATGGCGGCAGGGGAAATACTCAAGCGGCATCTGTTGATATTGTAGTAGGAAGAATGGCAGGAGCCCGCA
>TARA_R110000824_G_scaffold9391_3_pt1 | contig 10930 bp, 9 predicted proteins | sample TARA_R110000824 | Tara Oceans TARA_R110000824 (sample SAMEA4397747) | marine metagenome | biome: Polar Biome; feature: [MES] marine water layer (ENVO:01000295) within the mesopelagic zone...; material: water (ENVO:00002006), including particulate matter (ENVO:01000060) such as...... | reverse complement strand
CTAGTATTAATCTTCTAGGGTTTGAGAAAGTCCAATCTACAGAAAAAGATAAGTTTGGCGATGTAATAGCCACGAAGAACACATCAGCCGGCACAAGATGGGTTATCCAGCCGAAGTTTGAGACCCCCCATTTGAATTTTAATGAAGCGTACGAACAAGCACAAGTACCAGTTTACGGCTCAGCGTCAGTACCGATCGGCATGTGGCATCAGTTCGGTAAAATCCCGACAGACCTAAATACAGGAATCTTCTTGGAGATTGACGACATCCCAGAACAATGGCAAAAATACCACTACGACATGTATAAGTCAGACAGTATTTATAATAACTTTAACGCCGCCGGCTTCGGCGCCCAAGGGTCCTTTAAGAGCCTCTCAGACATCTTTGGCTTTAAGACACAAGCTAGACGAACTCGCCTAGGCGAAATCAGAGAGAAACAGGTTTTAAAAGAAGCTATTGTAGCAGTTCCTTATGTATTAGAGAATGTCAAATCTAGAGGAGCAGAACAGAAAGAGAGCACTCGCCAAGTCAAGAAATTTGTTAGCATCCCCAAGGACAGGTATATAGCCGCAACAAAAGAGATGAGCAACACAGCGATTGGTGATTCATCTGATGCTGCGGGCGCCTCAATCCGTGCGCTCGTTAATAAAATGGACGATTATGTCTTACCACCTCAGTTTGATTTCTTAAACAATAAAGAGATAGACCCTATGGTTATGTACATGTTTGAGTTCAAATATGCATTAGACAAAGACGACCTATCCTACATTTGGCAGAACTTGGCACCCCGAGATTATAAGAAATTATCTTTTCAAAAATCTTCAGTAGCTCACGAATTGATGGACACAGAGCTTTTATCTGAGTCTAACATAATGGATAATCCAAATCTTCGTTGGATGATTTTCAAGGTCAAGCAAAGATCGCAATCTTCTTATGAAGATTCTGTTGTCCCACAAGCAGGACAGGCACCAAAAGATAAGTTCCTACAAACTTCCGGTGAATCTAATTATAAAGTCGAATACAACTGGCCTTATGATTATGTGTCATTTGTAGAGATGGTTAAAATAGATGCAGAGGTATTGTTTAAGCCGTCTGGAAAAACAAGCAAGGATGAATAAGGGTGGCAAAGTTTCTAAATAAAAAAGAACAAGTTATTGATTTCAAACTTACTAACTATGGTCACTACTTGTTGTCTGTGGGCGAGCTTAAACCGACTTATTATGCGTTTTATGATGACAATGTTTTGTATGATGGTGAACACGCTGGAATAACAGGCAGCCAGAACAGCACGCGAGAGAGAATCAAGGACGAGACACAATATCTTGAAGGACTGACCATCTTCAATAATCTGGATTACTCACTACAGAAATACACTGAAGGTGGTTCGAACGGCGATTTTTATGAAGCTAACGTAGAGGCGACACTAAATACACCTAACGCAGAAAACTATCGATTCAACTCTATGATCGGAGACGCTCATTTAGATGGAGATACCCAGAATGCTCCAGCTTGGAAAATAGTGACGCTTGAGGGAGAAATAAGTTCCTCAACAAACATTGATGAAGTAAACCAAATTAGAATTCCTCAAATAAACATTGGTGTAAACTATTCTCTTGAGGTAAAGCCGGCTGAGATCGAACTCGACTTTGAAGGACCAGCTAGTTCTGGAGACAGGATGACGGGCTTTCCTGATAACGAGATGATTCAACTCGTGATGAGAGATCCTCTTATTTACGGAGAAGAAGTAAATACTCAGCTGTTCAGTGAAAATTTTGAGATTGAAGTGTTTGAAGTAGTTGATACCGTCACACCAAACACTTTCAATAGAAAACGTTTTATTAAAGAGGAAGATGATGTTGTTGATGGGCTATTAGTCCCGAGAAAAAACAAAATAAGACCAATCCTAACGACCGACATGACGGACTATTATTTTAATGTTTTTGTGGATCACGAGATAGACGAGGCGACTGCATGCAGAGGAGCAGAAGTGTTTAATAAAGATTCTTATTATGTGGATCTAGACTTCGATTGCGACCAAGTTACAACGGATACGCCAGTTAATGTAGACATTTACGGAAGAGTTACGGAGCCAGAGATATGCCTGGATTAAATAAGTTTATAGAGAAAACCGGCTCGCGTCTTCCAACTCCAATCATTGACTTGATAACGGTTAATGAAGATTCTATAGATGTGACAGTTTCCCTTAAATTTAACTTTGTTAACTCTATACTTGACGATGCATCAATAGATAGCTTTATCGACGAAATGACAAACGGGACATCACCGATTTATGTCTATGTACATACTATTAATAGAGAGGCGAATAGCAGGCTTCAAGATTTCAATTTCGATAACCCCTTTACGGAATTTTCCATGGAGCCTCCCATGGGAGACGCCACACTCAGCAATTATCGTGTTATTAAATTTGACGAATTTGAAATAGTTGATAAATCTTATGATGAGCAAACTGAAAATTTGATTATAACGCTAACTAAAACCGCACGATTATCGCCCTATTTCGGCCCCCGGGCAGAGGGAGCTTATCCGGCCGGATACATCGTCGCATTCTCATCAATTGTAGATTATGAGGAAATAAGATGGGCAGCCCTAACAAGCGCCGAAGACGCATTCGTCACCGGCACCCCCGATTTCTCCGACGGCGCGTCCTCGGGAGACTTTGGCGAACCCTTCTCGGCGGAGGACTCCACAGAAGCCCCCGCCGAATTCGGAGACTCCTACGACGAGGGCTTTGACTTTTCTGACGGCGGAGGAAATAAATGAGCAATTCATCAAATCGTATTTTCTCTCACATGAACTCGAACATGGCAATTGAGCAAGTTTTTAAGGACTCAGAGCTTGATGTGAGAACTAAATCACTCTTTATAGATGGAGAAAACGAACCATACCACATTAGCCCCATCAACTCTCTTGACAATAAGCCTTATACTCAAGACGGCATTTCAAGCGCAGAGATAAGAGAGGTATTCAGACTATTAACAAAAAACATCACAGCAGAATCAGAGGATTTGCAAGAGATTCTGAACAGTATAGATTTAATAACAGAAACAGAAGACGATAAATTCCTTCTGCAGAGCTATGAGAAAATAAGGTTAGCTTTCCCTGAGAAGTCAACAGTAACAGAAATGGGGAGGACTTATGAGCTTTTTAAAACTAGGCTTTTGGGCGTGGACCGACGCGTAAAGTCTTCTCCTCTTTTAACTGAACAATTATACAAAACCCCGAAGATCTTAGATAATAGGCCGCTAGCGATCGAGGAAAATAGCATACCAGAGCAAGACTCCGGACTCACGTGCTTATTTGCAAACACTACCGGAAACGACGAAGACGAGGCTTCTTGGACAAACTCAATTGCGGTTTATGAAGAGCCAGCTAGCACCGATGGGACAGAAACAAGCGATGAAGTAGAATTTAGTTCCTTCGCTCGAACCGGTCTATGTTTATTAGATTTTAAGCTAGCTATGTTAGAAAAAGCAGTAATTTTTGCTGATTTTTGTTCATATGATGCGTTAGAACTCTTGCTCGGAACAGAAGCTCTAAGTAATTACTTTAGACTAACAAATGTATCGTTCAATCGCAAGGCACCGTCAAGCACCGTCACAGTGACATACCCAAACAGTGCACAGGAATATGAAGTCACCAATAACAAATTTCCACAATTACAAGCCCCAGCATCGACTGAAGGCGGAAGCTTCACCAATAATTATGTTCAAACAAGGGGAGTCTATAATTCGGATCTTAATGCACGTATCTTGGTTTTACAATTTCAAGATTGGCTCGACGAAATAACTGATGAGGAGGACATCCCAACTACGGATTTTTACGAACTAAAAATAACGATGGAAGATACAACTCGAGAACTTCAAAATCTAATTATTTATAGCTTCACCGATTATTTTAATGACGAATTTGATGAGTTTTATGGCTACGCATCTGAGGACTGTAATTATAACACCGCGACTGGGTATTTTAATGATTTTTTTATTACCGGGATCACAAACAAATATGGAACAGATTCCACAAAATTCCCATGGTTGAAAATGCCCATGATGTTAGAGTCATACATTCGATTTATTTCGAATAATAATGAGGAAGATCATACAATAAGAGAGAAAGCAGAACAACAAGCGGCTTTAATCAATCCATTCAATGGCACGAAAGACAATTTAGACCTCTTCAAAGAACGATGCACTAAATTTATTGCAGATTATTTGATTTTGATTGAAGAATCAGACATTACACCCATACCACACGAAATAGAAGCTATTATAAACCCTCCAAAACCGGTAGCACTGCTACTTGGCGAAGGTTGGGACATACCCGAAGAAGCAGAAGAGAAAGAAATTGTAGAACAGCCAAAGCTCACCATAGCCAAAGAAGAACTACAGGCGAGCTATGATGTCGTCCGCACCAGTTTGGCTAAACTGAATCAAAATAAAGCAGTAACCGCTGCCATGTCAGATAATTTTGTGGCTCAATTAGAAGCATTCGAAACCGATCTTATGAATGGCACCTACCTTGAAAATCAGACAATGGACATTCTAAACCAATTCGCACTACTAAATAGCAACGGCGGTTTCATGCCTGTTGACATGGAAGGGATTTCAGAAGTAATCCAAGGCTTGAACAATCTCATCGACTCAGTGTCTACAGTAACTAAACTTCAACAAATGGTAAACAAATATGTCTAATATAATAACAACAAAAGATTTTGCCATCTCAAAAGAGATAGAAGAGGAAAATGTGGGCCTCGCGACAATAGATTTGGCTTTCTGGGAAGTTGCCTAATGAAAATACAAAAATTAATAAAATCCAGGATTCAAAAAAAGCCATCTAAGCAAGACGCACAAGACTTTTTATCAAAGCTAAACGTTTCGATCGATTATACAACCGACGAGAACTTCTCACTTTTAGCCGACACACAAAATAGCGATGATTTAACTCGGAGTCCCAATGTTATGGACTCATCAAAATGGGAAGGCATCAAAAATGAGCCGCTCTCAACCGAGAAAAACTTCCCTAATCTCGAAGATCCTTTCTTAAAAATGGATGTCACTCTAGAACAAATAGAGCCACCCGCACCACCCGCACCAGACCTTGTAGACTTGGTATTCGGCACAGCGCCACAGCCCGCTCCAAAGGTGATTGCAGTCCCCACCGTTCCCACAATAAAGAAGATAGGATAAATTTCCAATGCCACCAACTCGCACCCAAGGAGCCCAATTTAACGATCTCAACACAGATGGCGTTGTCACCGATGGTAATAGCAATATTGATGCACCCGAGATTGAAGGATACATAGATGAGGAAGAAGCTGCAGCAGAGATCTATGTAACGATGGAAAACATCTCCGGCATAATGACTCTCGAAGCCGCGGCAAACCCGGACTTAGTGTATTTAGAGTCCCCCACCTTAACATCGACAAATATAACATCCGCAAAAATAGATTACACCAATAAGTTAACAGACTACACAATTGGTACCGGCAATGTGTCAGATCAAGACGTTTGGTCCATTATAGTGACTGCCCCAACAGAACATGACTCCCCGGTTCCTACTATAGAGGCAGATTATTCCGAAGCAGAAACAACAATACTATCTTCAATTGCGGGAGTTGATGATAACTTTGATGTAGGCAAGGCAATAGATACTCGAATCGACGATCTAATGGCAGCATTTCAAAATGAAGAAATACCACTAAAATCATTCAATCGCATAATTACTAAAGGTAAACTCTAGGACTACAGAAACAGATGGCAGGAACAAAAAACAACACATTTATACAACCAGATTCATTTTCTGGCTCTTCCGATCAATTACTAAACGACATCGGAATTGCATGGATTATTGATGAGAACGGTGACGTCACATTCGAAAACCCACTTACAGAGTTCGAAAATTTCTCAAAGCCCGAAGATTGGCTGTTAGATACCAATGAAACTGCAGCCTCCACGAAAGCGTTAAAGTATGTAGAACTACAGCCTTGCTTTCAGAGCACTGGTTCCAACAACTCGCTGATCCCAATTTACACCATCCCCGGCCGATTTTATGGCTTTGCTTCAGGTTCAGGGGGCTCTGTTGTTGATGACCAACACTGGAAAGCTTACTTGATGGGTGGAACATACGCCGAAGAAAGTTTCCCAGGGATCTACAGCGAAGCCGAACGAAGAACTTTAGGCTTTGACTACGTTACACCCTATACACAAGAAGAAAACATTTTGGTGGATAACACTTCCAACTTAGCCAAAGTAGGCTCTTCAAACGTTTACCATTTGGCAGAGATGAGTGATTATGAGGGAAGGCAGACCGAACTAATGTTACCGTCTGTTGAACTGTGTAAACTGGGGAGTAGCTCGCTAGACTCCGTGCCCGATGTTTATAACTTTGTGTCTCTAGACGGCGCCATAGAGAATTTAAACAATCTTGCAGATGAAACAAAGAGTATGGGAGCCCCATCAGGCTCTTCTGGCTATGGAGAATATCTTGTCACAGGCAGCAAAACTGAGTTCTCATCTTCGACCTCCGCCGCAGCCAGCCTGCAGAAAAACCTATGCTACACAGATCCACAAAACTGGCTCCAGACAAATGCCATAACAGAATGCCAAGCGCCCTATCACATTAAAATAGAATTCCCAGCAGCATTAACGGGATCAACCGCGGCCAATACAGAGCTAAGAGGCATATTTGGGGATTCGAGCTTTAAAGCCGATCTATTAAACATGTTGAGAATCGCATTTGTCGATTCCCCCACCGCCGGCTCAACAACCTTTTCAAAAAGAACTGAATACACAAGTGATATCGATGTTTTTCCAAACTCTAATGGCTCTGCGAATCTAAAAAGTTTAGACTTGATGGAAGCCCTAAGAAGCTACTATAATAATAGTCCATCCTCAACAAATCTTTATTTCGTCGATAGCGAGGATGGCTACACAAACGACAATAACAAGCTACAGATTTCACCATCCGACAGTATGCGCTTCATAAAAGCATCCCAAACAATGTCGGTGATCTCCAAATTATCAGGGTTTATCGACACCAACGAGCACACTCTTCCAATCGCAGATACGAGCGATGGAAAAGATGCTTTTTACTCATGGCTCATAAACCGAGGCGAGCCCAGTTACAGCGAAACAATGGCATTCAGAGTTGAGAAGAAGAAAGCTGGAGTTGTAATTCAGAACATCTGGATGTTTAACGATGTTAAGTCAGGCGCCCTCACCTACTACGATAGTCAGATAAAGTACGGAGATGAATACGAATATTCTATTTACGCATATACAGTTTCGGCTGGAATCAAATACCGAATGAAGGACTTAATAATTGGGAAGAACATCTCGGATTTAGGTGAGGATGGGCACTGCCTACAGTTCTATAATCCCTATTCTGGAGAAAACGCAGATCAACTGTTCTCCCGACTCGATACAACCTCCAGCGATCACGGCGCATTAAACACAATAGAATCAACGTTTGCAGACAATTCACAAGCGGTAATAGACCACCCATTCGTCGCTGATTTTAATTTAGAATATACACCAGAAGTTCAGGTTTACGAGGTACCTCTTTTTACCAACACAACGTCAGTAATCGACAATCCTGCCCCCGGATTAGATGTGATACCATTTCAAAAAGTCGACAACTCCCAGACAATCGGGTTCTTAACACGCGTTGAATCTTTCGAACCAAGCAGTGTTTTTCCATCTATTATAACAGAGTCCGATGCAAAATACCAAGAAAAGTATTTTACTAATCGCTCAATAGCCGCCACCACACCGCTGGAAGATGGTAGTGTTTCGCCGACAACAACTCTCGAGATCTACAAAACACTCAATAAACCCACAACACTCACTGATCTTTCTGAAAATTTATACAAAACGATAACGTTAGATAACACAACCCATGTGTTTTATGATCAGGTTAACACAAATAAGAAATACTATTATGTATTTAGATTACTTAATGAGAGAGGCTTTGCTGGTCCACCAAGCCCGGTCATCGAAGCTGAGATAGTCAGCGATGGTGGCTATAAGTTTGCAACGTTCGAAGACCTATCAGAGGAAGACATCGCAGAAAAGTCACCGCTAACACCATCCAAATCTTTTAAAAAGCTACTTCAAGTTGTGCCGGCACTGCAGCAACTCACAATGGACGCTCCAGATGTTGATTTCACTGCGCCCGCCAAAGAGGCACTAGACAAGATCACGGTTGGGAGCTTGGACGACTCAGTATTCGATAAGACATTTAAGCTACGCTTAACTTCAAAGAAGACCGGCAAGAAGATTGATGTTAACTTAACCTTCAAATTAGACAGAGGCGCCTAGACATGTCATTTTTAGATAATTGTGGAAGTATTGTTTTAGATGCTATCTTGACAGATGTTGGAAGAAAAAGGATGGCCCAAGGTACCTTTAAGGTTAGTAAATTTGCATTAGGTGATGACGAAGTAGATTACTCGCTTTATGATAAAGACGCCACCGATCCAGACGACCCCGGCAACTTAATTTTGTTACAATCGTGCTTTGAAGCCTTTTCTAATGATAGTGCAGTTATCAACTACGGATTAACCAACTTCGTGAGTAATCACGTGTTTTATATGCCAGAAATGAAGCTCAACTATTCAGGTTCTCAAACCACAGGGCAACCAGAAGAAAGGGAGGGTTTCGTAAAACCTTATGAGGGTGCGTTTTACTTGTCAGCTAATGATGAAACCTCCTTAAAACTTAAAGAAGATTTAAGCAGCGATAACTATTTTTTAAAGAACGGCAATTCGTTAAGCAACAAGATAGTAATAGAGTCAGGCATCAATAGTGATGAAGCAGAAGCTTCCGCAACCGAAAGTAATAGAAAAGATCTGATTTTAGATAATGGATTACTGGACTCTTATATGACTGTTTATGTAGACTCCAGACTATTTATTTCAGTTATGTCTCACCCGCGCGGCTCAAAATTTGAAACTAGAGCAAACGGCGCTTTTCTTTATAACCTTGGTCCACTACAGGGAAACACTCCTGTTACCCTTCCGCGTATAATTGATAGCCACGATTCGTATCTAATAAGCGCTGCTGATAATAAGGTTATGCACAACACTACTACTAATGATTTACATTTCTCGGCGATTAAGGGTACCCGCGGCACTGTCGCCGCTATCGGGCTAACAATGGAAAATCGTTTATGTGGGACCTCTACAACAAATAGTGATCCCAAATACGCAGAGTTTGGCAAAACAAGTGAAGTGCTATTTAGTGGTGCTAATAAATATGACTACATAGATACAACTGTGTATGCTATCGGAGCGTCCTCGAACGCTCAAATTTCAATCCCGGTTAGGATTGTCCGCTATGCCGGCACCTAACAATAAACTAAATTTATAAAGCGAACAAGTAAAATAACAACTATTTATGGAAGAGAGGAAAAATAAATGAGCTTTTTAGACAACTCCGGCGACATCATACTCGATGCTGTACTAACCGACATTGGAAGGCAACGCCTTTCTCAAGGCAATTTCAAGATCGGAAAGTTCGCAATTGGGGATGATGAGATTCAATACAATCTTTATGACAAAGATCATGTTTCTGGATCAGCATACTACGACCTGGAAATTCTACAAACACCGGTCCTAGGCGCCGCGACACGTGCAGGAGAGATCCAACACGGACTATTCTCGCTTACTGGGAAAGATATTCTATACATTCCAGATTTGGCTCTTAATGAGAAAACGGAAAGCTCAGTCCTGCGTTTAAATAAGATAGTTCACTTGGCAGTCAATGCAGAAACCCAGGATAAATTGATAAATCAATCCTCTGTTGATCCAAAATACGTATTATTGGCTAACGCCACAACCCCCGGCAGAACTATTATCGTAGAGTCCGGACTCAACACAACGGATCTCTTAGCAACAGCTACTAACCGAGCAACGTATTTGCAAGCAACTAACATGATGGACACCCAATACCTTGTCGCAACTGACTCAAGGTTTTTTAACGGAGTACTGGGAACCGGTGGTAATGCTAGATTTACAAATGATGCCTCTGGGCAGTTTATGATTAGCTTTGGTTCGCTAAATGCACCTAAGAAGACACAGCGCTCATCAGTTATGATGAACTACGTCGACACATCAGTCCGCGGAACCCCGAACACTGTTTATTATTACTCGGATTCAAGAACATCAGATACCGACAAGAGTGAGTTTACGGGTCCACGCGGCACAGCCATGGCAATGAACCTCTCAATAGCTAATACCATGGCATCCACATCTACTCAATCCCGCGCATCTGAGTGGTCCAAATTTGGGCAACTTGCACAAATTGCGATTGACGGAGAATCACAATTATACGACATAATTGATTCGATGGTTGTAGTTAGAGGAGCAACAACTGGTCGCTCCATCCAAATACCAGTAAGACTTCTTAGATACGTCAGCGGCTGATAACGGAGATTATAAATGCCTGTACAAAATTATGAACTATTAAATTCCAATGCGGATGTTACCACAACCAAGACACTTCTCCACGAAGCGATCCCGGTAACAGGAACAATCGTTAGCGGAACTTATGGGACTTGGCCAGATGGCGGTAACATTAAAAACTACACTCACGGAATGTTCCAGTCAGTATATGACTATCCATACCTGAGTTCTTCAGCTAACCACATCTTCGATCTTACCATGGGATACGATGAAGGCTCTGCGCTCTCGCAGTCTGCCGGCGGCGTTATGCAGAAGAAGAAGGTTAACCTATACAACCAGTTCGCACAGGTTTTATTGGGTTACACTGGTTCTGATAATCAAGTTGAGATTTTCGAGAGTGATCTAGACTATGGAGACAATGATCGCCAAATGAAGGAATGCTTCTTCGTAAGCTTCTCTAGACTTCTTAGTAAGGATCAGGTCAAACCCGGCACATTCTCCATGGAACTG
>TARA_R110000824_G_scaffold216966_2_pt1 | contig 10930 bp, 15 predicted proteins | sample TARA_R110000824 | Tara Oceans TARA_R110000824 (sample SAMEA4397747) | marine metagenome | biome: Polar Biome; feature: [MES] marine water layer (ENVO:01000295) within the mesopelagic zone...; material: water (ENVO:00002006), including particulate matter (ENVO:01000060) such... | reverse complement strand
TTTACTATGTGGAGTATTTTACATGATAGAAATTTTATTAAATCTTTTAAAACTTTTATTCTAATCAAAAATAGGAGAGCGACATGTATTTAGAACATGACGAGCTAGATGAAGTGGTAACTCAAGAGCGCACTTGGGCATTATTTGCACATGACATTTTTAAAATTCTAAGTGACGCAGTAGAAAGTAATGACAAAAACAAAATAATATTTTGTGAAGCTGAAATAATAAGAATGGGCCAACTTATAGATGGCTATCAAAAGAAGGAGAAAAAATATGCCTGAAGAATTTGAGCATGAGTTAATCGGTGTGTTGCAAGAACATTATGGTGAAAACTTTAATATTATTTGGGACATTGAAAATGAAGAGCTAAAAGATGGATTTTACATTAGACTGAGAGTATGGGCGCATAACGAAAAAGCAGAGGAGTATGAAGAATGAGATTTGTTTTAATATTATGTGTCCCAGCAGTTGCCCTGTGGGGTTACGGCTTAAACTATAGTTTGTTCAGTTATTTCAGCACACCTTTTTTTGCAGACTACCAACATGTCGTGGTTGGAATAATGATCTTTTTCACAGTTATAACTTTTATGATCTTGTCAATATTGGTTAACGTAATCGGGAGGTTAAAATGATGCATCCGAGATATTTTGAGTGGCACGATGAGATCCACCGCCAATATGATACGTTGCCGCAGTGGTGGTGGGACCCTGCCGCTAAACAAGATAACTTTGAAAACTGGCTACGGGCAGATATAGCGTCCGAAGATTTTGCTTTCAATATATTTTGTTGGAATTGCGGAGAGTCCCATTTTGTAGGTCATCAGTTCTGGTCTGCGATTACATGTACTGAGTGCGAGGTAACAATACCTAATCCATTCGAAGAAAATAAATTAGGAGAGAAAATATGACTATTAAAAAGATAAAAATTGAAAATCCAGAAGCCGAATATACTGAAGCTGAGTTGAGACAAATAATAGATGAAGATTTTATCGAACAAGTTTTTGAAATCGCCTTTGGGAATAATGCTATTAATCGTGATTTTACTTATGACGATGTGATTGAAAGGTTGGAGCAGTTTTCATATAACCAAACGAACAGCCGCTTGTCTGGATGCTACACCGTGACTACACACGATGGGTCATGGGCGATAAAAAAGTATTAATTTTAGAAGGAGAGCAAAGCTAATGTATTTTATGATCTTAATCGCATCGATATGCGCTGTGCTTGTGTATACGATAACAGAGTTTTCGTTATGAGTGATTTTTATGACGAAGCAACAGATAAAGTATTGATTAAAAATCAATGGCGATACCTTCAAGTGCTGTATGGTTTTTCAAATTTTATTGATCCCTCTAAGTCGCTTTCATATGAAACAGCCGTTCCCCTAAAAGTTAAGAGGGGTAAACGTCTTAACTTACGAACATAGCTTAACCAATATTTAAACTCTCGTGAAAGGAGAGCCTAATGAAAACTGAAATTAAACGTGGCCCAAAAGCCAAGAGCGGTAAACGTGTGACTATGGTCATACCGGATAACGTATATCAAAAGCTAGAAACTGAAGCATTCGACGCATACAGGACGATTGCTTCTCAAGCTGTTTTTCAAATATGCAAATCTTTTGACTATGAGGATCAAAATCATGGTAAATAGTAAACCTATGATCGATGAACCATCATGCGATATAGAGTATCTGAGAGATGATATTGAGAAGGGCCTTGGACGTACCAAGGGTCTAAAAGATGTGGCGTTTCAGATAATGACTAATCAAGTAGTCTATAAGTTTGGTCTAGATGTAACGAAGTGGCCAAGCAGTGAGATTATTGTTGACTTCATAGTTAAACACTACAAAGGGAGATTTGGATGAAGCTCCCCCATAAGTCAAAGCATTGGCAGTTAGACTTTAAACTTCCAAGCTGTCCCGTTTGTTTAAAACGCGAGTTGCTTTTAGATGTTATAAAAGTAACGCCATTCTTTAAATGGAAATGTAGATCTTGCGATCACGAAGTAGAATATGGATAATAAAATGGGGGGACCAGCAATGGTTCCCCCTTTTTTTATTGCCCTATCATGCCCTATTAACTTTTTCTAATAGGGCAACCCGTATCCGAAGGTGACTAAGGGCTAGCCCTATTTACCCTATTTACCTTATTTAATTTAAAGTTAGTATATAATAGACCCCTATAACATATGGTATGTATAAAAATATAGTAACTCAGATTTTCAATAGGGCAATAGGGTAATAGGGCAAATCATTTAAAATCAGACACTTATGGACAGGCCATTGCCCCATTTGCCCTATTACATTTCCCAATCTATGTCGTGACCGAACCATTCGACGTATTTTTCACGACAATCATCCAAATCTGAGAACTTATAAACAGGCAATCTTGAACCATTACTCATCTCCCTCTCCCTCAAAACACAATCACCTAGCATCTTTTTTAGTTGCCTTCCAAACGATCTCTGCGTTCGCGGATAGTGAAAACCCCTCCCCTTAGAATACAAAACATAGGCGTCGTAAACCTCAGATGTTGCAATTTTATCGAGCCATTCAGCTTCATCCTCAAACCCTGTTCCAGCAGTCTTTAAATCTCCCTCACGTAAACAGTCATGCAACCACGCAGATATGTCATCTAAAGTTTCCATTTTTTGATCGGCTAAAGCTTCTGTTTTGGGGGGCGTGTGTACCAACGTCTGGTCCACATCCATATGAGCCAGCAGTGTCATCAAACATTTATACCCGTGGCCGTTGTTATCTGTTAACTGATCAAATATATCTTTAAAGTATTTCTTGTTACCCGACATAGCGTTGAGACAAGCGAACACCGCCCAACGTCTCTCATCGACAGATGCTGGCACCGCCCATGCGTTGTTAGACGTGATGTATATACGCGCAAAGTTTCCAACCATATAAGGCTCATAACCTTTACGCTCAATCATATGGTACTTACCCGTGACAATGAGCTTTAGCTTTCCCTCCGCTGTTTTATCCCCAGCCCAGAATGCTTCTTCGAACTGAAACACAAGCGCTGTTTCCATATGCGAGTTGAAGTTACCCAGCAACATTCTTTTCTCTGCCGTCACTATGTAGTTATCTCGTACCAATCCACCAATCACATCAAACACAAGGGACTTACCTGTTCCCTTATCCCCAACAATAACGATTGAAGTCTCTGGCTTTTTCCAAGGGTATTGTATCAAATGCGCGAAGTGATTAATCATCCATTTGTATTGTGTTTTATCTCCCCCACAAACAATGTCTCTCACATGTTTTAAAAATAAATTACAACCTTTTTTAGTTTCATCTACACTCAACCCGACCAAAGGATCAAGTGTAAAACCATTCCACTGATTAAACTTACCATCAACAGGTCCTATCACTCTTGGATCAAAAGTAAATCCGCGATAAGTTCTGCGGTGCGGTGACATCAACCATTCTTTTGAAAAGTATATTCTACGGCCCTCAAGGTTTATGTAGCTGTCCGCGACCTTCATTAGATGGAACGCTTCTTTACCATGAAGTGATACACGTTGTCTGCCTTTGTCGTCTAGGTACTCATCAGTTATGACGAAGCCTGTCCCAATGGTCACGAGCGCGTGATCCCTGTTGTATCTCTCAAGTGTAGTAAGTTCTCTCTTAATCACCGGACCACTATCTGGCTCGTCTGCGAACTGTACTTCGGGTGTGTCACTCCCTATCTTGCTCGACGCATATTTGTATGCGTTGCTAACCTTGACGGTTAATTCCTCTCCCGACCACGGTGGAATACATTTTGAGTTCCACTCCGCCATCATCAGATCCAAGCATTCGTCTTCGGATATCCCCATCTCTCTTACTTTAGCCGCTACACCAAACGCAGTCGCGTCTCCGCCAGCACCTTCGATGCTAACTTGCGCTCTTGATAAAAATATTTTAGCCGACTCAAGGTTTTCTTTTGTATCTAAATCTCCTGCGGGGATATTAAAATCATCAACGCGGGCTTTTGTCTTTTTGCATAATTTTATTAGACTCGTAGGCGCTTCCATCATAGTTGCACCAATATTGATTGGCGTATATTTAGAACCATCTATTTCCGAGCCAGCGCCTACCACGTAACCGCCCACTGCTCTGATGTCTACGCCGTCCGCGATCTTGCTGGCTGAGTTGCTGACTGATACACCTTTTGGCACTAAGTAATAAATATGTCGGCCACCTGACGTGGTCCTGATCTGAAACATACTTTCTTTTATACCTAACAGCTTCCACGCCTTCTCACCGTCGATACCATTTTTAATATCTATATCAACAATGATTAACTTGTCGCCGCAGTAAACGCCGATGTTAAAATCACTACCGTTAGACCACGGCGTAGCGTCTGCCTTGGCTTCTTTTTGCCATCCCGTGCTAAACGGAACTTTATCGTTTGATTTAACTCTGAATATATCGAAGCCTTGCTTGGCTAGTGCTTTTGCATACTTATGTTTTTTGTTCATTATCATTACCCTTTTACCCCATGTTCGAATTGTGCTTTTCTTGCTTTATCTAACGCATCATCAATCCCGTCATATCTAAAAACGTGACTAACCAATACATCGTGATACGCCATGTCTACTTCTAAAAAATTATCGTAGCGTTTATCTATGTTTGGAATGTTTCCAAAAACATAAACTCGTTTACCAGCATCTTTACTTAGACCCAATACTTTCATTGTGTCTATTTCATTAATCAAAGGACCCTTTACTTCTATAAAAGCATTGATCTCTTCCACATAAAAATCAGGTAAATAGCTAAGTATCTCACCTTTATACTCAAACCTATACCCCTCTAACTCATAACTATAATCCCAATCCATTTCTTTAAAGAATACCGCCCACCTCGCTTCGAGCCGTGATCTAAAACGATGGCCGTCGAACTCAGTTTCTATTGGTTTAATCATTTTCTGTACCTCCGGCCCACCCAACCTTCAGCGCCAAGGGGTAGACCCTTTGCCCAGTCGGGATTGGTAGCCATTAATATTTCAAACTCCTTTAGCGATCCACCTTCTGGCATTATCGCCACGATCTCGTCATGTATGTGACCACATATTTCATAGCCAGCGGCCTCAATTCTGAGCATCGCTTCAGCTAATAGATCACGCGCTATTGCTTGCACAATATTCTCCGCAAGCTTTCCCCCGTAAGTGTTTAACTTTTCTAGTTTTCTGGTGTAGGAGTTCTCACCTACATAAGTGATACCTTCGCTGGCCCCCCACGGTTTATTGATGCTTTCTATACGCGATCTTGGAAAGCACATTAGTCTGCTGGATGGTAGCTTCAGCCACAGGTGGCCCCGACTATGCCTAAACATTGTTTGGCCCACACTGATCTTTTTACCTTGATGCTTTATCGCTTTAGTCGCACCTCGCTCTAGGTCAAACCACCACTGAACTATTTTATTGTTGGCGTCTCTGTAGTTCTTAACAATACCTTCAACTTGTTTGGCGCTCATCTCGACGCCGTAGCCTTTTGCCATAGAAGTAAATGCACCTTTTGCCCCACCATAGCCTAACGCCAACACCGCAACCTTACCTATCTGACGTTGATCTTTTGTTACTTTATCATAATCAACATTATATATTCCGGTTGCGGCGTGTTTATACATATCGCCGCCGCTCTTGAATACTTCCAGTACATCTTGCTGGTTAGCCATCCAAGCTAATACTCTGGCTTCAATAGAAGCAAAGTCAGCGCACACGAGTTCTTTACCTTCTGGTGCCGCGATCATACCGCGCAGACAATCAGACACACCTTGTAAACTACCCATATCTTTTTCATCGATGCGGCGTTCTATCTCTTCTTGACTACATGTTGGACGGGGAAAGTTCTGTGGTTGTACTCGACGGCCAGCCCATCTACCTGTAGACGGAGCGCCGTAAAATTGAAATATTCCACGCATTCTACCGTCGGGCATTGTGCCACGCTTGAATGCTTCAAGTTTTTTTGTAGAAGTTTTTGCAAAGTCGCGTCTTAGTTTTAATGCTTCTAACACACTACCTTTCGCGGTATCTATATGTTTATCTAACTCACTTTTAGCCACTGATGTAACGTCTGCAAAAATTTGTAGCCCAGCTACATCAGAGCAATCTCTAACACGATGCTTGGTAACGGAACCCATTTTTTTATTGAGCCTGTCTCGCTCGTTGTCGCACCACTCGATAGTTTCTGTAACGCTATTAATGTCAACAGGTACTCCCCGATTGTTTATATATTGATCTAGCTCCCAGAGTTTTTGTTCGCTGTCTATAAGCGCTCTAGTTTTCTTATCAATGTTTCTCTCAACTTCAACGTCTTGTTTGCAGTAGTTATATAATTTTTTTAATCTCGCGGGTTCACTCCACCAGACATATTCACCAATATCATTTATCCTTCTGGGCTTAGACATTCTGAGCATAAGTCTGTAGCCCTCAGCATCTTTTTCAATGTCAAGGCTCAGAGCTTTAGCGGCCTTATCTAAACTCAATGGTAAACTCATCGCACCTGCCGCCGCCATAGAGCATCTGCATTGATCTATCCTCAATACTGGCCAACCATATCTTGGAACCATGATACTATTCCAGATAGCTAGCTCGAAGCTAGCATTCCAAGCTTTAAACAAACCTCCCTGCTCGATATGATTTTTTAAATCAGCAGGTAACGAATCTCCTTGAGTCCATATTTTTATGGGATCATCGTCGAACGCATATGCAAAGCACCATACATCTGTGCTAGCGTCGTTTGCGTATATGTGAACGCCACGCTTTGGTAGATCAACTGCGCTTCTTGTTTCGAAGTCACCTCTAAGTACTCTAGTCATTACGTAAATTCCGATACAAATACCTGTCTAAGAAATCAACTATTAAAATCCCATTATCATTCAACTCCCAATCCGCTGGTGGGTTTTGATTGGCTTTGCTTTTATCAAGCACTCTGATATTTGTTGCTATTTTTGAGCAAGCATTTTTTAATTGTGCGGCGCTCGATTTGAATTGGATGTAACCCTTTCGAGTATGAAATCCAATGTAAATTTCTTTTGATTTTTTAATCGCGTCTGATATTTTTAATCTATTTTTATAATGTGGTGCCATTATATTATCCTCCAAAAAGAGGGAGCTTTCGCCCCCTCTAATTTATTACAACTATAAGATGTCGTCGTCGTCATCTTCAGTGCTAGACATATCTTCTGCTTCACTATCGTCTTCTTCATCGAAGTCGTTGTTTGGATCGGTTCCTCCACCGCCCAACGCTTCTCCGGTTTTGACGAACAGTACGTTGCCCAGATAAAAAGTGACGCCAGAATTACCGTCAACCTTAAATCCTTTTGGAGTTAACATGGCTTTTACGTAGTCACCAGACTTAATCTCGTCTTCTTCAACCTTAACCATAATGCCGTTTTCTTTTCTAACGACTTTAGGTGCTGACCCGTAGGTTGATACATTGATATAGAGACCGCCCTCTTGGTGACCATCTTTACCATCTTGGTCCTCGCCGTCTCGAAATGGCCATCCACTTCCTTTGGCAAGACTTTTCTTTTTAACCCCATTAGGTAGTTTTTCTTTAGAACCGTACAGATCAATAGCCGCTTCCATAGCACCATTCTCTAATTCAGAGAGGTCAGTTCCGGGTTCAAATATCAGCATAGCTGAGTATTTATCTTTACCATTAGCGTTCTGCTCTGGCGTGTGTAGTTTAGCGTAGCTCAAACGAGCGAGTGGTGTTTTGATGGGCATCTTGCCCTCCTATCTTGACTTGGTTAAAATTAGTCGTCAGCGAAATCGCTTTCAACTCCAGCGCTAACTTCGGGCGCTGGGTCCGATTCTGGCACCATCTTGATGCCGGAACTTTTCTTAACTACAAGATTAGCGTTTAAATCTTCTCGCTGATCTTTGGTTAATAATTTATCAATTTGGGCTGGCGACAATAAATCTGGTTCGCTAAATATTTCATCAGTTTCTAACCCCATATTTTTTAGACTACTTTCAATATCAACTTCTTTATTCCAATGACGAGTAGCTCTCTTTTCTACAAGCTTAAACCCTTCTACTTTCTCTCCTCTTTGGAGCATACGTAAAGCATTACTTTCTACTGCCTTTAAATAATTCTGAATAAATTTTGACCAACGAAGTATTTCATTTGTTTGGCTTTTTGTAAGTTCGTCTGTTTCTGTAAAATTAATTTGGCCATCATCATCAAAATCAACCATTGCTTTTTCCATTGCAAACTTTTCTAACTCCGGACATTCAGGTTTGTATTCACAAAATTGACATTGTTTTTCTCCCGGAATCCGTGGAGCGTTCTCGTCAAGTGTGGCTTGTGCGGCATTACGTAAAGTTATGATCCAGTCTTTTAGATACTGCCTTGTAACTGTCCAGCGTTTAATTGGATCACTAACCCGTGGCTGAACTATTACCATCTCAATCTCTTTAACTTCTTTTTTCTTATCCATAAGTAACAGCGCACCTACTGCGTAGAACAATGCCTGTGTATTCTCTCGAACATCTACAACATTTCTTCCATACTTAAAGTCATATACTTTTAAATAATCACCATTAATTAGAATAGCATCACTGGTGCCAAACATTCCTTTGTGAACTTTACTGAGGTCTACACGCTGTTCAGCATATATTTGTTTCGCGCTCATATTTCTCATGTCTTCGCGCACAACATCTAAATACATTTGCACTCCAGATATCATTTCACGATCTACAATAAACTCCCATTCATCTACGGCGATAGATCGTCCTATATGTATTTCAGCATTATCGTGAGACTTTAAACACGCATCTCCAATACTGTGCGCGGCGGTTCCTTCTGCGGCATATATATTATTTGTGTTGGGATAATCTTTTGTTGCGTCAACACTTCCCGGACAATTCATCCAACGAGCGGTGTTTGATGCGCCTAACTTACTATGTGCTATTTTTGTGTTCATGTTTTATAATCCCTTTTTTTTACAACCGTTTCTATTTCACCCCAATTTATTTTCGGATCGTCGTAGGGGCATCCTTCTATGTTACAGGGCATCGTGTGTGCTTCTGGGGTGCTATATTTTTGCACCAATTTAATCGTGCATACTGAGCATGTAGTTCTTCGGGGCATTACTTTGCCCCCAAGTGTTTTTTAAATATTCTCATCCACTGGCCACGGTCTTCAACGCGATCTACGACGAGGTCATCTAAAGTATTGTTGCATACGAGCGTGTATATATTAACTGGCTTAGTCGCGCCCGTTCTCCAGAGCCTACCTTCGGCTTGCTCCATCGCATCTCGTGACCACATTGGATGATAGAATAAAGCATCGTGCGCTACATTTTGTAGGCCATCGACGCCGTGTGATAGAGAATTAATCTGAGCGATTAATATTGTCCCTTTGCCTTTCTTAAAGGCTTCAATATTGGCTGACAAATATTTATGAAATACTCTATTCAGCTTTTCACCTTGGGCGACAAATTCATAAAAGATAACACACGGACGTTTATCAACAACATCATACCACCAATCCAACGTAGCATCTATTCGCGCATCGTCGAAGTAGTTGGCTTTCTTTTCTTTGATCTCGTCTGTATATAAAAAACCACTAGCGATCTGCCTAAGCTTTCCAGACTTCACCGCTTCGTTCGCGGCGTCGGCATCGTACTCTTCTGAGATCATATCTTTTTTCATTTGATTGTAGATAGCGCGGCAATCGTCTGACATGTCGAAACGTATCTCTTCTCGCTTGATTGGCGGCAGACTTTGTTTTTTAGTGTCGTCTATTATATGCACGAGCGTGGATATCTTTGACATTATTTTCTTGTCAGCGTTTTCTTTTAATGTCCAGTTCCAACCCATGTAATCAGAATAAAAATATTTATTTAAATAGTTATGCTTGCTGGTGCCTAATCTTTTACCCTTATCTATTATTCGGCACATATCAAAAATCTTTTCGAAGTCTTGGCTAACAGGTGTAGCCGTCATGCCGACGCGCCATTTAAAACAATCACCTCTAACCTTAGTCTTTAAACCCTTGGTTTGTTTACCAGCCGCTTTAGACAGTTCATCTACTATTATTCCATCGCAACCATGATCTTGATTAAGCAACCATTCTAAATTGTTTAGACTGACCACCAGTACGTCCGATGGGATAGCTATTTTCATGTTGCGTGTTTGTGCGTCGCCTAGCAAGGTACTAACTTTAATACCCTTTAGATGACCCCACTTTTCTACTTCGCTGGGCCATACGCTAATTACTTTGGGAGGGCAAGCTACGATAACTCTATTTATCTTGCGGTTCTGTATCACCTGTTTGATTGCGGTCAAGCATGTGACTGTCTTACCAGCACCTGTAGGCGCAATTAATATAGTTGCTATCTTTGAACTGACACGATCTATCGCCGTGAGTTGCTCATTCTTTAGGGAAGTTTTTAATAATGTCATCTATATCTTTCTGCGTATCTATGACGTGGGCCTCAATTCCCGCATCAGTTAACTTCTTAATCTGTCTCTTTTGTATCTCAGAAAGTTTGCCCTTACCGTTGGGGTTCTTTAGTTCGACTAGAACTACTTTTCCCCCCTTGGCTATAAGTACGTCGGGGCATCCTCTTTGGCCTTCAAACTTAATCTTACGCCACAATATTCCAGCTAACTTAGCTTGACGTTTAAAGTATCTTTGTAGCGTACCTTCAGTCATCAAACTTAAAAGCCATTTGACCTCTTAACTCTAATACATACCTCATCGCCTTGTCAACGGTTTTAGTAGTGATGGACTTCGTATCATCGTCCATTAAATCCATGAAAGACTTACTGCCAGATATGGCTAACCCAACCTCAGTACGGGATAGGTTAAATTCTTTTATTACAGAATAAAGCTCATCTCTTATTTGTTCCTTGCTATTCATATCAACCTCGTTACAATGTTGTTGACTTTTAATAGTCCTAAGTTTAATACAAGTCAAC
>TARA_R110000824_G_scaffold12043_3_pt1 | contig 10939 bp, 9 predicted proteins | sample TARA_R110000824 | Tara Oceans TARA_R110000824 (sample SAMEA4397747) | marine metagenome | biome: Polar Biome; feature: [MES] marine water layer (ENVO:01000295) within the mesopelagic zone...; material: water (ENVO:00002006), including particulate matter (ENVO:01000060) such as...... | reverse complement strand
AACCCGAAGATGAAACCGTACATCTTTGGCGCCCGCAACAGTGTCCACATCCTTGACCTTTCGCAGAGCGTACCCTTGTTCGCACGGGCGCTTGATTTTATCGCCAACGCCGTTTCGGCTGGCGGCAAGGTCCTGTTCGTTGGTACCAAGCGTCAGGCGCAAGAGCCTATCGCTGAAGCAGCCCGCGCAAGCGGCCAGCATTTCGTAAACCATCGCTGGCTCGGCGGCATGCTGACCAACTGGAAAACGATTTCCAACTCGATTCGCCGGATGAAGACCCTGGAAGAGCAGCTCGGTGGTGACACCGCCGGCTTTACCAAGAAAGAAGTCCTGCAGATGACGCGCGAGCACATCAAGCTGGAACTGTCCCTCGGCGGTATTCGCGACATGGGCGGCATTCCTGATGTCATGTTCGTGATCGATGCCAACAAGGAAGAACTGGCCATCAAGGAAGCCAATGTTCTGGGTATTCCGGTTGTTGCGATTCTCGATTCCAACGTTGATCCAAGCAACATCGCTTTCCCGGTTCCCGGCAATGACGATGCAGCACGGGCAATTCGCCTCTATTGTGAATCCGTTGCTGCGGCAGCGACCAAAGGCGGCCAGGACGCTTCGGTTGCAGCAGGCGTGGATCTTGGAGCAGCAGTTGCTCCTCCGGTTGAGCAGATTGTATCAAGCGAAGCCAATGCCAGCGCGATGACTTCCGGAGAAGAAGCAGCGGTTGCCGATATTGCCGAAATAGCGGCAGAAATGGCGCCGGCTGAAAAGGCACCTGCGGAAGCTCCTGCAGCAGAAGCGAAAGCGGCTCCGGAAAAGGCTGACGAAAAAGCCTGAACTTGAAGCATCTTTTTACGGTCATATATTGGCTGTAATGAAAAACATCGGGGCGACATTTTTGTCGCCCCAATTTCACATTTCCCGGTCAAGAAATTGAGGAACGAATAATGGCTATTACAGCAGCAGCAGTGAAAGAACTGCGCGAGCGCACCGGTGCAGGCATGATGGATTGCAAAAAGGCACTGAACGAAACCAATGGTGACGTCGAAGCAGCAGTCGACCTGTTGCGGACCAAAGGTCTTGCTGCAGCGCAGAAAAAATCTAGCCGTACGGCGGCAGAAGGCCTTGTTGGTGTTTCTGTGGCCGGAACCAAGGGTGTCGCTGTTGAAGTGAACAGCGAAACCGATTTCGTCGCGAAAAATGAACAGTTCCAGGACTTTGTTGCCAAGGTAACAGCCGTTGCACTCGGTCTGAACGAAGATGATGTCGAAGCGCTGGCCGCTGCAGATTATCCTTCCGGCGGCACAGTAAAAGACGTGCTGACCAACAATATTGCGACAATTGGTGAAAATCAGGCGATCCGCAGGATGAAAACGGTTGCGGTCTCAAAGGGTCTCGTGGTCCCTTATATTCACAATGCGGTCACTCCGACCATGGGCAAGATCGGCGTACTGGTTGCGCTGGAAAGCACGGCTGGCGCGGATGTGCTGGAACCACTCGGCAAGCAGATCGCGATGCATATCGCCGCTGCCTTCCCGCTGGCACTGAACGCAGACGGCCTTGATCCGGAATTGCTTGCTCGTGAACGCGCAATCGCTACTGAAAAGGCAGCCGAGTCCGGTAAGCCAGACAATATTGTCGAAAAAATGGTCGATGGCGCGATGGCAAAATTTGCCAAGGAAAACGCACTGCTCAGCCAGACTTTCGTGATGGATAACAAGACTCCTGTCGCGCAAGTTGTCGAGCAAGCCGGAAAAGAAGCCGGCGTAGATATTAAGCTGACAGAATATGTCCGCTTCCAGCTTGGTGAAGGCATTGAGAAAAAAGAAGAAGATTTCGCAGCCGAAGTTGCTGCTGCGGTTGCTGGTTAATCGAGCATCTGATTGAATATTTCAGGCGGTAACGCTTGGCAGCATGGCGCGGACTATCTATGGTCTGCGCCATTGTTGTTTTTGGCGCCGGGCATTGATTCCGGCGGGATAGGATTTGCATGAAACGACCGGCATTCAAGCGTATTTTGCTGAAGCTTTCTGGTGAAGTCCTGATGGGGTCGAGCGAATTCGGGATCGACCCGGAAACGGTTAATCGTATCGCGACTGAAGTGAAGTCAGCCAAAGAGGCCGGGTTCGAGCTGTGTCTGGTCGTCGGCGGTGGCAATATATTTCGCGGACTCGCTGCGGCAGCAAAAGGGTTTGAACGGACCAGCGCCGATTATATGGGCATGCTGGCGACGGTTATGAATGCGCTGGCCGTACAAAATGCACTCGAACAGATGGGTTGTGATACGCGGGTATTGTCAGCAATCCCGATGGCGAGCGTCTGCGAGCCATATATCCGGCGCAAGGCCGTGCGGCATCTGGAAAAAGGGCGCATCGTTATTTTTGCAGCCGGAACCGGCAACCCCTATTTTACAACCGATACGGCTGCGGCGCTGCGTGCTGCGGAAATGGGTTGCGAGGCGCTGTTCAAGGGCACGAGTGTCGACGGGGTCTATAATGCCGATCCGAAGCTTGATCCTGATGCGACTCGCTATGAGCAATTGAGTTTCGATCAGGTATTGAGTGACAATCTGAAGGTGATGGACGCCAGTGCGGTTGCGCTCTGCCGCGAAAACAAGATACCGATCGTTGTTTTCTCGATCCGGGAGCAAGGCAATCTCGCGACCGTATTGGGTGGCGGTGGAACCGCGACTATGGTCGGAACAACCGAATAATATTTAGGGGAACCAGCAATGGCAAGATATGACAAAGCCGATCTGCAAACGAGGATGAAGAGTACGCTGGAGGCGCTCAAGCATGATTTGAGCGGACTGCGTACCGGCCGGGCCAACATAGCCCTTCTGGACACGATCACGGTCGAGGTTTACGGCTCGAAAATGCCGCTCAATCAGGTCGCCACCGTTTCGGTGCCAGAGCCTCGCATGCTGTCGGTGCAGGTATGGGACAAAGCCAATATCCAACCCGTGGAAAAGGCAATCCGCTCCGCTGGTCTCGGCCTCAATCCGATGACTGACGGGCCCAATGTTAGGCTCCCGATTCCGGATTTGACCGAAGAGCGCCGCAAGGATCTTGCCAAGCTGACCGGACAATTTGCCGAAAAAGCCCGCATCGCCATTCGCAATGTCCGGCGGGACGGTATGGATGATCTGAAGGCTGATGAGAACAAGAAGGAAATCAGCGAGGATGACCGGAAGCGGCTCGAGACCGAAGTTCAAAAGCTGACCGACGATATCATTGCCGAGGCCGATAAGCTGGCGGAGGCGAAAGAGCAGGAAATCCTGACCCAGTGAAGCTCGCGCGTTCCAAAAACGATTCTGCAGATCCGGGGCAGGGCATGGCCGGGATATCAGACCCGACCTATGGTGTCCGCCATATCGCAATCATCATGGATGGTAACGGGCGGTGGGCAAAGCGCAAGCATCTGCCCCGTGCACTTGGTCACAAGAAAGGCGTCGAGGCTGTCCGTAATATTGTTCGGGCAGCTGGGAAAATGGGCCTTGAGGTGATGACCTTATACGCATTTTCTTCTGAAAACTGGAATCGACCGGAAGATGAAATCAGCGATCTTATGGGTTTGCTGCGCCAATATATTCAGTCGGATATCAATGAATTCGTCGAAAATGGCGTGCGGTTGAAAGTCATTGGCAATTACAAGGCGCTTGATGCCGATATTGTGTCGATGATTGAAGATGCGATCGAAAAGACGTCCCGAAACAGCAAGATGACGCTGGCTGTCGCACTCAATTACGGCGCGCAGGACGAAATGCTCCGGGCTGTCCAACATATTGCCACCGCTGTAAAACAGAACGATCTAGAGCCGGAGGCAATCACTATTGGCGATATTTCGGGTGCTCTGGATACAGCCGATCTGCCGCCGCTGGATTTGCTGGTCAGAACGTCCGGGGAACAGCGCCTGTCCAATTTTCTCCTGTGGCAGGCAGCCTATTCAGAACTGTATTTTACCGATACGCTGTGGCCGGATTTCGACAATATTGAGCTAGAAAAAGCTTTAAAATCGTTCGGAGACCGTGAACGCCGGTTCGGTGGTCGCTGAATATGGTTGACCCCGCTGCTCCGGCACCCGGCAAGGCCAACGAACTGCAAACCCGCATCATCGTTGGCTTTCTCCTGATAGCTGCCGCTTTGCTAGCAGGCTATTTCGGCGACATGTTTCTCTGGTTGCTTGCGGTGCTCATGGCGCTTGGAATCATGAGTGAGTGGGCAGGGCTGACGGGTCGGCGGGAGAATCGGCTGCTCGCGATGTATGCGCTTTCGGTGCCCTTGGCGATTATGTCTCCCTGGGCTGCGGGGCCATCATTTCTGGCACTCGGCCTGATCCTGGGCGCTGCGATGTTTGTCGCGGTATTCGACCGCTCGACCAAGCTTGCTGCAGGCGTCGTCTATGCTGGTCTTCCGGCTCTTGCGATCCTTTATCTGCGCGAAATTGATAATGGGATTCTTATCATGCTTTGGACGCTTGCTCTGGTCTGGGCCACCGATATTGGTGCCTATTTTTCCGGTCGAGCGATCGGAGGACCCAAATTGGCACCGCAATATAGTCCCAACAAAACCTGGGCAGGTTTGATCGGCGGCGTGGCCCTGACAGCAGTGTTGAGCTTTGTGCTGCACTTCTATTGGGGGCTTCCCTTCTATCTGGTGTTGCTCAGCATCCCTCTGGCTGTTCTGGCGCAAATGGGCGACCTGTTCGAAAGCCAGCTCAAGCGGAAGGCTGGCGCCAAGGATAGCGGTACAATCTTTCCTGGCCATGGTGGCGTGATGGATCGTCTCGACGGATTGATCCCGGTCGCACCGGTTGTGGCCTTGATCATGCTTGCCGAAAACCTGCCCGCCTTATCATGACGAAATCGGTTTCCATTTTTGGCGCGACGGGATCAGTAGGTCAGTCGACTCTGGATCTAATCCGCCAGAATCCGGGGCAATATAATGTGATTGCGCTGACCGCCAACAGCAATGCTTCCCAGCTCGCCGCTCTGGCCAAGGAATTTTCCGCACAGATTGCGGTCGTTGCAGATGATGCTTCCTATGCAGAACTCAAGCTGCAACTGGCGGGGACATTGATCGAGGCAGCAAGCGGGCCGGACGCACTGGTGGCCGCGGCTGCTCTCGGCGCCGACTGGACAATGGCTGCAATTGTCGGTTGTGCTGGGCTGCCGCCCACGCTGGCAGCTTTGCGCTGCGGCAAGACGGTTGCCTTGGCCAACAAGGAAGCGCTGGTGTCCGCCGGCGCGTTGATGATTACCGAGGCCCGGAAAGCCGGTGCGACACTGCTGCCCGTAGATTCCGAGCATAATGCGATATTTCAGGCACTGCAGGGCGGGCGGATTGATCAGGTTCGCAAGATCACCCTGACCGCCAGCGGCGGTCCGTTTCGGACATGGACGCGCGAGCAGATGGCCAATGTGACGCCGGAGCAGGCGGTTGCGCATCCCAATTGGGACATGGGCGCCAAAATTTCGGTCGACAGCGCCACCATGATGAACAAGGGCCTGGAACTGATCGAGGCCCATCATCTGTTCCCGGTCGGTCTGGAAAATATCGAGATACTGGTTCATCCGCAGTCGGTGATTCATTCGATGGTAGAATATCGGGACTGCTCTACCCTGGCGCAGCTGGGATCTCCGGATATGCGGATACCGATTGCCAACGCTCTGGCCTGGCCGGAAAGGATGACCACCAATTGCGAGCCTCTTGATCTGGCGGCGATCAGTCGGCTTGATTTCGAACTGCCGGACGAAGCGCGCTTCCCGGCGACCAGTATCGCCAGAGCCGCGATCATGGCCGGCGGCGCAAAGCCGGCGATGCTGAATGCTGCCAATGAAGTGGCAGTCGCTGCATTTCTCAATCGCGCGGTTCAGTTTCTGGACATCACAGAGATTGTAACGCGGCTGTTAGAGAGTTATAGCCCGCCGGAGCCGAGCGAGTTGGCGGATATTTTTGCGATAGACAAAGAATCGTGCGTTCGGACCGAGCAACTGGTCGAGGAATTGAAGGTTTGACGGATAATCCCGGTATTTTGCTGACGCTTTTGGCGTTTTTTATTGTCATTGGCGTGCTCGTATTTGTCCACGAGATGGGCCATTATCTTGTCGGTCGCTGGTGCGGCGTGAAGGCGGAAACCTTCTCGATCGGCTTTGGTAAGGAAATCGCCGGATGGACTGACAAGCGCGGTACGCGCTGGAAAATAGGTATTTTGCCGCTGGGTGGCTATGTCCAATTCGCCGGTGATATGGATCCTTCGGGCACGAAGAGCAAAGAATGGCTCAACCTGCCTTCAGCAGAACGCAACCAGACCTTCCAGTCGAAACCCTTGTGGCGGCGGGCCGCGATCGTAATCGCAGGCCCGGCGATCAATTTCATCTTTGCCATTCTGATCATCATGGGTTTTGTTATCGCTTACGGCACCAGCGCGACCCTGCCGGTTGCGCACGAAATTTCGGAAAATTCCACCGCTGCAGCTATTGGCATGCAATCCGGCGACCGCGTGGTCTCCGTAGACGGAGAAAGCATCGAACTATTTCAGGATTTGCAACAGAAAATAGTCATGATTCCCGACCAAAATGTGGAGATCGTTTACGAGCGCGACGGCCAGCTTATTGCAAAGCAAGGAAAAATCGGCGTCAACGTCATGAAGGATAGGTTCGGCAACGAATATCGATTGGGGTTGTTGGGAATGTCCTCCAGCAAAGTGGAGTGGCGAGAAGTTAGCCCGATTGAGGCGCCGGTAGTCGCGGTTGAGAAAACTATCGGTATCGTTAATCAAATCACGACAACCCTGGGGCAGGTCATAACCGGCAAACGTTCGATCAAGGAACTTGGCGGACCGTTGAAAATTGCTCAGGTTTCCGGTGAACAGTTCAAACTGGGGCTTGAAAGCTTCATTCTTTTTGTAGCGCTGATCTCAATTAACTTGGGGTTCATCAACCTGCTGCCAATCCCCATGCTCGATGGAGGGCATTTGATGTTTTATGCGATTGAAGCGGTTCGAAGAAAGCCGGCCAGTCCAAAAATACAGGAATGGGCTTTCCGGTCAGGGTTTGCTTTGGTTGTGATGTTCATGCTGGTGGTGACCTTCAACGATTTGTCGTCATTTGGCCTGTTCGGAGCTATCTCCGGTTGATTGGCCATTGATTGACACGCCGCATTGGGGCAGGGGGTTCGCAAAGTTGGTGCGACAGTATCAATTTAAATTTATTTACTGGTTTATGGTGTGAAAGCGAGTTGGTCTGTGAATCATAAAAAGCGGCTTCTGCCCTTATTAATGTGTGGTACGATTTTGGGTGGCCTTGCGGTCCCTATACAGGCGCAAGCGCAGGAAGCGGCTCAAGCCGTACCCGCGACTTCGGCCGAGGACACAATAGGGTCAATCGTGGTCAGTGGCGCTCAGCGATTGGAGCCGACCACTGTCTTGTCGTACATGAAACTGCGTATCGGGCAGCCTTATACTCAGGAATCTGCCGATCAGGCTCTGAAGGATCTGTTCGAAACAGAATTGTTCAAGGATGTCAGCATCCGGAACAATCAGGGTGCCGTGATAATTGAAGTTGTCGAAAACCCTGTAATCAACCGCATCTTGCTGGAAGGCAACAAGCGGATCAAGGAAGACAAGATCTATCCCGAGATCCGGTTGGCTCCGCGACAGATATTTACCCGGTCAAAAGTCCGGGCCGATGTGGCTCGAATTGTTGAACTGTATAAACGCAAGGGCCGCTTTGCGGCGAGCGTTGAACCAAAAATGGTTCAACTGGACCAAAACCGCGTTGATATCGTCTTTGAGATCAACGAGGGGCCGAAGTCCAAAGTTCAGCAGATTAACATCATTGGCAATGAGGAGTTTTCGGACGGCAAGCTGCGTGGTGAAATGGTTACCAAGCAGTCTCGCTTCTATCGTTTCTTCAGTTCCAGTGACACCTATGATCCGGATCGTCTGGCATTTGACCAACAGAAGCTCCGTCAATTCTATTTGACGGAAGGCTATGCCGATTTTCGAGTCATTTCAGCTGTGGCGGAACTTACTCCCGACAAGCGCGATTTTATCATCACTTATGTCGTTGAAGAAGGTGAGCGCTATCAGTTTGGCGAGGTGTCGGTTGAAAGCGATATTCGCGATTTCACTCCAGAATTTTTGACACCCCAGCTGCCGATGAAAACCGGAGATTTTTACAACGCCAAGCAGGTTGAAGATACGGTCGAGCGCCTGTCAGAAACCGCCGGATTGTTCGGATATGCATTTGCCGATGTCCGCCCAGAATTTACGCGGAATAAAGAAACGCTGACCATGGACATCCTGTTCCAGGTGGCAGAGAGTGATCGTGTTTATGTCGAACGGATCGACATCAACGGCAATACATTGACCCAGGACAAGGTCGTTCGCCGGGAGTTTCGTCTGAACGAAGGCGATGCGTTCAATAGCTTCCAGGTTAAACGGTCTGCCAACCGGATTAAATCGCTTGGCTTTTTCCAGGAAGATCTGGAGATCGAGCAGAAGCAGGGCAGCGCACCAGACCGCATCATATTGGAAGCCAATGTTGAAGAAAAGGCAACCGGGGAACTGCAGCTTTCAGCAGGTTTTTCCAGTGTCGAGAATTTCATTCTTCAGGCTTCGGTGCGGCAACGCAACTTCCGCGGCAAGGGGCAGGAGCTGCGAGCAAGCGCCAGCTATTCGAGCTATTCGCAGTCGATCGAACTTGGCTTTACCGAACCTTATCTGTTTGACCGGAATATAGCGGTCGGCGTTGACGTTTTTCGTCGTGATTTGAACAGCTTCAATTACGTCAATAGTGACCGCCAAACTACCTTTCAGCAGCTTACGACGGGTTTCCAGATCCGGGCAGGTGTCCCGATCACCGAATATCTTTCCGCATCGCTTCGTTATGGTCTCAGCCAGGACGACGTGACGCTGGAGCCGAGCCTGTTCTTCACGGACAGCAATGGTGACGGAATTCGTGGTAACAGCGCGGCAGATGTTTGCGAACCTTTGCTTGCAGGTCGGTACTTGTGCGATGCCTTGGGTAATCGCACGACATCCTCGATCGGTGCGTCTCTTATCTATGATGACAGGGACAATCGCGTCCGGCCATCCCGTGGTCAGTCGATCGTCGGCAGTGTCGACTTTGCTGGCTTGGGGGGTAGTGTCAAATATATCCGCGGGCGCTTGAATGCTTCCAAGCACTGGCGTGTTCTGGGTGATTTCATCTTTACCGCTAGTGCTGAAGGTGGATATATCCATCCGCTAGAAAATCGTTCGACCGCAGCAGGGGACGGCATCGACGATGTCCGCCTGACAGACCGCTTCTTCCTCGGTGAGCCGCAAATTCGTGGTTTTGACATTCGTGGTGTTGGGCCTCGGGTTGTGCGCTCCTCCACCATTCCCGGACTGGACACCAACGGTAATCCGATCAACGTGATTGTGGACGCCAGCAATGGTACTCAGACCGACGATGCAATTGGCGGTCGCGCTTATTATCTGGGACGGGCGGAGCTTGAAATTCCGCTTGGTTCCGGCGCCCGCGAACTGGGTCTGCGTCCGTCTATCTTTATGGATGTAGGTGCCGTTTTCAATGTGGTTCAGCCATTGCTGTTGACGGACCTTCAAACGCAGACGACCGCGCTAGCTGACAGTCAGGGGAATGCATCGCCTACCGGCGTGGCTGCACCACTTTACTTGACCACGGACGCAACGGGCGCAGTGGCAACCACGTTCGATGCAACGACTAACGGCATAGCCAATACTGTCGCCACCAGCTTCACCGAAAGATTCTATGGTGATTCGATAAGTCCGCGTTTATCGGTAGGCTTTGGAGTGAACTGGAATTCACCATTTGGTCCGTTCAGGATCGACATTGCAAAAGCCCTGCTGAAAGAGCCGGGTGATGATACAAAACTATTCACATTTAACGTAGGAACACAATTCTGATGACACGTTTTTTTAAAACCGCACTCACTGTTCTCGCTGTAACTGCTGCGCCTTTGGCTTTTGGTTCTGTAGCGAACGCACAGGTTTCTGGCATTGCCACGGCCAACCCAACGATCGCGATCGCGAAAACGAAAGCTTTTTCTGCTGCTTATTCACAGATTGGAACGCAGTATAAGTCCTATTTCGATCAGATTGAAGCGCGCAACAAAACTCTCAACGGATTGCGTGCACAGTTGGATACCGACAATAACAAGCAGCTGACGCAGGAAGAGCTTGATGCGGCAGTAAAAGCCAAAAGCCCCGTTTTGCAGAGCATGCAGGCGGAAGAGGATGAAATCCAGAAGCTCCAGACTCCGGCAATCAAGGCGCAGATGTTCGCGATTGAAAGTATTTTTAACGAATATTCCAACGCCCAGCAGCAGGTTGTCACGAGCAAGAAAATCGGCGTGATCCTGAGCCCGGATGCGTTTATTTATGCGCCGCCTCAGACAGATGTCACCGATGCAATCACAGCGGTTCTGGATACAAGAGTACCGACCGTAGGCACGACGCCTCCTGCAGATTGGCAGCCACAGCGCAATACCGTATCGCTCCACCAGCAGCTACAACAACTGCTGGTAGCAAGTGCCCGTAACCAGGCGGCCCAGCAGCAGCAACAGCCACCAGCGGCTCAGCCAGCCAGTCGCTAGTTGATTGCCGATGACCGAACCACTCAACTATGATGTAACCAGGGTGATGGCGGTGCTGCCGCACCGCTATCCCATGCTTCTGGTTGACCGGGTGGAAGAGCTCGTCAAAAATGAGTCCATTCGGGCGGTCAAGGCCGTCACGATGAACGAAGGCTTTTTTCAGGGCCATTTTCCGGGTCGACCGATCATGCCCGGGGTGATGATTGTCGAGGCGCTGGCTCAAGCAGCCGGCGTTCTCGCCATGGAAAGCTTTGACATGGTCGGTTCGGGCAAGCTGGTCTATTTCATGGCCATTGACGGAGCGAAATTCCGTCAGCCTG